>Ga0247758_1000952_pt1 | contig 24254 bp, 14 predicted proteins | sample UWRJL156409C4_FD_180950 | JGI IMG/M metagenome (GOLD analysis project Ga0247758, IMG submission 180950) | Plant litter microbial communities from Arlington Agricultural Research Station in Wisconsin, United States - UWRJ-L156-409C-4 | ecosystem: Environmental > Terrestrial > Plant litter >... | reverse complement strand
AAATACAAAAGAGAGCTCCCTGTGTGTGAGGAGAGCACCTGACGAAAGGCTCCTGCGCTCCAGCCTAGCCTGGAGCGGTAAGGCGCCTGCGCGCCTGAGCGCCAAGAACTGCCGCTGCAGTTCGACAGAAGTTCAATGACATCCTCCTCCTGCTCGTCTAGAAGAGACAGATAGTCACTTAGGTCAATTCCATTGGCGTTGATATATGTCGCTGCTTGAACGATGGCCAAGGGAAGGTATGTGAGCCGCGCGAGCAGGGCCATGGTCTCTTCCTCTTCCTGAGTCTTGAGGGTTGTGTCGACCAGATGATTCCGCAGCAGCTCGCGGCTCCCTGCTTCGTCCATCTCCGACAGCTGCATCGTGTTTTGACCAGCAAGCGCTATTGCAGCTTTTTTGTCGCGGGTTGTAAAGACGATGGACCCTTGATTGCTTTTGGGGAGGTAGTCGATCAAACGTCGAGTTTTCCCCGGCGGCTTTACCAGCCACATGTCGATGTCATCGGCGTTGTCAAACACCAGGAGCCACCTGCCAGCAGAAGCTCCACTCAGATAACCTTGCACAATTGATTTAACATCGGCGTTTGGGCCCTCAAATCCAGCTATGCCGAATTCCTGGGCAACCTTAAGGTAAGTCTGCTCAAGAGCTTCTTTGCTCGTGGCAGGGACCCAGACCACAGACCAGTCCGGGTGCTCGTCCATGATCTGATGGAGTAGCTCAAGGACGAGCTGCGTCTTGCCAACCCCACCAAGACCCGCGATTGCAACCTTCGGGGTGCCACGATCCGAAAAAAGCAACTTGCGGAGCCGCCTTAACTCGGCCTCACGGCTGGTGAAGGAAGGATTTCGCCCAAATGGTACTATCCGTATGGCATTATTGGCTTGAAAAAAGTCAGCTTTATTCTCGTCAAGGTTGCAAAAGGCTAAATACCTCGAGAACCAAGATTGTTCTCCACACGATTTGTAGCGTCGGTGATTTCCCTCCTGAGCCGACGGATAGCGTGGTCCTTTCCTTCCCCGTATATCAATGGCATAAATATACCAAATATACCCAAAAGGCAATATGCCCAGTCCTCCTCATGCGTGGTTTGTCTTGTTTCGGCCCCTTTAAACCGCTCCTGAATACTGAATAAGGAAAGCGTCGTTCCCCGAAGTGCCGAGACTGAAATCCCCGTTATTTCAGAGACCTGCTGCTCCAGGGACCCTTTGTCTCCAAGATGGTAGCCATCCTGCGTATAGAACTCGACTGAAGATGGAGCCAAAAGCTCTTGAAGAGTCCAGCCGCGCGTAAACCACTGGTGTGATCGAGAGGCTGGCCCCTGGACGATATCACTTAAGCTTCGCTGGATTCCCCCCGGGCCGGTGGTGGAAATACCCGAGAGGTATACGTAGCATTGGGCCGAATTTTGATACCACCGGAACATGGAGTTGATGGACTTGGATAACTCATTGTTGTCCGATTTGTTAATACAGCACGTGTCGACCCAGAAGTATCTTAGACCATGGCGTCTCGCTTGGTCTGCGCAGAACCTGATCTTCTCCCAGCCAGTTTTGTTCTCTCCAATACCATCAACTACGTCCCGGAAGGTGACTTCTTCAGTGTCTGCACCCCAGGTGTGGGACAGAATGGCGTACTTGGGCACTTTCTGCTCAAGAAGGTCACCGGTCAAGCAAAACTTGCCGTTGCTAAACTCGAGAAGTCGCATAGCTGTCAGCGGGGGTCACCCTCAACGATGTGGGGAGATTTGGTGAATGATGGAGGTTGAGGGAAAATGAAGGGTTGCCCCATTTTGTGCGCCCAATATCATGGCCATGGCTCAGCCTGCCGCGAAAAAAGCCACTGATGTCAGGGCTCTGGGACGCGCAGCCTGCCGCGAAAAAGATGGGGGTGATTGCTGCACATTGGTCCCGTATGACAGTGACGTAGTCCGCCACATTGGAGTGATGAGTGCGCCTGCGAATCCGCGACAGCCTCAAGTGGGATAAACAATATGTACTTCGTACACTGTGCCTTCAAAACATCAGGTCCGAGACCCACTTTTGACGCTAGTGGGCGTGCACATACGCGTTTTGAAGCCAAAGTTGACGTCGGAGGCAGTTGGAATGCCTTCAGTCCGCATTCTACAGCCGGCGTAGCAATGCGCGCGGCTGCTCTTTTGAATTCATAATGCCTTGAATTTTCCGCTACGAAGGCTGTAGTTTTCTTAACTCAGCAAGCTCAGACCCATTCGCGCGTGCTTGTTGGTTCGGGCATGTACCCCTCCCACCCCAACCCACCAGTCGGAACATGCCCCCAACAAACACCGCCGAAGGGTCTGAGGGCGACCTGTGCGAAAAGGCGATCCACGTCACTAAATGAAATTCCACTGCTTTCAAAGCCTTGCATCCAGCCAGCCACTCATTAAATATTTTCAAATAACAGCCCGTTAGAAAGCCCTCAATCAGGGCTTTCTAACAGTATCACTTTTAGCACGCTGCATGCCCCACAGGCCCCGCAGTGAAAGTGTGAAGAATGGGGTAAATGTAAGCCTTTTTCTTCCAAACTGTGACGAACCTACAGGCAGCTAGTTGGGCCAGCACGGCCTGAGGGAAGCTCCGTGCCGAGCCCATGGTGTAAATAACGGTGTACGCGCCGTAAGGAACACTGTGCTCGCTAATAAGGAGTGAGTAACCTTAGTTCCTCACGCAAGTAATTATGTTGCTCATTTTTGCTCTACTGTTCAGCTTGCCTGTCCACTGTATAGTAACGGCTTGCAGTGATAGTGTAACCCTTCGTCTGAGAGTAATTGCGTCTTTGTTTAGTCTTCCGATCGACAACCCTCTGGGTGCTGCCTTACAGCCCCGGCTGTGACTCACACCTAACAACTCGTCTTACCCCCCGTGTCGTTCGTGTGTGGTGGCCAGGGGAGAAAATGATCTCAGCCGAGTGTGGCCACTCGTAGAGAGACCTTTCGAGAATCTTGCTTAAACGCATGTAGGGCAAGCTAGCTCAGATAAGAGAGCCTATTCAAGGACCACATCCGTGGTAACCTGCCCTCCTTTTTTTATCCTGCCACGGTTGGCATGCATGTACCCATGGACATATGATTCACCAACTAGACGATGTGACCCTCTCCCCCCATCCACAGCTCTCAGTACTAGCGGTACCACTGCACCCCCTAGCACCCAGACCTCATCTCCCGGCTGTAGCGATCTAGGGCCGGCACCTAATAGTCCACCCTCGGTGTGGAAGACTCGTCTGGAGTCGCCGCTTGTCATGTCGAGATCATGCTGGAGCTGGGCGAGCTCGACGGGCACGTATGTGCTACGAAGCATACGCTCAACCAAGTTGGCCATGCGAGCGCGGTAGGACTCGAGAGAGTATGGTGAGTTGGCCGGCTCCGCTTCGAGGAGATCGTACCAGGCTGGGATGACGCGCTGGTCTCTAGTGGCTAATTGGTCGGCCGAGGGAGGAGACGGAATCGGCTCGTCAAAGTCAACATCGTCATCGAAGCTGCTTTGGCTCTGGTGCGGCACAAAGCCGTCGCCCCGAGACCACGGGGTCAGCGTGTGCCGTATTTGCAGATTTAGCACATAATCTAGGAAGAGCGCACCGCAGGATGAGGGTGCAGGGTGCTCTCGACGGTAGGTATTTGCCGTGAGGGTCCGCCAGAGGACCTCGACACGAGACTGCGCGGGTGTGCCGTCTCCCAGGGCGCGGAAAGGATAGTCTGGCGATAACTTCAAGGCGAGATTGACGATGCCGGCCCAGTAGCCCGCGGAGCTCGCAGTCTCATCAGGCATGGGTGCCGCCTCGGCGATGGTGTCGATACAGAAACCCCTTGCAAAAAGTAACCTGTCGTTGCGTAAGGCGTCGGCGTCAGGGCTCCAGGTGAGCCCGAGACACGCCGACCAGTGGCAGTTGCCGCGGTAGAGCAGTGGGTAAGGATGGAGAGGGGCAGAATAGTCGGGCACCCAGGAAGGAAGGCCCCGGGCTTTGGTATGGGACGCGTCTTGGACCTGGGACAAAAGACCAAGGTTGTTGGAAGAGAGAAGGAGGTTGGTTGCGACGGCCGTATAAACCTCGCCGACAGGCAGGGCGTAGTTGGCCTCGATGGGCTTCACTGGTATCTTCGACGCGGTTTCCTTGTCGGCTAGGCCGAGAAAGGCGTAGACCTTGTCTCTCGCGTCGGTCGCCTCGGTGTGGCGATGCATGTAAACCAAGTTCTTGAGTAGGCTCGGTGCCTTTTCGGGGCACCTGTTCTCGTTGAAGCGCCGAGTACCCGCGAGGGTTACCGCTGCCAGGTTGCAGCGCGTCCCGGACTGCAGGAAGTCTTTGTAAATGCCAGGGTTGCGCTGGACGGCGGCGACGTGGCGGATTTTGTCGGTCGAGAGGTGGTGGTGCCACTTCTTGGATGTGATAAATGCTAGGGTGCGGTCGAGCTCGGCCCAGTCGATCCTCTGGGAGCCGCAGACCAGAGTGGCGGACTTTGCGAGGGCGAGCTCCTGGACGACCCATGCCCGGCGAAACCACGGGCGGTCGATCAGGGCGATGAAGCCGAGCCAGTTCTCGTACGTGACCGTGGGGATGCCGACTTTCCCGTGCCATTTCAGGTCAAAGAAGTCGGTGTAGGTGACGGATTGCCACAGGTGCTCGGGGACGGACGAGATCTTGCCTATTAAGGTGATGGCGTCGGCCGTGAACTGGTCCTCGGGACCGAGCCAGGCGATGACGGATTGGGCGGACAAAAACGTCGACGACATCTTGGTGACTTGGGCATTCCGCTCGAGGACGTCTCCCTGGTTTACGCACACGGCGTCGATCCAGAGGTATTTCGAGCCGGCGCGCAATACGCTTTCCTCAGCTTTGATGCGCTGCAGCGCATCGTGAAGGTTGGGCGTCACCAGAAGACGGCGGTCGTCGCACACGATGCTCTCTCGCCTGTCCCCCCGTGGCTTGCTTTTCCGCGAGTAGGGCGCGAGGGGGTGTCCCCAGGTATAGGAAAGCGCGTGGTAAGGTGGTGCCTGGCTCCGGTCGAATGCTTTCAGCGAGCAGTGGGGTGGGCCTGAGGCGGGGCCACACTTCAGCTCCAGCAGGCGAAGCCAGGTCGGCGACGGCAACGGCCGGTATCGATACACTGCCGAGACCATGGCTCGATTATGGCTCCTTCCTCGCGCGTCTCCGAGTTGGTTTGCGAAATTCCCCCACTCCGCTTTATGACATGGATGTAAGCACAGCCCCACAAGACGGCGCGGCAGAACCAATCGGGGGACGGTGCAAAATTTCCTACGTGAGATCTTAATGGTATCCATATTTATCTAACGGTAATATTATTTTATACCTTACAAGCGGGGTCCGATCATAGCGTTAGAAATAGTTAAAGCAAAGCTTTAGTATAAAGTTTACTCTATCTTAATTTACAGTTATAGTAATTTGTTGTCGGTGTTGGTGGGGCTGTAGGGGAAGGGCGCGCCACATACGCGGGTCCCGGGGGAATCGTTGCGCGGATTTGGACGCGTAGTGTTTGATGGCGATGCCGCTAAAGTCGCAGCCGGTGATGCTGCATGGGTTGAGGAGATGCGTGATCATCTTGTGGTTGTTGAGGTTCAGGGCCACGGCGAGCACCCGGACGAGAACGTGTTTAGCTGACAGGGATGTCGGCTTGGGAACAGGAGCCGTTCGGCTGATGGCCAAGGGGAGATGATCAGGCGCGGCGCCTGGGACAGTTGCACAATGGCGGTTTGTGTGGTTTGGGGCGCCATGCAGTGTTTTGCTATGCTAGAATGTGAGTTTCTGAGGGGTTCAAGGGGGATTATTTCGAGATACCTGGAATGTTAGATATCAACCGCTGAACCATTTTCACCATGAGTGCCGACTCGGAGGATTGGCGCCGAAGTTGGTCAAAACTCCCACCAAACTGGGAATTAAGTGCATAACTTACCCTACCTATCGTCCACTAGTAATGGCAGGCTTCCATCCATCCTGCTGGTAGGAAAGGGCGCTTCAATCCAAAGCCAAAGGCTGCGGTCAAGTTGCGTGATTTGGGGGAAACTGTCGGGCCCGCAAAAACCACCCTCTGGTGGAGTCAACTTGCAAGCTGCGCACATTCAGAGTCTTGCAAGAGGGTCACTGCGATCACAAGCACGCAAGGGCAACTGCAGTTCAACTCGAGTCAAAGCAGGCATCTAGACTATTTCTTGCCAATGGGAGTCAACTCCTTGGTTTCTTCCAAGTTATCCAGCCGCTGCTACAGCCTAGCCTTGATCAAAACACCAAACTAGCTGGTCAGCGGCAGCCAGAGCGGGATTTTCTCGCCGCGGCTCGCCACATAATACAGCACCTCCGCGAGGGTGGACGCTGCAACCCCACCGCCCGCCGCAACACCCTTCTTCACCCAGGCCGCGAGCTGCCGCCCAGGGCATAGTCTCACCGTCATACGCTGGATGCACGCTCGTGTACTTCTTGCTACCGTGCTCGAACTCCGTCTTTACACCGCCCGGCTCGACAATGCAGACGCTGATGTTCCAGTCGGGGCTCAGCTCGCGTGCAAACGAATCGGACCAGCCCTCGACGGCAAACTTGCTCGCGTGGTAGAAGGCATCGCCAAAGTGAGCTGCCGCGGCCTTGAAAGCCTGCTCGACGGAAGTGGGAGACGCAACATCGAGCTGGAGCTTCAGGATGGATTCGGTATCCGGGAGGTATGATGGGCTGGAGGGGTTGCGGGCGGTTGCGACAAGTCGTTGCCTGGGCTTGCTGGCTACAAGCTCGGCGATGGCGCGGCCGATGCCGCTGGAAAATCCGGTGACTTTGGTTTGGGTGTTAGCATGGCGAAGGAAACGTGGAAAGAGCACCATCCATACTAAACCAGAGCGCATCGTCTGGAAGCTGATACGGCTTGGTGTTGACGGGGTTCATGATGACTGGACCAACCGATGAGAAGGCAAGGCAAAATTGATGATCCGAGGGCCCTGTGGTGTGCGAGATTTCGCTCATCTCTTCCCTTGTCGCGCCGAGCGAACTCTTCTGCCTGTTTTTCTTCTCGCTCACGGGCCTCTTTTTCTTCCTTTGTTGCCCCCTTTCCGTCATCCGTGCCGTCCTCGACATTCTCGCTGTGTGCATAGTTGGTCAGGAGGAATTGTGTTTTGCGTGCCGCAGTCAACGCCTCCGAGCCGTACGGGCGACACCGTGCCTCACCATATCCTCGACGAGGGCCTTGTCGTGTTGAATCTTGCTGTGCTTCTTGGTTCGAGCGGCTTGGAGCTTCCTCGCTTTTTCATATAGCCCTGTATGTCCTTTTCCCTTTTCTCTTCATCCTCGGTCTCTTCGTATTCGTCCTCCTCTTTATCGATGTCATCAAGGCGGTTGTCCTCACTCTCCCGATATCTGCCCATTCGGAGGCAATTCGCCCTCGTCAGGGACGTCTTCAACCGTCGCTCGTCTTGTCGGTTTTGGCGGCTGAGCTGTGTCGTTCTGGGCGGCGCCCCCCTATGGGCTCCCTGCGAGGTCAAACTCCGCGGATGGGCGAGACTTGCTTGTTTTCTCTCTGGCTTTTCGACACCCTCTAGCGAGCTCTGTCGCGTCGGCAGTATGCTGATCGTCCAATGTCCATCCCGGTGCGGCAGCCGCTCGGTCACTCCCCTGCCCCTCTCCCCAACCCGCATGTCCCGTCGAGTGGTGTCCTCGTCGTCGCCGGCAGCCCGTTTTAGTGGGTCTAGGGGCACTTCTTGAGGGCAGTGCTAAGTGCAACTGTGAAGGGGGGCATTGACAGCCTCGCCAGATCTATCAAATAACTGCCAGTAAATTTTCAGGGCCAGACTTTGTTTTAAGAAGCAGGGTTTGAAGCTGGAAAACCTTAGGTTTAGTCAGCTGATCGTAATAACTATGGATTATTACGTGCAGCAGTGCCGGCGCCCAAAACTGGGTTCAGAATGCCAGTGTACCCTTGCAGCCATATCGTCTCCGTCTCGCTACCGTAACTGTAACCGGGGCATATTCCTTAGGTCTAACTAATAAAGCTCTGTACTCATATTAAACTAGTAGTACTTATAAGTTGACAAGTATCTAGCTCAGCCTTTAATTTCAGTAGAGTTTGAGTTTAGAGATAAATTGACGCCGACCGCCCGCGATTTAGGAATGCTTCGGACGTGATCGAGTCGCTGACGCAGAGCTTGTGCTATGCCTATGGCCGCGCCACCAAGGCCGTCAGCGTGTGCACCCCTGCGTACTATGCCAATGTCTTGTGTGAGCGCGCGAGGTGCTATTTGAGCGGCACGTTTGATGCCACTCCCGTGCAGTCGATGGCGGGCCGCCAGTGGCGAGGAGCGAGAATATGTTCATCCATGGAAACTTGAGGAGCTCAATGTTTTACATTTGAGGGAACGTAGACAGGACAAGGCAAGAGATGACTACAGGCTGTGCTTGGAGACATGTCACAGTAGATTGCCACAGGGCACAGGAGTTAGTGATGGGGGCTTAGGCTAGGAGCTTGCGATAGAGAGTTCTCCAGTTCCTATTAGGCACCGGTACCTTGACTTTGCCGGCAATACCTGGGTAGGCAGCTAATTGCCGTTACTCTCAAAAGAAGTCCTACAGCCCGGATAAACAGCGAAAAATTAAAAACAAGAGAAAAAGACGCCACCAGATCGCCGGTCAGTTGCGAGGCAGCGATGACCTCTCGCATAGTGTCTTCCCAGAACAAAGTCCTACATATGCAGCCCAGCCTTTTCATATTGCTCGGCAATACCGTCTCCATGGTTGGTAGTACAATCAATCAATGTGTTTATTGCCAAGGCGCAGCCTTACTCTGGTACGTGCCTCATGCGAGAAGGAGACACCCCAGAAATGACGTATGTATTAAGCGGCTTCATGTTTGCTCTCTAAGCCTCCTAGCATGTAGCTGTAGCGGTATGAATCTCAAAGTAAGCCTATGTAGAATTGGCCCGGCTTACGTTGAAGATCAGCAAAAGGGAAGCAATCTCTTCCATCCGTCGGAGAAGATGTTCCTTAAAGGGTGGGTGGGTGGGTGCTTGGTAAGTCGGCGTCTCGCTGGATGGAGAAAATAAAGTATAAAGAAGCCCTTCTCGTCCACGTCGGGACTCTCTCTCAGTTCAAGTTCCCAAACAGTTATATCTCACGGCAATTTCTACATTCAAACGCTTTCCACAATGCAGCTCACACTCGTCATCTCGCTGCTGCCCTTGCTCGCCATGAGCAACCCGGTGGATGTCTTAGACGACGCTCCGGCACCGGAGCTGGCAGTTCGCGCGGACAAGTGGTGCAACGTTATCAGGACCGCTGGCTGTTACACGGGCGCCGGGAGAGGCTACAATAAAAGACGTGACATCACCACCTCTCAGCAGTTTGGTGTTCGCTGTAAGGCGAATGGCAACTGGGAAGGATCAGGCGATGGGCGTACCAAGTATGGTCACTGATTTACTGATAACCTCAAGGCAGCCGCTGACGCGTGAGCTAGGGTCTGGGATTGGATTCCTGGCTGGAGTTGCTGGGTGAGCGCCTATCACACTAACAGCGGATGTGAGAGTAAGTTGCCTCGCCGCGCCGTTCGAGTTTCAAGATACCAGCAATCTAACATGCACAGGAAATGTGCCGTGGTGCGATACTTAGACACTGAAATAAAGAATAGCTGGATTGGTGAGCAAGGTTTGCTTGAGTTTGCAAACGGAATGTACTTCGAAGCAGATGGCGAAACATATGATTCTGCAGGGTCAGGTTGGTTCAGTTCACTTCAATTGGAACGCGTATAATTGACAACGTCCATGTGCTTTAATGTGTGGACTTGACCCTTGGCTGTCCCAAGTCGGGGGGTTCCAGACTACCAAGTGTTTCTGTACCAATCGAAAGCGTTGATTATAGACAAGGCAACTGAAGGTATCCACCTGCAATATACCCATGAGCTTGTGTGTGCGGCGATGGCCAATCGGGATTCTTCCCTTAACAGCCAGACTGAGCTGGCAGAATTGAACTATGCCCGTCATTTATTACTCGGGTTGCAACATAGAACAGCTTGGTGCATAATCAAATTATGGTTGTGCATAGCCTTTTCCGATGTTCGACGCTGTCACATCAGTCTATGAAAGAGGGCGATCTCTACCTGGCAAGGTTTCCTTAGCTAGAAGCAGTACCTTCACTTTGAACCTTGGCGGTATGAACGGTTACTAATATGTGGGAACGAGATGGAACATCATTATTTGCTCATATTGAACTGGTACGGTGACGCACCAAGGAATAAACCACAAAAGGAACCACACCCACAGGAAGTCGCAGTCGGCCTTCCAGGCCGACTCCCAGGTTACTGGATCTCTGATCGAAGGGACAAGAATACAATTGACGTAGAAAACAGAGACGTACCTAGTATGGAACAAAACCTAGTATGTGACGGAGTTTAGCATGAAACGGAGCCTAGCATGGAATAATAAAGGAAACGCGACCGCGAATTGGGTCATCTTCCTTCGATCAGATGGCCAGAGAGTAACTGATATTCTTGCAGGAGGTTTTCGTGGTGAAATTGTCGAATTGATTACTAGAAGAGAGGGCACGGTTCGAAGAACCGCGCGGCGCGGCTCCTTTTAAGAGAGGCACGCGCCAGAGAACGCATCGCTATGTACAAAACTAGCTACAGTAATATTACAGAGCCTAAAAAGAACGACAGGGTCGGCCTGAAAATAATGACTGGAAAAGAATAAAGTGTGACGACCTTAAGCCGTTACGCTGGGCCGGCACGGCCCGACCAGGAACAGTGCACAGCACGATGTGACACTGTGTTCGCACTGTGGCCTCTGTGCCAAGGAACGACTCTGTTGACAGAGGCTTAGGAGAGGACAGAGGCTAAGGGCCTCTGTCGGGGAAACCTCTGTGTGCAACAGAGGCTTAGCAAACAGAGGCCAGTATAAGGTACCTCTTAGATAGCTAGTATAGATAGTTATCATCGTGACCACGATGGCCGTGAGGGACTCCTAGTTCCTCACGCTAGTATTACATTGTTTATTTATGTCCTACTATCCAGACTTACCTCTGTGTATTATAATGATAACAACCTACAGTGAAATTATACCCCCGTCTAGGAGAGCTAGCTTAATAAGCCGTTTTCGGAACACTTACCCAGTCTTTGGCGTCCTGCCATACGCTCTATCTTAAACTAACCAGTCCTTCGGGCCTATGCCAGGTGCAGGTCGTAATATTTATATGCTTTAACGTTTGCGAAACCCTCCTTTTATTCCGCTATTTTATTAATTAGGTAACAGCACAGTTAATTAAGGGACAGATGGAGGTTTCAGAAGGTTGGTAGCTGTGTGATTAAGAGTTCTGCTGAAATCTCTGACTAGATATGGTTCTTTTTCGGAAGGACAGCTCAGAAATGAGTCCGGGCTTATAACCAGTTAGAGGTGGTAGTTATAGCAGAAGAGATTATATTCTCTGTGGCCTATATGGGGCTACGCTGGTCTGATAAATACTTAACAGCCTTTGTCTGTTATGTCCTTTTACCCAGAACATACTAGAAAGGCTGTGAATTATTCTTAAAGGGATACAGGATTCTCACATCTAAGTGCCAGAGCCTTTGTATCTGTTAGGTGTTTTGTCCAAAATCCGTATCATAAGTGTCTGTGTCGGCTTCACTCGGCATAAGGGCGCCCTGCCCTGTTTGTGGTTGGTGACATCATGATTCGCACCAAACACCGTCTAAGATAAGAAGATGCATGAGGGAGATCTGGAAGAAGTGGCTCTCTTGCCGGGGTATAGAGGCTCGGGCTAAAATGAAAGGTCTCTTGTCCGTGCAAAAATGCGTTATAGGAATCCTCATGCAGTTTTGTTCCGGAACATCAAGGCCTGGCTTGCTACATTACAGGCTTGAGTCACACTGTGAGAGGCCTTAATTGCATCTTAGCAGGGGGTTGGAGAATGCAGGAAGGCTGTTAAGAATAACAGATGGCCGATAGCAACAAAAACAATGTGCGCTATCTAGTATCTACCCGGTACTTTCCAAGTTGACAGCAAGAAGGCATCTTTCGCAGTGGCTGAGGAAGTCCTTTGTTTTGGCTAGAATTTCTGTCCCGCTCCGTAGGTATTCCGAAGTCTCTGGCGCTGACCAACAACACAGATGAGGGCCTGCGGCAAAAATATAGACATTTGTGCCCGAATCTGTTTGCTCGTGTAGCCTAACGTTTAGACTGCACCCTTGTCATGTCCCAAGGACTGCTATTCGGTTTGATTTGGTCTGGGTTTCCATTTCACGCACCTTCCTGCGTACTTCTGATTATTTCAATGGTAGGGGTATACGACCTGGCTCTGCACCCAGCGTGATAGAAGCAAACTCAGAGGGCACAGTTTCGGGCAGGCACCCGCGGTCCAGTCAAGGCCTTTGTTGGCGGCTGTAGTGAGACCGTGGACCACGTCACTGGCCTAGTTGTTGTTAGTTCCTTCCTCGAGGGTTACGCGATCTAATTCCGGACTCATACGCCGTGCTTTCCATTTCAGTTTTACAACCCTAGGTCCCGGAACGGAACTTTCTGCCTACAACTCGGAATTCTTTCTGCCAGAAAAAATTTGCGAATCATTTCATCAACTTGAGCAACACTTGCCCTGGTACTCTTTACACCTCACAAACCGTCTTCCTCTTCCTTCCAACTGGAGTTTTTCCCTTCAATCTTCCTGTCCCACCCTCACATTTTCCCTCCCACGCCTTCCCAATCCATCTGTGTTCTTTTCGCGCGGCGACAGCCTGAGAGCGACGTCAAACCTCTCGACTGCTGAAACGCTTACCGCGTCTTCCTGTTGGATCCCTTCGTCGTACATGATGAGCGGGAACGGGTATGATTGATCCCTGGTCTATCTCTACCGAGTCTGCGCTAACAATTCCCATCAGATCTAGGGACAGCAAGGCCTCGGCTGCGCCATGCAGGAATTTCCGACAATACAGGAGCTGCAAATTTGGCAAAAGATGCAAATTTCTACATGAGAACAAACAAGCGGTTTCGACAGAAACGGGGAAGCGCGGTGGAGATCATTCATCACTGGTGACACCACGGACGAATGGCCCTCGTGGGACAACGGGGAGTGCGCCACACAACGAGCGCGAAGTGAAGCTGCGATCATGGAAGCGGCTCCTGTAGCAAGGATCGCAATTGTTGCGGCCGGATCCCACGACCGTTGCTCGCTTTTTCCAGCTTGGGCTGGAGCTGATGGATGGCGATGTCGGCACCACACAGGAGATCGTCAGGCTCCTTGCTAGCGAAACCGGTCTCTCATTTGTAAAAGAAATTACAGATCGGCACCTTCCCCAACTTCCGATACTCGCCGGTCAACGCTTTTGGAATACGGAACTGAGACCCTTCTTTCGCCTAATCAGTCACGCACTCGTCGTCAATTCCGCCATCCTAGAGCAGCAAGTTGCCATCATATACAACTTTCTTTACGGAGTTGGTGGTGACCGCATGACCAGATGCTTCAGTTTTGTTGCCCAGGTGCTAAAATCTTGGCGGGAATCCTCCAGCGACACATCCAGGGACGATCTGGTGGAGCTGGCTTTTGCGGTGCTGTCAAAGCTCCTCGATTGCAACACTTCAAACATGGTCAATGAGAGATTCACTGCTATTGCTGCAGAGTTATTTGGGTATCTCGAGGGGACCCCGTCCTCGGATGGAGAGTTCTGTCGTTTACAAGCGTCGAAGTACCTCGAGTACATCCGTCTACGCCTGGACGTTGGAGACGAGATTTCTATCTCCGAGAACCGGATTCAAGTCAGTGTCGCTCGGGAGCAGTTCTTATTGCGACAAGACCTTCCCGGAACGCTCTCCGCGGACGGCGCGCGGCACGACAACGACAGTGCCGATATCACAAAGATCAGAATCCTTCCGACGTATGAGGAAATCATGTCCACAAGAACCGAGTATCTCCCAACCATTGATTCCTCCCAATGGCACATCAATGGCATCCATGGGCATTTGGACAGAGAGTTCCGACTCCTTCGGTCGGATGCGGTGGGTCCGCTACGTGATGCCATTCATGAGATTATGGACATCATGCAGGAATGCTCAGAGGCCCCTCATCGCCGGTCTAAGAACGGGGCGCGAACTTATTTATACGACTCTCCAATACTCCAGGGCATCGAGCTCGACAGAATTGGGGGCTTAGAGCTGCTCCTTCGCTGCAATCAACTGTCTACAGTCCGCAACCTGAGTCTCAAGAAGCGGGAAGAATGGTGGGCCAACAGCAATCGGTTGCAATCGGGCGCCTTGATCTGCGTTCTCGATGCAACCGGCTCTGCGACGTTTTACATGGTCTCAGACTCCACGATGCGAAGCGCCGGTGACAAGAACGCGCGTCGACCGAAGCCATCTTCTCAGGACGACTCGGACAATGAGACGACGTCGGAAAGAGACGCCTTTAATCTTTCCAGTGATGCAAACTCACTTTTCGTCAGGCTTCAACTCGTTGATCCGTCACAGCAAGATGTCGGCCAGCTCATCCGGTCTTGGCCTGATGCCAGAACACCAGCACGACGGTATCTGGTGGAATTCCCCAACCTCCTCCTTGCGTCATTTAGGGACACCCTAATGGCCCTTCAGCAGATGTTTCAGAAGCCGGATGTGCCTTTCAGTGAGCTCATAGCGCCAACCGATGGCTCCGGCGGAGTCAGCGTCAAGCCGCCGCTGTACGCAAGTAAGCCAGGCTTTTTGTTCAGTCTCAAGGTCTTAACCCATGGAAACGCGGAGCTTACGGTATCCCCCCAGGAGCCACCAGAGCCCGAGGAGATTTCATCTCGGTCGACACTTGACCCCACGCAATCAGCTGCGCTTATCAATACGCTCACAAGAGGACTGTCGCTCATCCAAGGCCCACCAGGAACGGGGAAGAGCTACACGGGAGAGAAGATTATCAAGGTCCTGCTGGAAAATAAAGATGACGCCGATCTGGGGCATATTCTATGCGTGTGTTGCACCAATCATGCACTAGATCAGCTTCTTGAGCACCTTCTCGAGGACGGAACGAAGAACATCATTCGAATTGGTTCAAGATCAAAGTCAGAAAGATTGCAGGATCTAAATCTACGTACCATCGCCAGGAAATCAGGCCAGGGCTGGACGTGGAGTGAGAAGGTCGAGTTGCGGAATGCTGAAGCAAGCATACGGGAAAATGTTAACGAGGTGGCGTCCTTGTTCGAGCAGTACTCACGCTGTTCTTCATGGCAGACCGTCAAAGAGTATCTGGCTACCCACCACCCGAACCACTCTTCAGAACTATTCCCAAGCGACCATGATGGATGGCAGACAGTTACGCATCAGAAAAGGGATACCATTGACCAGTGGCTTCGGGGTGGCCATCGTGGTCCGACCGGGTGTCGCTCAGTCGACACTTTAAACGACGTGCCCCTTTTCAGCATGGCAAACATCGAACGGCAGCTGTTACATAGCCACTGGCTAGAGAACATTAGCGATAACCTACTTAGCGGTATTTCCATATGCCACGAGAATTTCGTGAAAGCGCGAGTTCAAAGAGATCGTCTCCACAGGGAAGGGGATCTTCGCTGCCTCCAGCAGGCGCATGTTGTCGGAGTCACAACCACTGGCCTTACAAAGAATATTGAGTTAGTTCGTGGATTGGCCCCCAAGGTCGTTCTCTGCGAAGAATCTGGTGAGGTCCTTGAAGGGCACACTTTGACTGCACTCCTTCCATCGGTCGAGCACGCCATTTTGATCGGGGACCATCTCCAACTCCGGCCTCAGATACAAAACTATGGTCTACAGAGCAGCAATCCCCAAGGCAAGCAGTACTCTCTGGACATGTCTTTATTTGAAAGGCTCGTTGAGCCACCCAGTGCAACAGACTTGCGGATGCCTTTCAGCATACTGGAAACACAGCGGCGGATGCACCCCAGTGTCTCCGAACTGATTCGCTCTACCCTTTACCCAACTCTCAAGGACGGGGATAAAGTGTTACAATACCCAGAAGTGGTGGGAATGAAGAGACGTCTGTTTTGGTTTCATCACGAAAACCCGGAGGCGGGCACTAAAGATCAAGAGAGCACCTCGCACGAAAACGAGTTCGAGGCGTGTATGACAGTCGCTCTGGTCTCACACTAGTTCGACAAGGCGTGTACAAGGCAGATATCGCAGTCATCACCCCATACATGGGTCAGCTCCAACTTCTGCGGAAAAAAATGTCGGCAATGTACGAGATTTTCGTCAACGACCGGGACTTAGCAGAGATTGAGGCGCTAGAAGCCTCGAAAGCCAGAGACGATGACAAGGCAGCCGAACTGCCACCAAGAGCCAAAGTGCAGAAAACCACGCCTTTAAACAGTGTGCGAATTGCGACTGTTGACAACTTCCAGGGCGAAGAGGCAAAAGTTGTCGTCGTTTCGCTTGTTCGCAGCAACAACGCTCAGAATGTGGGCTTTCTCCGGACTTCGAACCGCATCAATGTCCTCCTTAGCCGGGCTCGCCATGCCCTTTACCTCACAGGAAACGCGAAGACATACCAGACCATTCCCATGTGGCAAGATGTGATAGGAATGCTCCGGGAAAACAGCAACTTTGCAAGAAGCTTCGAGCTCCAGTGTCCGAGACATATGGACACATCTCTTGTGGTTTCCCAGCCTGACGATTTTGTCCTTTTATCGCCAGAAAGCGGCTGCAGCCTACCTTGCAAGAAACGACTATAATGCGGGCACGTCTACACCGGAAGGTGCCACTCCGAGCTTCTTCATAATGCTGTGAAGTGTCTTGAGGACTGCCCACGGTGGAAAAATGGTTGCGATCATCCATGCCCTCTTCGGTGTGGTGACGCGTGCCATAAGAAGTGCCAGGTACTCCTGGGTGATAGATCCTGAAACTCCCAGCAACAGATAAATGAAGGAAGAAGTCACGAAAACGGTTCCTAGCTGCAATCATGCCGTCAAAGTACGGTGCCACCAGGACGTTGACGATACGAAGTACCGCTGTCCTGAATCTTGCGGCTACCTCCTTCCTTGCGGTCACGCGTGTCAGAAACCGCGTCCCTCGTGTGGTTGGGGACGGGCTGAGAGAGACTCTCATGGTGCTTGTACATCGAAATGTGGCCGGAAGTATACCACGTGTTGCCACAGCTGCGAGAAGCCCTGCCATAACGGGGAGTCATGTCCACCTTGCGACAAGCCCTGCGAGGTTCGTTGCAATCACTTGAGATGCAACAGACGTTGCCACGAGCCGTGTTCGCCATGCGCACAGCAAGATTGCCGGTCGGGCTGTCCCCATACAAGGTGCACAATGCCCTGCGCGGCGCCGTGTAACTGGATCCCGTGCAGCAAGCGATGCGAGGAAAAATTAGAGTGCGGCCATCAGTGTAAGTCTACAAGCCTCTAAATTGTTATCTAATGCCTCATCGCATGGGTCGGAACGGCCCCTTGTGTTTTGTCAACGCCTTCCTTTTCATCCCCATAGCATTTTTGGACACCCGCTAACATAAATGCGAAAATTCAGGCCCGTCACTCTGTGGAGAAACATGTCCTAGCTCGAAATATTGTCAGCAGTGCGGATCTTCTAACTCGACCTGCGTGGATTTCATCGAGATGAAAACTTTCGACGAGATCAACTTAGACGAAGAGCCCTGCATTGTCCCAGATTGCGGACATTTCGTGACAGTCTCGTCGATGGACGGCTAGATGAATATGGCTTCGTTCTACAAAATCGGCAAGGACGGGGCCCTAGTTAAGATCCGTGGCGTCTCAGAACCCTTTTCATAGGATTTTGAGGGCACCAAAGTCTGCCCGACTTGTCGCGGATCTCTTCGGAGCATTGCTAGATATGGCCGTATCGTCCGCCGCGGCGTGCTCGACGAGGCGACGAAGAGATTTATCTCTTGGTCATCCAACGCATGCTTTGACCTCGCAAAAGACCTCGCGCTTGCTCAAGATGCTCTCCAAGCGCCCTTTCAGAATATCCGGTCATCGTCGGCGATTCAACAACATCAGCCAGTGAGATCCGCCGTCACGAGACTTTAGAATCTGCAGCGCCTACAACAGATTGCAGGAGACAATGGGAGATACACAGAGCTCATTAAGGTTTGGCTGAAGATAAACCAATTTGCGAGCAAAGTCCGGAAAGAAGAGCAACCTTTCCAGCGAGTTTCAGGCCTTGTCAGGCATGCCAACCGTAGAAACGGAACTGGCCAAGCTTTTCGGTTCGACCAGTCGATTATTCAAGTGAAGGGTCACCTTCTAGCCATGTCTTTGTTGCTAAGGTGCGAAATCGTCATCCTCTCAGACATTTTCCGTCTTCGGTCAGGGAGAAAAATCCCAGCACAACAAAACTCGGGCGTGGACTGGTCCCTCGACATGGGCGAATGCTCTCAAATTATTGACGTGGCACGAGACACCCAGAACAGACGGGACCAAGTTCAAGGTCACATATTTGCGGCTCAGATTTGTGTGTTTGCTCGAAGCCTTGGCTCAGGTTGGCAGCACAAGACCGCTACCACCGCAAATGATATGGATGGTCCCAAAGGATATATCCAGAAGGCTCACGACCATATCGCCCAAGCTCGAGCACTTTTGTTGGAGTACCCGCCAACTGCCTCGTTGAGCGAAGAAATCGAGAGGGTAGACATTATGGTCAACGACGGCGTGTTCTACGGCGAAGTCACCAGCGACGAGCTGATAGCTGTGTATCGGGCGATGTCGCTTTCCTTCGCCGGCACGGACCACCGGTATCATTGCCGGAACGGCCACCCATTCACAATTGGAGAGTGTGGGATGCCCATGGAACTTGCTCGGTGCCCAGAGTGTGACGCCCCAGTTGGTGGGCAGAACCATGAGAACGTCGAAGGCGTGGAACGTGCGGATGATATTGAGAGGCTGGCGATGGACTTTGATGACATGGGCGTTGAGGATATGGGCGGTGACGATATGGGCTGGTAAGGGATTTGTTTCCTACCCGCAGTTGTTTGTTTGGTGGGTAATTTGTTATGATAATGGGTTTGGTAGATGCACGAGCACAACAAGATGTCTAATGAGGAGATCAAGCCAGGCGAACGGAAAAGATTTGACGAATAGCCTGTTACTTCGTCAGCATTTAGCTGCTTGATGAATGAGAATCTGTATTTGCAGAGTAAACCTCCAGGCTGTGAATGTTGGCAATTTTGCTGTTAGGCCGTACCACATTCCCAAGAGGCCTTCTTGTATTCTCCAACAGCCCGTTCACAATATCGCCAAGGCTTCTAGGGATACAAGTAAGGCCTGTGACGTAATGACATAGGCCTTGCTTCTTGTACGAAGGCTCGGGCTAAAAGAAATAGTCTTTCGTCTCCGCGCGAGAATGTGTTCGGGGAATCCTCACACGGGTTGTCTCGTAATATCAAGGCCTAATTTATTATGTTATAGGCCGTGACTGCATCGCGAAAGATCTTCCTTATTTTTGGGACAGGCTGTTCGAGAAAGCAGGAAGGCCTTTTTAGAATGTAGAAGACCTGTTTAGAATGGGAGATAGCCTACACTAAGAAAGACCACAGGCTGTCAGGACAGTAAGAAGGCATCTTCCGCACCGGCTGAGAGATGACTCTCTTCAGCTCGAGCCTTCGTAGAATCCTCTGTGTCACCAGCCTTGCAATGTTACGAGCTGTGGCATTTCACTGTACAGATTAGCAGACCTGTTACAGTGCAAATAGATATTCTCGTGATGAATACCTGTCATTACCAGAAACCCGTCTAGGACATGCGTATGTACAACCAACATGACTATGCTATGTACAAAAACCGATGGGTATTATCCTTCCATCCCTCCCCTCATACCAAAAGAAACTCGACTCTTCCATTTACCCCACCATCCATTACGACCAGCTCTTCCTGCTAAGACGCGGATCCGACGCCGGTTCTAGGGTCGCATAACTCGACCTGTCCTGTGCGCTCCCCGGCCGCGGTACTGGATCGCCGCCTTCAACGCCGCTGACAGCATTAGGCGGCGTCTCAACGCCCTGCAATGATTCCGGATCTGTCCATTTGTATGGTGGCTCTGGGCTGCTATCCTCAAAGTGATCATCTCCTTCTTCGCTCTGCGAGGAGACGGATTGTCGCCTTGATGCCGTGTCTTCCTTCAGCGGCTCAGGCAAGCTCTCTACTTCTCTGTCTGCGACGCCCTCGCCGTCTAGCGGTGCTGAGATGAGAATCTCAGGCCTGTTGAGGTTGGCTTGCGTCGGCCCTTCTTCTTGAGAAGCCGAAACGTGCTGCATCTCGCTCTGGGCTTGCCCACCGTTCTTTGTCTCCTCCATTGGGTTGTTGAGGATGTCTACGGGCGTGACTTTGCCGCCTGGCTCGACGTAGTACGCTACTGCTGCGACTTCGATGACGGCGCGCTCGTTGGAGAGGCTGGATAATGTGGAGTCTTGCTTCTCGCGAGCTGTCTCACTCGCCTCTTGTGCCTTGGTGGTGCTCTCGCTGTCTGACTCGGCGCGTCCGTTGCAGCCGCGACTGCAGCCGACGTCGGACGATTTGAACAGTCCTGGCTGTCGGGGGGTTGGTACCATGGTTGTGGCTTGCGAGGAGTCGGCGCGGGAGGAGGTCGTAGTGCTCTTAGGTTCTTGTTCCAGGGGCGGGTCGAGGACGATCGAGTGGTGATGAGGGTTGCGGCCGCCACGGAGGATGAATTTGGTCGCGAGGAGTTTGTCCATACTGTGGCGCTTGATGAAGAGGCTACAGATAAAAGCAGCACATGCCGAGGCGGTGACAATCCAGTACACACCGTGGAACCCTTTCACGTCTGCAGAGGGGTTAGTACGGGTGCATTTATTGGCGGCTGGAAAGGGGAGGGACCTACACGCTTGCATGACACTGATGCGGACAGGGTCGGTGGGGTCCATGGCGCGCATGATCTTTACATAGGCCTCTGAGTTATTGGCGATGTCCTCTGGTAGACCGAGCTCACGGAGCTTGCTAGCCATGACGTTTTGGAAGGCGGTGCCGCCGATGGTCACGCCGATGGACATGCCGAGCGTGCGCATAAAGGCGTACATGGCCGCCGCGCGTCCAGCATCCTCAACCCGGCTGATAGCTTGGATGCCGACGTTGATACTGGTAAGTAGCATGCCTTGGCCGACGCCGAATACGGCTAGAATCACGGCCCAAACGGGGGTAGGCGTGCCTTCGTCAAAGAGCTCGAAGAGGCCGCATCCAACGCATGAGATTATCCAGCCAGTCCAAATCGCCCATCGGAAACGACCGATGCGGGATACGATGGCCGAGATGACGATGCTTCCGGGGAGGAGGAAGCAGGTCACTGGGAAGATGTCCAGCCCAGCTTGGGTAGGCGAGACGAAGTGGACGGCGGTGAAGTAGAAAGGAACGTAATACAGAACGCAGAAGAGCTAATGGTGCTGGTCAGTTTCGGTTCATTGGAACGGGGAGCTCTGGGATGACATACAATGAGGCCCTGAAAAAGAGCACACGCGTACGTGAAGATGGCCGAGGTCGAGTAGAATAGGGACGGCCGCAGGATAGGCTCCTTCGCATAATACGCCTCCCAGACAATGGTGGCTACGACACCGGAAACGCCGACAGTCATGGGCGCAATCACCTGGGCGCTCTTCCACTCGTATTGGATACCGGCCCATGAGATTCCCACTAGAAAGCTGGTCATGCCCGCCGTAAAGAAAATGCTGCCGATCCAGTCGACGCGAGCAAGCTTGGCCCTTAGCGATGTCTTTTTGGTCTTGAGTTTGACGTAGATGGGCACGAGAACGAGACCGAGAACGCAGAAGGGGAACTTTGGGGCAACCATGTTAGCAAACTGGCCTCATGGCAATTATCAGGGGCAAGACTCACATTGATGTAAAAGCACCAAGCCCAAAAGACGTGCTCAACAAAGAGACCGCCAATCAGCGGGCCCAGAACACTCCCAAGGGCCCATGCCGCGAGCACGATGGAGAAGTACTTTGGCCGCTGCCTCAGGGGCACGATATCGGCGAAGATAACCTGCCCCATGGTGATGATGCCGCCTCCGCCGATACCCTGCACGGCGCGCCCAATGAAGAACACAGTGAAGTTTCTAGCGATGGGCGCGCAGAGCGCCGTGCCCATGGTGAAAAAAAGTACCGAGACCATGAGCATCTCTTTGCGGCCGAAGATGTCGGACAGGGCGGCGATGAAGGGCTGGCAGACGGCGCAGGCGAGGAGGTACGAGGTGCCCGCCCAGAATGCGTCCGTTGATGACCCTCCGAGATCGACTGCGAGCGTCTGGTAGATGTTAGATCTCCAGCAAGCAGTGGGAAAGACAGGACGGGTGTATCCTCACGGGAAGCACCGAGACGAGGATGGTGGCATCGAGCGCTACCATCAACGATATCACGGCTATGGTGATCATCAAGGCGTACTCCTTTTTTCCAGCCTTCCACTCGAGCTCCGTCACCTCCCCCGCCTCCAGCTGAGGCCCGTCTACGCTGGACATCTCAAGGCAGTCGCCGGGGTCTGCATAGTTGCTGGGGCCCGTCATGGAGGACGAGGAGACAGTGTCGATACACCGAAGGCACTCGTGGTGGCGACGCAGGTGCAAACAAGGGGCGGAAGCGGAACGGAACGAACGTCAACTCGAGCTGTGTCGTTCTGGGTATGGCACGCCAAGGGGGAATATACCAGGTCGGGGCGGGAGGTAGGGGGAGAGCTCCTTTGTAGGTGACAAGATACCCATGGGGTGTGTTCTCGGCCAAGAAGCCGAGATGCTATCATATCGCGGACGCTAAACTCTAAGGCGATTCAGGCTAGGCCGGCCGTATGCGGAGTATGTGGAGCTAGGCGTTGCAGCATTGGGCCGAGATACACAGCGAGTGTCCGATCGCCCGGGACCTAGCGGCCGCTGGGCTGGCATTGTAGTGTCCGCCTACGGTCGTAGTGCGGAGCAGCTGCAGCCCGTAGGTCTGACAATTCCGTTGGTCGGGATCAACTCGACGGGCCGCGGCCATGGCGAGACGGATGGCTAGGTGTAAACTTGCTAATTCGACTTGTCTCGGTTTCCTGATGCCATCGAAGGGCGTTTTCCAGACGAGCAAAACATAGAGCCAGACCTTGGAAGTTGACGGGGACCGTGTACGCTGCTACAGAGGGCGTCTCCAAATACACCCAGGGACGCTAGTCCGGCCGGCGGACCCGTTTGACGGTTATAGATCGGTGTGGGGATTGCAACCGGTTCATGAGACTAATGCTGGAGATTCGGGTCGGCGGCTTACACCCTCCATAGCGCCCTCACAGGTCCTCTGTGCCTGACTCGTTTACACGTGGGGAAGCCGCTACTTCAAACTCCAACTCGGCATCAAGGCTGGAGCCATCTTGTATCAACCCCAACTCCCCATTCCCAGCTTGACGGCTGCAGCCAGGGGGGAGGCACACTATGCCCTGGTAGCCAACTGCAGCGACGGTGAGGGGATGAGGCCATACGAGTGCGAAATGGGAGATATACCAGGGATAAACCAGTGCTAAGGACTGGGGGCAGCCGTTACTTCAGGGTTCCCGGCCGAATCGGGCATAAATCTCAAAGAGAGTTGTTCAACTGCAGCCGTTAGTAGCCCGGCAGCCAGGTCATTTTCTACCCTTCTGCATTAGGTCATTCTGAGCAAAGGATCCCTCTGTGTTGCAGGATCAATAAGACCAGAAGTAATAATCGTTCGAGGCAACGCGTTCCAGCCAGAAACGCCTCCTCGTTTTTGGCTGTCTGCCGATGTCCAACTACCGAAGTGTACGCTTGTTCGTATGTCTGTAACCGCTGCCTTTCTCTGGGAACTGGTGTTTCCCAACGTATCCCTTGTGTCAGATCGAGATCGCCCTGAGTACACGCGCGTACGATCCGAATATGTCCGCCTCAACTCGGTGAGGACAAAGTATCGATGGTGATGACAAGAATTTCGCCTCCACAATGACACCATACGACACTGACAGGCGCCACCCGCATATATCTCAGCGGGCCCGGCCTGTCTAGCAACCCGACAATCGCAACCCCATTCCACCTTCTGTCCTGAAGCAACCCGCGTTGGCATTTTGACAAGACAAGGAACCGCCGCCTTTCTGCCTTAGCGGCCACAGGCAAACCCCCAACACCCAATCTCACATCCAACAACCAACAATACCCAGAACCAACAACCAACAACAATCAACCATGGGCAAGAAGAAGCAAACCCTCGCCTTCGTCCCGGGCTTCGTCTCCATCGCCCCCTCCATCTGGGTGCAAGACCCCAAGTCCATCACCACCAACCCCCCCTACGCCCAACGCCAGCAACACCACCTCCCCCGTCAACGCCCACACCTCTCC
>Ga0247758_1000950_pt1 | contig 24290 bp, 31 predicted proteins | sample UWRJL156409C4_FD_180950 | JGI IMG/M metagenome (GOLD analysis project Ga0247758, IMG submission 180950) | Plant litter microbial communities from Arlington Agricultural Research Station in Wisconsin, United States - UWRJ-L156-409C-4 | ecosystem: Environmental > Terrestrial > Plant litter >... | reverse complement strand
GTCCAAGGCGGGCAAGGTTGGTGCGGCGGGCAGCCTGGGCACAACTGCCTGGGATGTGTCGTCGTCTTCGTCGTCGTCTGCCGCGGTGGTGTGCTGGGCGGCGTTGTTGGTGGAGGGAGGGGGAAGGGGGCAGGGGAAGGATGGGACGACTTGGCGTGCCCAGGGGGGGCGGGAGGGGGAAAATACGGGCGCCAACGGAGAGAGTGTGGTCGGGGGCGTGGGCTGTGCGGTGGACATGGTGGGCTCGGAGGACGTGGTGTCCGCGGAGGTGCCCTGGGTGCCGGTGCTCTGGGAGGCCTTCGGCATGTTGTGCTCGGAGGCGCTCTGGGTGATAGAAAAGCTTTCGAAGATATTAGGGCGATTGATGTTTCTTTTCGTCGCGCTTGTAAGAGAAGTGACGGTCTTTTGGTTGTACTCGTGAGAGAAGTGATGGTGCTTGATGATGATGAGTGGGAAGACTGATGCGATCATGCTGGCATTTTATATCCTTCCCATTATTCTTCAACTGTAGATTAAATTTCCTGAAACTGTAAGAGAGCTGCAGCAACTGCAAGAGAGTTGCAAGAAATAGAGAGAGTTCCCAGCCGTTGAGGCGCCTCACTCTATCCAAAAAACTCTTGTCTATCACCATGAACTTTGTCAACCTTTGCGAGATGTCCGCATATTCAATCTAGCGGCGTCTCTAGAGTATCGGCCGCCTGTCACTGACGTTATGAACTCTTTTAGGTATGATAACTTTCTCTTGGCAGTTTCCTCTTTCTGCCTGGTGATCTGTTGGGAAAGTAAAAAGAAAGGTGCGGCAAAAAGAAGAAGAAAGTAAAACTACGAAAAAGTCAATCAAGACGCCAGGACTCCACCCGACCCCTGAGATGCTCCGCTCCCATCAGAAACAATCGCGTCCCATGCCAGCACCTCCCCTAGAGCAAAAGCCTGTTGGTCAAGATAAGCTACCCGTAGCTTTCACCTATCACCTAGGCTCCGCCTCCGATGTGCATCCCAACTTTCCGTCTAGGAACCTCCACACATGCCTCCCCTCGACCCACACCAACCAACCCAACCAGATACTAACCTCACCACAACCACTCCAAGAACACCCCACAAGCCAGCACCCCGAGGGCAGCCGCAAAGGTTGATGGAAATACACTCCGTCCCTGCCCCGAAGTATCGCCCCGGGGTTCCACTCTGCCGTCCCCTCCTTCGCCCTCCTGACTTCCGCCCAGCTTGGCAGTCGCCCGTGATACCGGAGCACAGCCAATGAAAATGGAACACCAATAATCCTCGCAGCAGGGTGTATCGGTGAGGAGGGGTGCAGATGATGTACTTGAGTTCCAGCCCCCTGTATTTGTTTCTGTTGCTGTTATTTTTAGCGTCGCTATTGTCGACGGTTCGATGTTGGTTATGCTCATGGTTGTGGTAGTGGCCGTGGAAGGGTGGAACGCAGCTGCTGCGGAGATGAGCAAGGCTACCACGAGGGCAAATATTCCTGACTTTGCTGTTTTGGAGGCGCTGCTTGTGGATGGGACACTGGTGCTTTGAGGGGGGCGTGTCGTGCTCAGATCGTCCGTGCAGCTCGTCACTCTGGCTATGGTCGGCTCTGTTCTCGTCGTTAACCGCGTTGTTTCCGTCTTCGTGACATCCACACTGCTCGTTAATGTGGTAGTCATGGTATGATCAACAGCCGTGGAGCCAGGATATTGAGTGGCGATTGCCACAGATGCGAATAAGGCTACCACGAGGGTGAATAGGCCCGATCTTGCTGTCTTTGATGCGCCACTTGTGGATGAGGGGTGTGTCGTGCTTGAGGAGGCGCTGCAACTCGTCACCGTCGCCGTGGTCGTCTTCGTGGTTGTGCCCGACTGCGTCATCGTTTCCATCTTCGTGACATCCACACTGCTAATCAACGTGGTAGTCACGACATGGCCAGCAGCTGTGGAATTTGTGTGCTCCTTCGGCCATGTCGGAACCGGATTAGGAGGTAGCCGATCCATTACTGAGCTAGAATATTCAGCCGTCTTGCTAACGCCTTGCTGGGCGCCGTCCACCTGAGTATCGGCAGACATAGCCGTCAAATGGGATTGGGATGTTGTTGCAGCGGTGGGCTCGGGCAGGGGGTCGATCCATTTCGCCGCGCCGCTGTCACTGGGGCCTTGTTGGAGGACGATCATTGTCGAGGCGAGCAAGGCCTGGGCTGGCGCCACAAGGCCTGGCTTCGCAGTCAACGCCGCGCTCACGGGCGGCGGAGTTGCCGTGCTTCCTTGCTGAGTTATCGCTACTGTTTGGGTCACAGTCGCCGTCGTGGTCTTGGGGGTCTCGCTGCCGCTAGGGCCATTCGAGGAGTGAGAGGTCAAAAAGATCGGAATCGGGGGTGTCGGGAGGGTCATATTGTGCCCATTTGATGTTGACATAGCCGTGCCATCAGTCCTAGGGAGCTGGAGGGTTGTCGCCGCTGAGACGAGGAGAGCGAAGACCAGAGCGACGAGGCCTGGATTTAGACGCCGGACCGCGCCACTTTTAGTTGGGCTTGCCGATAGGGTTGAGGTCGTGTACTCAGAGGTTGAGGTTGCATTCTTAGAAATTGTCGAGTTGACCGTGGCCGTCTCGTTCATGGTATTGCTAGGCATGCCGCTAATACTTGCAGGCGTCTTTCCGATGCTCTTAGATGTGTCGCTGATAACGGAAGGTGTCGAAGTGGCGCTTGAGGTGACGAGGATGATTATATGAGGTTCCTCGGTGTCCGTGATACCCTCACTAACACCTGGCGGCCCCCCGCTGGTGCTAGCGTACTCCTTCGAGCGTTCAATATTAGCAGTCGCGGTAGTCGTGACGCTTGTGGGGGTGACGACGGTGGTTGTACTGGGTCCCCCGGTTTCCGTGATACTCTCACTGGCGCCCGGCAGCCCCCCGCTGGTGCTGACGATCGCCATCGAGCGTTCAACAGTAACAGTTGCGGTAGTCCTATTCCACATGATCGCCGTCACAGCCATAATCTCGGTGGAAGAAGTCGTGTCGCTTTCGCAATATTCCCAGTCATCATCGGAGATAGATGAATGCGCCTCCGGTTCAAATGTTGGGATGGCCGCTGGTGATGAGGCTCTGGTAGCGCTTTCGCTGGTATTCGAAGATTGACTCCCCGCTACCACAGACACGAGGAAGGCTACCACAAGCCCGAGCATTCCCGGCCTCATGCCTGACGCTGCACTACAACGAGAAGTTGGAATGGAACAAAAGGTCGTCGTCTGGTAGGATGTCGTCTCTTCCCCAATGATGGTGGAGGTGGAGGTGACAGCAGCACAGCCAGGCCCGTCTCTGTCCTTTCTCGTCGTCGTCGTTACGCGACCAGTCCTGTCGGCGTTGTTCCCAATCCCCTCCGTGGCCATGGAGGCTCCATCGGCACCCGGTCCCAGACCAGATGCCTCTCTTATCGCATGAGTCGTAGCAGGCGCTGTGGGGTTGGGGCTCAGAGCTGCAGCTTCTGTGACAGCAGGGAGTTGGAGGCCCATGGCAGCAGAAACCAACAGAGCGACTAGAATCGCAATCTTTCCGGGCTTCGACTTCGGTGTGCCCCTCGACGTTGGAGCCGTTGCAGTGTAAAGTACGAATGCCGTAGTCCCATTGATCGTTGTAAGGTGTCTAAACTCCCCAACATCGCTTGTAATTGTGTTATGAAACGTTGAGTTCCTCGAGTTGTCTCGGCGAACAATTTTCTCTGTGGCAGCGGCAGGATGTGCCGTCGGGCGGGGCCCGTTATGGAAAGGCTGGATATGAGCGATGAGGGTCGTTAGTTCAGAAGGGGCATGCGTAAACCCCGGCTTTAAATGCATCGGGGGAATGCTGGTCGGGGCCGCCGTAGACGGACCTGTGTCAGGGCTGGGAGATTGCGGAGGATGCGTCGCCTTATATGAGGGGACCGCGATGGCCACGACGACGGCAACGGCAATTGCGGCGAAGATAAGGTATTTGAAGTACAGCCGCTCTGAAAAGTAGAGGCTCCCCCGCTTTTCCCGGACTGACGACGCCGTATCGCTCACTGCCGGTGCTGCTGTTGGCTCTGTCATGCTGCCTGTGGCGTCTGAAGCGGGTTGCTGTTGTCGAGTGCGACGGTTGTTCTGGATCCTAGGTCACGGAGTCCGCGGTATTTGTTGTGGAGGACCACAGCAAGACCAATAGAGGAGGCAAGAATTCCAACTGCTACCAAAACAACAAGTGTCAGTAACCAAGTTGGGGTATCTTCCATGCCTAGCAGTCCAATTGAGCTGTGTCGTGGAAACGGCGAGCCTCTCAGTCTCGCAGGGGTTTTTGACGGTGTTCTAGTGCCGTTGTTGGGAGCTGGTATGTGTTGACTGATGATGATGTGGCCTTAGCAGCTTTCGGAATGGATGCTTTGGCGTCGATAGAAGAGGGCGGTAGGTTGCGCGAAGTCCGGCGAGTTACTGGTTGTTCTGAGTCGTCTGCGTAGACGTTGAGGATCTGGCCGCGGCTCCTGCAGCAGCCTTGACCCATTGAGTATTTGTGAATGTTTGGTTCCTGGTGGTGTATGGACCTCCGAAACGATTCCTAATACTGTATCGAGATCACTTTTGGTTTGTCCGAGTCGTATGTGCTATGAGCAATTGGGAAATCCGATTTGGGCAGCGTCTCCGGGCTGGGGAAACGTCGTTGATACTTGCTGTCAAAGGAATTACTTCGTTGCTCGTCTCGGGCTTCGGAGCAGACCGGGGTGGCAAGGTGATCCCTCCTCTTTTTTCTTGCTTTCCCTCTTTCTTCAAGTCGATTCTTTTGTTGAGGAATGGAATTCGGAACCTTGCGAAGATAGATGGACTACTGCTTTGCGCTTTGGAAGGGACGGGTATGTTGGTGCTCGTGCGTACTGCGCTCGCCGGAACGTGGATTGGAGTAAATGCACCCCATTAGTTGTCTGCTAATATCAATGGGCGTGGGGGATGCTTGTTGGTGGCAAGTCGGGCTGGGCGAAGGGTGCGAGGGGTTCTTATACTTCTCCGTGTGGCTCGAGCTGTGAATAAAAGTCAGGCTTGCCAAAGATTTCCAGTGACTTGGTCAGTGATAGTCCCCACCTGCAACTTGGAGACGTCTAGATGAGATTGTTGGAGATAAAGATCCCGAGGGCTAATGCGTCAGTAACAGGAGGCGCCTATGACTTGACTGCAGTCGACACCAGGTGCCGACAACTCGGATGAAGCGATCACTTCACGACGGACAACAAACACAGCTAGCACCCTGAGGCCCCTGCAGTATGTCGGCGCCCGAAATCGTTGTGGAAATCGTTGATCTAGCGAATCCAGTCACCGATATTGCGCTGGACAGGAGATCAGAAAGGCACCGAAGACGCCCGCTGGACCAACCAGGACATAAAAATTTCGTGTTGACTGATGAAGAACCGGATGTTCGGCAACTGCCTGGAAGTGGCTGTCGCTCTTTCCGTGGAACCTCAAAGACGTGTGTGATCAGCGCTCTTGGGGGTCACGGCTCTGCCAGCAAACTCCTTGCGCTCAATCTGATTCGAAGAGGCAGTGATGCAACTGGATGAACCTCATTCGCTACTCCGTACTCTGAATATCAATGCTAATATCAGCCTTGCAAACCTGGCAGGCACGCGCCGCCCCAGAACCAGAAACCACGACCACGCCCCTCACATTCGTTGGTGCCGGGCCATCGGTGCCGCCCCAGCTCCGACGCAAATATAAGGTATCACCCACATCGGGATTCTCTTTGACTCTTTGACTTTCCGATCACAGGAGCACACAGACATCGGCGAGATGGTCTGTGTCATGCCACTTGCAATCAACCGTTGTCGTCTTTTGGGACGAAAAGTTCTCTTTCATGGGGTTCCTGGGTGCTGAACTGGAGGCCTTGCCTTTCTCCTTTTGCTCAGTAGACTCAGTCTTTGCTTTCTGTCAGTCTGATTCGTCTGACAGTGTTGGAAATTGTGAGGAGTCATGCGCCGTACGTAGATTCAGCAGCATCATCTGATTTTCTCGCTGTCTCCGTCACAACTGTTTGCGCCATCCTTTTACTTGCCACGGGGCTCGATGTGAAACTTGTTGGGTCATTCGGCCTTGAGGAGGCATTAGGAGGGCCCTAGTGTAATATACGGCGGCGTGATCATGTCTTTGTCCCTGCTCAAGCGCTTGCTCAGTTCTATGAACGCGGAGCGGATTCGGTCACAACAACAAAGAATGAATCGAAACCGAGTGTGACTGGAATGAATGTCTCCCAAAGACACGTGAGCAGCGAAGTGACAAACACCGCCGCTCTCCGTAGGATAAGCCAACATGACCATGCAACAGGGCTTCACTCGCTGCTAACTATTCGATGGTGCTCAATGTCAGCTATGACGCTGCGCTCGCCACGGGCTCAGGGCGCTGACTCCTTTTCTCCACTGGGCCAACATGTCGGATCCATGGCGGCTAGAATCGGCAGCATGGCAACTAACTTTTGGGAAGCCGCGGATGCTCCCGCTACGGGCCCTTCCAGACCCTGAACGGGCCGAGCCTTGACTTTCTCGGACCTCGGGTATTCCAGCCTCTCTATTAGGAATATACGACTCCTCTGCGGCATCACGTCTGCAATGGGTGGCCCGATGTGATGCGCATGAGGCAGAAAACATGAAGGGAATAGATTGAGAAAATGATGGAAGATGTGTAGAACAACAAGAAGGTAGCTCAAAACTCTGCCGGAGCAGACACGCCGGCGAGACGGTCTGTCGCGCCCAGCTGCCCCGCTCCTTCCGTGTCTGTCCTGCTTCCCCGGTGCTGTCGAACGTCATTGACGAGACTTAGACGACCGACAGCCGCGTAAACAAGAGATGGAAGCGCGACCCGCTCGCAAATTGCCCACTGCCCACCGCCCATTGCCCACCGCCTATTGTCCACTGCCTGCAGTCCGGGCTCCAGCTTGCACATGCCACTCACTCGAGGTCTCTTGAACCCCCGAACGCCAACCATTTCCGCACTCTCAATTTTGCATCTCGGGGCCTCTGGATTGCGTCTTAGCTCTTCGCCCAATCATTCAAGGCAGGCCATCAGCTACGCGTTGCTGCTGCCCTTGCATCCGCTTCCCTCGAGTGTCCCCTGGTATATTTTTGCACCCGCCCCCATCTTCTCTGCCATTGTTTGCCAAGCATGAAGGCGCTCTCGTTTCTGCTCGCGGCGGCCTCGTCCGTCCGGGCCGCCTTCTGGATGGAGGACATCCACCACCACGGAATTTCCCCTTTCAACCCTGACAAGAGCTACGCCGTCTTCAGAAACGTTCGCAATTTCGGCGCCAAGGGAGATGGAGGTATGCAGGGCAGTTTCGTCCGTTGCGAAGCTCAAGGCTAACCCGGTCCTAGTCACCGACGATACCGCGGCCATCAACGCCGCCATCAGGTCGGGCAACCGTTGTATTGCCTACGAGTGCGTCGGAACTACCACGACTCCCGCTGTCGTGTACTTTCCCGCCGGAACCTACCTCATCAGCAGCTCCATCATCAACTATTACTACACGCAGATCATCGGCGACCCCACCAGCATGCCCGTCATCAAGGGGTCCGATCGCTTCCAGACGACCACCATCGGCCTCCTTGAGGGTGACAAGTACATGGACAATGGCCGCCTCTCATTTGTCAGCACGAACGTCTTCTTCCGGCAGGTCCGAAATCTGGTTTTCGACACCACTGATATCCCCGGTGAGATCGCCGCCATCCATTGGCCCTCGTCGCAGGCGACCTCTATCCAAAACTGTGTGTTCAAGCTGTCGACCCGGCCCGAAGACGCCCATACAGGCATCTTCATGGAAGAGGGTAGCGGCGGACTCCTGACAGACTTGATCTTCGTCGGGGGCAAGTACGGCGCTCAGTTTGGCAACCAGCAGTATACGATGCGCAACCTCACCTTCTACAAAGCCGAGACGGCCATCTTGCAGATTTGGAACTGGGGTTGGACCTACAAGTCCTTGAACATTATTGACTGTCAAGTCGGAATCAACATGTCGTCCGAGAGCGTGGGGTCCGCGACTCTGCTCGACAGCCAATTCATCAATGTCCCAGTGGCAGTGATTACCGGCCATGATCCGAGCAACAGCACGAGCAGGGGTTCTCTGGTGGTCGAGAACGTCATGTACACCCATGTCACCACGGTTTTACAAGGGCCAAAGGGCAAGGTTTTGCTCCTGGGTGATGCCACAGGTACCGTTTACGATGGCGGATATGCGACGGTATGTTCGAGACAACCCCACCCAAGAATTCACTGACACAGCTACAGGGCAATCTCTATGCGCCGCATGGTCCCCAGCCGATGGAAGGACGCGACGAATCTTACTTTCGCAAGCCGTCGACTCTCAAGCTTGATCACGTCTACTACGAACGGTCCAAGCCCCAGTATGAGTCGTATCCCGCGTCTGCATTTCTGTCAGCACGCGAGCATGGTGCAGTCGGCGATGGTGTAACCGATGACACCGCAGCGCTCAACGCCTTGTTCAAAGCGGTCGCGGCGGCAGACTTCTCGACAATAGCGTTTCTCGATGCAGGATACTACCTTGTCACGGATACTGTCTACGTACCCGCCGGTGCACTCATTGTCGGCGAGCCCCTCGCGGCTGTTATCATGGGCGCAGGAGCGAAGTTCTCTGACATCAACAACGCTCATCCTGTGGTGATAATTGGCGAGCCTGGCGAGGTCGGTCGCATTGAGATGAGCGACGTCATTGTCTCGACAAAGGGCGCGGCAGCAGGCGCGCTGTTGATCCAATACAACCTCGACACACCAGCGGCACAAGGAACCTGCAGCGCAGACCTCCCGCCCTCTGGCCTCTGGGACGTACACACCCGCATCGGCGGTTTCGCAGGATCCGGTCTACAAGTTGCTGAGTGTCCTATCACCCCCGATGTTCCAAATCACATTGATGCGTCATGCATAGCTGCACATACCAGTATGCACATTACGCCGTCCGCGGGGAACCTGTACATGGAGAACAACTGGTTGTGGGTCGCAGATCACGACATTGAAGATCTCAACATGACACGCATTACCGTATACGCAGGTCGCGGGCTGCTCATCGAAGCCAGCAGAGTCTGGCTAGTCGGGACTTCCGTCGAGCATCACACTCTGTATCAGTACCAGCTGGTCAACGCATCCGACATTTGGATGGGGCAGATCCAGACCGAGACCCCGTACTACCAGCCTAACCCCCCAGCACCTTTTCCGTTTACACAACGGAGCGCGGCCTACTACGACCCGGATTTCGATGCAGACTGTCTTGGCAGCCCCCACAACTTCGAATTCAACAACGGGACGCAGACACTTGCCCTGGCAGGCAGTCCGCCGTGCGCGATGGCATGGGGCTTGCGTGTTCTTAGCTCGGAGAATGTCCTTGTTTTCGGAGCGGGGCTATATAGCTTCTTTAACAACTACCAAACAAACTGCAGCCAGGCAACGGCGGGCGAGAACTGCCAGGCGCGCATGTTTGCCATTGGCCCCACGGCCGAGGGCGCAGGCGCCGCGGGAACCATGGCCATGGCGAGGGACCTGTCGACTGTGGAGATTTACAATCTCAACACGATTGGCACCGTGAGCATGGTGACGCGGCAAGGCACAGACATGGCGCTGTGGGGAGATAACTATGTGAATTTTGCGAGCACACTGGCAGTGTTTCGATTTTGAGGAAGTTTATGATAGACACCTTGGTCCGATGTGATATTTCTGGGAGAGCATTTTGGGCGCCGGATTTCAGCTGGCAAGTTTTGACGACGATTCTGTCTTGGAATGTAGGAATTTAGTTACTTGACATAGAATCAGGGTCTGAGACCGTCTCGGAGGCGGGAGGACAGCGACGCAATTCTTTGATACGTAGCTGGCCTAAACTTAGCGCAGCGAGGCTGCCCAGCTCAATATCTCGAGATTATAGAGAGATGATGTCAATTCACAGCCAATTTTACCCGTAATTGTTCCGCTCCCGCCATTTTTCGGACATTGGACCCCTGATCTGGGCGGCTGACTGGCGGCGTGGGCTGAGCTGAGCTTCCACTGCCGTGGAAGATCGATCTCGGCTGAGTGCCGAAGGCCCACATCGCGCCGCCCCACACACCATTAACCCTGGAAGCAGGGCACGCAGGGTTCGGTGAGCGGCGTCAGCCAGCCTCAGGGTCGGCAGGTGTGAGTGGGCGGGCCCACTGTGGAACGCCTGAAACACCCCAACAAGCGAGATCACAGGCCCTGGAAGCCAGCGGGAACAGCCCCTGGAAAGGGAAAGAGCCACTCACAGCTGGGGTGAGACACGGCGCGCAACGCCAGCCGCTGGGCGCAGAGTCAAAATGACGTGCGCCCGCCCGATTGCGCCGCGATGCGATCGGGCTATTGCCGAAAGCCACTTCGACGCTAGGTGATGCGATGTGATGTGTCGCGCGAGTGTTAGTGTGAGTGACTGAACGGGAAAAATATCTCGTTCTCTTTGGAAGTGTCGCACGTGGTACGAAGGCTCAGGCCAAAGGAAAGGGTCCCTTTAGTCAGTGCGAAATACCTTCTTATTGTGAAGACCACCTATGACTTTCAGTACTACAAGCTATCTCCCATTCCAAAAATGCCTATATAACACTGAAAAGGCCTTTCTTAAGAAGACATTTTCACACTGGCTAAGGAGACCCTTTCTTTTGGCCCGAGCCTTCGTAGGTGGTGAAATTAGGGACTGGGGATTTGGTTGGTTGCGACGTGATGCGACAGCTAGAAAACTGGTGTGGACGGCTGCGACGTCGAGGCTCCAATCTCGATGCAACCACACCACCGTGACACCGGCGACCAGCGACCCAGAGCGCTGTGCCGCTGCAGATCGATGGCGCGGGCCGGCAGCTAGCTGCGCTGCTGCGCTCCTGATGAGTAATAAGATTGAGTTGCATGAATGGGACCAACAGAGTTTGAAGTGACAGCGCGGCTCTGCTTGATCAACGGCATTGGAATGGATGGCTTGCGGAGTGTCACGCGACATGTCATTGGGGTGGTTGGAAATGCATCGAGTTCGTTTCGGACAAAATTCTCAAATTCGCGACGTCTAAGTGGTAGCGCTCGGCGATGTCAAGTGCAAATATTTACAGTACAAGTTTGCTCACCGAAGCGAAGGCAATACACAAAGCCAAACCGGAGAGCCGAGAAAATGCAGGAAAAGAAAAAAAAAAGAAGAGGCAAATAACACCTGCGTCTCTTCGCTTCGTCGGTCATGATCATCTCCATCTCTGCTCTCGTCTCCTCTCACACTCACGATCAAACAACCACGGCTTTCCAACCAAACGGGGTATCGACAACTTTGAAGACAGCGGAGTAAAAGAAGTTGAAGGGTAATAAAGGTTGTAAAGGTATCTCCCCAGCCACCCACCGCCCACTGCGTTCCTCATCCTCTTCCCGTCATCAATGCGTCGAAATCCCCTCCCTCCTCTTCCCTCCTGAACCTCAATAATATTCAAGGTTAAATCCCGCGTAACCGTCCTGCCATCCTCCCAGAATATGTCGAAGTGTAAATGGTGAAGTCGAGAGATCCGTCGAAGATCTCATCTCCTCCCCGTAGAAGCCCAGCCGGTAAGGTTTCAAGAAACCCCAACAACAAAACGCCTTCCACACGAGTCTCCTCCTCATGGTTTAAAAAGCAGTAAACATGAAGGTAGAAGAAAGTGGTGGGTATCAAGGTATGTCGCATGTGGCGACCGCAAGCGGCCGCGAAAATGACGAGGAGACCCGAGCGAAGCTCTTGGCTGCGAAGCGTGTTGCGCCGGAAGGACAAAGTGAATTAAGGTAAAAAAAGATCCAGTCAAGTGGTGATGAGGAGACCCAAGGGTTGCGAAGAGGACAACCTCGGGCCGACTGAACTTGAGGACAAAAATTAAGGGTCGCGATCAACGAAAAAGGGGGCTCGCGGCGAAGTCGAGGAGGTCGTTTTCCTGGTCTCTCCCTGTCGTCTGGAGACCGAACCCTCGAGCTTCGCTCCCCGTAAAAAATGTCGTTTCCTCATTTTAGAATGCTGAACCCCAAGTGGAAGATGCTCTCGCCGCCTTTTTTGATCGTTGACAAAAGAAATGGTTAGAATGATGCTCGCATCGTAGATTTCGTGGTTTGACAGTGATCCCATAATCGTCTTCCCTCCACTAGGGCATCTTCCCACGCGCACGAACGCCACGCCGCGCCTAGAGGAGCGCAACAACGATGACACCGGCCATAGCGGCGAAAGCGACGTTGGATGCGCCGAGAGCCGCGGCGCCGCCGGTGGGAAGGGCGCTGGCAGCGGTGGTGGTAGTCTTGGAGGTGGGTGCGCCGGTGGTGAAGGTTCCGGTGCCGTTCTTGGCGGTGACGGTCTCGAGGGCAGCACGCTGCAGTGTGACGGTCTGGGTGAGCGTCTGGTAGCTCGTCAGGGTGGTGGTGATGTAGTCGTCGGCGGCGCCATCAGGGGGGGTAGCAACTGCCACGAGGGACAGGAGCAGGGCGGTGAATATCGCCGAGAGCTGCATTTTGGTGATGTAGGCGTGATGAGGTAGGATATGATGCGTAAACGGCGTCGATGTCCTGATCAAGTGCTGCTGCTTCGTTGCTGTATGCGCGCGCGAGCTGCCTGGTTTCTTCCTATCTCTTTCTGGGCCGTGCCCTTGTGTTCTATTCTTCTGCTTCGGCTGCGGTCCGGGTAGGGGGTAACGCTGGTTGATGTGCGACTGGCAGGTGAGGCGTTAAACGTTACGGCGTGTTTGCAAGGGCCTGAAGCTGGGCTTGAGCGGTAGATGGAATGAGTGGAGTATATGTACGAAGTCGCTGGTCTGGTCTGCTTGCAGAAAATGTTGTGAATGAATGACTGACTGAATACTTCGAGTACTCAAGGTCGGATGACTGTGTAGACTTTGCCAACGAAGTCTGTGGGGAGGTGTTTGCAGGAGCAAGAGGAGCGAGGCGGGCGAGGAGGACAAGGGGAAGACGCCGACGATATGGGGGCAGAGTCGCAAATGAGACGAACCTGCGCCAAGCCCACAGCAAGAGCCGACTGGGGTATTGCGCGCAGGAGCACCCTGCACCTTCCCCCACCGTAGATTTGACGCCACGAGGACGGCGGACCGCGGGTGATACTTGGGTACTTTGACAGGGGTGCGTTGCCCGTCCACCAACCGTCGTCAGAATTCCCTGCGACTCACCGTTGCAAGGCGGCAAGGAGGACCCAAGACCGACCCGACGGTTGGCGAGCACGGCACCAGCGCGAAGTTTGTCGGGGCCAGCAATCATATAAGGTAGATGATACCTGTCCATTGCATGTTTTACCAGCCGCGCCGGCAGCGATTCTTAGCCAGACAATTGTACCGAGCACCTCCAGATTCATTTCCAGTTTCAGGCGGGAGATTACAGGTCCGATTTCAGGCACGTTATTATCGGCCACCTCCCCCGCAGCGCCTCCCAGCAGCGTCATTTTTGGGGTGGCTTCTTCTTCTAAAAATCGCTTTGCTAGAGGCCACAGCCACATGGTTCGAATTCATCCAAGATGCGGTGCCTGGCTGACGATTCCAACCCCGGATCTCACCTGCGACGCTATTTCTGGTGTGCTTTCGTGGCTAGCCACTGTGCCCCTTTTGCCTCCTTGTGCGCTGCGGGGGGACAATTTCGCTGACGGCACTCTCATCACACGCGATGCAGCAGTTCCAATAGCCTCCATCCTCTCAAAGACCGAGTTGGGTTGCTTCGTGCGTCGCTTCTGGCAAGTCGTGATCAAAGCTGCGGTCTGGGCGACACTCTAGGCGAAATCGCGCTTGAGAGGAGATTTGCGCAATTTCACCTAGCGTCAGGGTACCCTCTCAGATCGCGAGTTCTTAATTGGCTGTGGACCCTGGTACCTGAGACGTGGAGCCGTGCGGTTGCATCCCACCGTTGTTCCTGCGTCAAGATGTGGCCCGTGCAGCGCGGGTGCAAGACTTCTGGGAGGGGGACGACGCGCAGCGGCGGCCGTTGTCAGTGCGACGGGCCCTGATAAGAACGAGGGATGCTCTTCAATCCGGAGCTGGAAGAGGCTCCCAGCGACGGAGGTCCCTGCATTGCAACTCTCCGCTCGATGCGACGCTGTTTGTCCGGCTCCCGGCCGCTTTTTCGATTGTCTTCCAGCACTGGGACGTCCTTTGACGGTGGGGAAGGTTTTTTTGCTAGCGACTGGTCTGAATTGACTCGTCTGAATCGGGCTGTGGGGCGAGGCCAGCATTCCCCAGCTCCGGGGGTGGTGCCATCATCCTTGAGAGATGCTCGAAGCTCAAAGCCTCAAAACCCACAACTCCACCTCCGCACGCGTCGCAACGTGTTAGGGTGAGAAGTGCGAGGGGTTGTGCACTGTCACGGGTGCCTGCGTCGACAACACAGGGAGGTATTCGTGGCGGCCTAAGTTTGGGTTCAATGGCTCATCGTAGCACGCCCCAACAATCCTCCCGACCTTCTGCGGCACCGGTTGATGGCAGCTCCAGTGATGCGGCATTTCCCTAAGCCCATTACCGGCGGATTTAAGGTAAGCGGGGGAGTGCAACGCCCCGTCTGACCGTGGCTTGTGGCGATGACAATAACTCTCTCAATGCCGAAAGATTCTGGCTTGGCTTGACATCACCGTGAATCCAGCCTGAGATTGTCGGCCCCCATCTCACCGAGCATCTTAGATGTAGAGATTACCTCAGGTAGCCAGGCAGTTACCGGTGTCTCGGCACCTGCACCTAGCTGCTTACTTTGCTTCCACGGCTCTGCCCCGCAGCAGGATGCGCACAAATCGAATCGTCAATTTGTCCATTCAACCTCACCTGAGGTCTGCTGACGCACGATGATGCATCGCGCAGCGTTTGGGTCACTGCGCTTGCCCTCCCTCCTTCAGATTAACGACCTGCAGCCAGTGTGCATACGTATTCCAGGTAGAAACCACAAACGTCCAGCAAGCCATGTGTGGCAGACAGTTATTGTGGTGTCGCCGTTCGCTCGTCCTGTCGACTCACCACCAAGCGCCTGTTTCAGGTACAACGGCGGGCGGTTCAGCAAGGGAAACGAGGTCGATTTGGTATGACCGAACATCGGGCCATTTGCTCGATCTCACCAGGCCTTTATCTTCATCGTGGCTGGTGGTACAACGAAAATGATGGCCAGATTCCCGGTCGCAGCAGCGCGACAAACCTCACCATCGTTTGAAGCTAGAAGCCCGCCGCTCTCATTGCGGCTCGCACTGCAGCTTTTGGGGTCTTCGTAAACATTTGTCTCGGCAGGACTTGGTTTCGTCCAATGACGTATTTCGCCCTTCTCCCGGATCGTCACCCTTCTTTCGGTGATTGAGAAATGGCCGCCGATCATCGACCCGCTGCGGCATGAGTGGATCAGCCGGAACGACCCTCTTGGCCGGGTCGCTCATGGTGATCATCGGGACGTGTGACGGGTGCTGCCACAAAGGACGACGTGTGCTCTTGTTGTGGAAGTGAGGATTGATCTCGATGTTAGCGGTGCCACCGTTTACATGTCCCCCTTGGATGTACGAAGTACCTCTCTAGTCAAGGAGGTGATGCCCATCTGGAGCTCCGGAGCTCTGGCTGAACGTACCCAAACCGACAACACAAACCGGGGCACCGATCATTATCTCGCACACATCACAAACCAGAGAGTGGTAGGTATTTTGGGCTATTCTCACATTGTCCATTTTGCCTGAGCGGACCCAACCGCTACACGCTGGTCCGCTTTCGAAGAGATGATCCCCTTGGTGACCTCGAATACTGATCGTCAATAATCCGAGTGGTCTTGGCGCCATCAATGTGGCCGTTTGATAATAAGTAAGCTGACCAACAGATACACCCTGCGGTCTTGCAACATCCCGGGGGCCCAACGCCGTGATTCTCAGCGACGCCGAGGCCGTGCTCTCCCATTTTGTCCCACATAGTCCATTGTGTTCCTCCAAATCTTCACGTTGGGTATTTTCTGACGGGAATGCTCTGTCTTCCGTGAGCGCAGACGCCAATCGCCACACATATGCCTCCAAACAAAACGAACTAGCAAATAGTAAAAACGCCCCGCAAATGATACCCCTTTCCAAACAGAACTCCGAAACTATGTAATGGTATCTTCGTGCCCGAGCCGCAATGTAGTGATACCATAGATGGGTATGCCTTTAACCTTCCTCCGTCGGCCCTACTTCCACCGCACGCCAATTTCCACACAGCTGACGTGCCTGACGCGAACCTGGTCTTCCTCGTCCGCTTCATCATCGTCCATCACGATATCGTCAATGGCCGAGACCGTCCTCGTCCGGAAAACGACGGTCAGCTCCTTGTTGCGCCGGAGGAAGAACGCAGCCTCGAAAGCCCTTTGGATGGCCTTCCCCGTGGCAACCAGAACCACATCGTCCAGCGCATCAGTGATGACGCCCTGTGACTCTACGCTCCTGCCGGCAGCAACTCCCAGCGCTGCGATCCGCGCCGTTAGCGGCAGACCCTTGGTCCTCTGCGGGCCGTTGTCGAGCGCATGCCGTGTGCGCTTGATGATTGCCATAAAGGGAGTTTTCGAGCTGACTTTGATAATCGTCGTATGTGGCGCGCGCGGGGGCATTTGGTAGCCGTCGATATCGGTAGTCGGTGTAATACTCGCGCTTGCATGTCTCGGCTGGCGAACGATTGAAAGGTTGGGTAGGGGACGCTTGTTGAGCCGAGCACCTGTGTGAATCGCCGCGTTAGCTTGAGCTGTGGAAAGGGGGTTTCCCTCTGCGACGTACGCTTTGGTAGACCGGGGAGCTTCGTTTCTGGTCGGCTGATGAGCGACCGAGCCTCTCCGGTGTCTCCGGACTGAGAAGAGGACATGTTGGTGGTACAATATCAGGCCTGCGGTTTGCGTGTAGTGGCTGACGATAAATGCGCTTCCCGTCGGTGTGTGGTCGGTTGCGCCGCGAATATATACTGTCCGGTCGCTACGCGTTCGGTTCGAATGAGACTTCCACAAATTACGGCCAAGCTTGAGGCTTCAAAAGTATCGTTCGAGAGTTAATGGATGGCGACTGTTCCGTCTCCTTGCGCTCTGGTTTGTTGAGTTGCGCAGGAGGTCGGCTTGCTCAATGGACACACCGAAAGTTCAAACCGTCAAAGGTGGGGTTTGGACGCCCGCGACCCATTGCCTCCAGCAGCCCGGAACGCCAAGACCACTTTCACCGGCGCTAAACAACATCAACCCTCACCGCCTGCCGGTTTCAGAAGGCCAGGAGCTACGGAGGCGAATAGGTAGATTTGTGTCAAAATCAAAATCGTCAAAGCGCCAGCGCAAATTTTGCCCCAAACTGATTTTTTACCCCACCACCTTCTCTTCCACCCACACCCAAGGCGTGGAATTATTTTCTCCTCGTTCAACCAGCCACACTTCCCCCACATAACTTCTCACTGCGATCTTCACCTACTATTACAGGCTAGGTTATCTTCCTATCTGTCGCAGGTCGCGACATTTGACCTTAATTCTGCTTAATTACCGGCGATTAAGTCGTTACGCTACTCTTATCAACTAAGTGCGCTATCCCATTTCGAGAGACACACATTTACTGCTGTGATATACCATCCTATATATATCGTCATAATACCTCCCACCTTATCAGTTAAGGAGGTAATTAACGAGTGGACTTTAGCAGAGTTTAAGATTAATAGTAAAGAGATCACTGATATAATACTTTAAGACGCGATATATTTAATATAATAGTAAACTACCTTTAATGTCCTGAAAAAGATCCTACTAGTAAAGAATAAGTAGGTCTTAAACTATTTAATTAATTATAAAGTAAATAAGAATAAATGTATTTAAGATAATAATTATTAATATAATTATAAGATATTTAAAGAACTTAAAAGCTGTTTATAAAAAATATATAGTAGGGAGGTTAGCTTGTAAATATTAACTTTAAAAAGATGAAGAGTGATGGTTAGATTACTAACTTTTAAAAAGTGATAGTAGTTATATTAGTGTTATTTAAGGAGCAGGATAAGAGTATAAGAATATATTTAACCTGTATAAATAACGCTTATTAGGGCCCGTTAATATATTATTTTATCTTAAAGAATATAAAGTATAATAAGGGAGTATATATTAACTGCTATTTTATAAGTAAAGGTAAAAAGTGTAAATATTATCTTAATAAGTCTTAATTATAATCACTTAAGATGGGATAAGGCTAACTAATATAAATTAAGAGAAGGAGGAGTTAATTAAAGATTTAGATAAGTAGATTAAATTAAAGGATAAGGAGCTTAAAGAGTTAACGTTAAAGGAGCTTAATTACGTAATTAAAGTAATTAATAAGAAGTTAGAGGAGAAGAGAGTAATAAAAGAGTAACGTATATAGGAAGCTTAATCTACTTCTATTTAAATTAAAGGTCTTATTAGACCTATTACTCCTATTAAATGGCTTATACGTGTGTAAAAGTGTGTAATATTATAATAAATATATTAAGTTTAAGGCGTTTAGGATAAGTTTAATATATAACTTATAATACTTACAGGAACAGTGTTTAAAAATAGGATAAAGATAATGTAATATTACATTTAATATAATAAATATATTATAACTTCTAACTTTGTGAAAATAGTAATAGTGACTTTATAAAACTGGTATTTAATTAACGGTAATTAAGTTATAATATAAGAAATTAAAGAAAGCTATCTTATTATTAATAAAATTTAAATAAGTTAATTATCTTAAGCTTATTCTAATCTTTATCTAACTAATTAAACTACTACTTAGGGTTATATAAAGCCTTAGACATATATAAGGTAATAATGTAAAGGTTATAAAGAATTAACTTTATATAAACCTAAGCTTCACTTATTACAGTATTATCATTTAAACTTTAATAACGTTTTTACCTTTTTAATTAAATATCCTCCTCTTAATCCTTAATCTACCTTTTTCTCTTTACTTTAATAACTTTATATTTAACCTAATAATCTTTAACTTTAACCTTTTCTATAAACCAATCTTCCCATTTTATCTTAAGGATAACCTTTTACTTAACTACCTTCTTTTTTAAACTATCCTGCTTCACTTACCTAAAAGTAAGCTCCCGTTTCACCCCCCTTTCTTATTAACTTCCTTACTTTCTCCCTTTTTTCCCTTTTATAACAGGACTGTTAATAAACTTTATACTACTCTCCTTTATAATATAAGTAGTAACTGTTATAACCTCCCTAAATGAAAGGTCCTCTTTAACCTTATTACTAAGCTTTAACTGGAGAGTTTTTTAATTAAAGGTAATACACTTACTAATAGTAACGTTTCTAATTATAAGCTTTACTTTTTATCGTTTAATCTTATTAACTAATAAATAAAGGTTAATTAAATTAAATGTTTAAAGGTTATTATACTTTATTAATCATATTAACTCTTTAAAAAACTCTTATAATAACTTAAAAGATTAGTTTAACGGGAACGTAATGTTATCCTAATAATAAAAGGTAATTAAGTTAGTTAGAAACTTATAAGTTATCGTTTTATCAGTCTTAAACCACGTAGTAACCTTTAAAATATGGAAGTTACATAGTAATATAAGAGTGTTAAGCTGTATAATAATGCTAATAATTATAATAATTTAATAAGTGTTATTTATAACTAAACGTGATTTAGTATTAAGTGTTAAGGTGGGAGTGGTGTAAAGAGTAAGGCTTTAACAAGAAGGCGGCACTTATATTAGTGCTAAAGTTATAATAGGTATAAGAGATTAAGATATTATAACAGGATATAGTTATTAAGAGGTTATATTTAGATTTAAGGTTATAAAGACCGGTTACAGTAAAGTATAATATTATATATTAGGACAAGGTTAATAAAGTTAAATAAGGCTGTTATTTAGGTTTACTAAATTAATAACACTTTAAGGTAATTAAAAAGGCGCCTTACATTAAAGATAATATTCTTAAAGAGGTTTTACCTTAAGTAATGTGTAATATAACGCGTGTATAACCTAGTATTTAAATAAGGTAAAGGCTACCTGGGGTATATTAATAACTATAAGGAGGTTATCCAAACATTATTAACATTTATCTAATATAAGGTGTGCTAATTTAAAGTAGTTATGTCAAATCTTTTACTTTAGATAGAAATGCTTTAAAATCAGAAGGGTAAATATTACTGGAAATAGAAAGACAGCGTTAATTAACAGAAGGATTAGTAAGTAATATATAAAGTGAACAGTACTGTAGCTAAATTAACAGTAATCAAGTTAAGTTAAAGGTAATGGATAAAAGTTAATAGATATAGTGAAGCGAATAAATCTAACTAAATCTTTAGGAAAACAAAGGCCTTAAACTACCTAAGTTTAAACTTAGTAAAAAAAATTTACAGGGTTTTACATTATCACTTTTCTAATTTAATACTTATTTAACTTTAATTTTATTTAATTATTAGTAATTAAGCTTTACTTCTAACTTATTTACTAAAACCTCCCCCTTTATTTTCCTTCTACCTTTATCCACTCTTTTAATTAATGTCCTATATCTTTTATACCTTATTAACATTATTATAGTGGGAAGGAAACCTTATAAGCTTAAGGCTTTTCGTAAACACTTTATTAAGCTTTATTATAAAGGAACAAATAATAATGTAATTATTTCAATTCTATTTAAGGAGTATAAGTTTAAAGTCTTACACTCCACCCTTCACTATCGCCTATAAGTCTGGAAAGTCCTAAAGCGAAACATTTACTTAAATATTACCAATAACTTTAAAAACGACCTTTATACCCTTCTTCAAGTGCTTTCCTAGTGATAATAAGCTATAGTAACTCTTAAAGGATAATAGTTACAAAGTTAGCCTTAACTTTATTTATAAATTATAACGATTAATAGACCTTTTCCACTAATACACGCTAAAGTAAGCCGATCGCCTTCAAAAGCGCTTAAAAGAAGAACTTTATAACGATACTCTACTACCCTATATTATATAATATTAAAGCTGACGACTTCTTAACACTTATCTTTAACATTAACTTAAACTTATAATATTAAATCAGCTTTTATTTAACCTAATCTATAGCATCTACCCTGATAGTATTTAAAAACGTTATAAGTTACTTAAGATATATTAAGGTGGATTTACCACATTAGGGCTAGATTATATATAGTTAATTAATAGGTATATAAAGTTAAAGAATTTTAATTTCAAGATATATATAATAATTAATATATATTCCCGTTATATTATTTAATCGTTTTATAATATTAATGTTAAGACAGACTGTATAATCTGGGCTTTATATATTAAAGTTATTTAAAAGTATAAGTAAACGTTATTACTTATTCGCTTTAATAAAGGAGGTGAGACTTTAATACTTAAATAGTCTTATTATGTGCTTTTTAAAGCTACAGTAAAAAGTAGTGGATAGTTCTACAGAGGAAGAATAGTTATATTAAGTGGATTATTCCTTAATTAAAACAGGATAGATAAAAGGTGTTTATAATTAAGGACTTACTTACTACTCTTACTTACCTTAATGATCTAGAGGCATTATTATTAAAGGAATGTTACTGTTATAAGACTAGTATTATAAATTAACGGATTGAAGCGTGGTGGTATTAGTTAAATTTTGTTGAAATATTGTTTTAAAGGGTAAGTGTAATCCTTTTTATTTAAACTAATATTAATTATATTAATTTGTTCTTATTAAAACTTTTTTAAGCAGTTTAAGCAGGAGTGGTAATAAAGTGTAGTTTCTTTAATTAATAAAATCGCTCTGCTTTTTATTTATATACTGATAATTTAATATAACCTTTACACTTTTATTAAATAGTGGAATAGGTATAAGATTAATAGGTGGAAAAGATGTAATCACGTTTATTATAATACGTTAAAGATCTTATATAGACTCCCAGATCCTATAAAGGCTGTTTATTATAAAGTCCTAATTAATAAACTTATGTTAAATAAACTGGTAATTAAGGTAAAACGTAACGTAATTAACGTGGAACGTTATCTGTTAAAAGAGATAATAAAGCTGTATTAAACTTTATTAATAAGGAAAGACTTTAGGAAGGATAAAGATTATGAAAAAGCACCTGGATTTCTAACTTATAACTACTTATAAGTAAAGTTTAATAAATATAGGCGTAACAGGTTTCAGCCTTAGCTACAGTTATGTAAACACCTTATTAGATTATACTGTATATTTTATAAACGTATAGTTAAGTTTAGTATTAATAAAGGCTGTATAGCGTATATTAATATAGTTACAGTTAAGACTCTAAAGTTAGATTAAGTTAAAAGGAATTATTAAGCTAGAAATAAAATTACCGTTAATTAAGTTTTTATTATATTAATTATATTAGCTCCTATATAAATAAACCCGACTACTATTTACTATTATCTAATACTTCCCGTCTAACTTATATTTATAATATTAAGAATATCCTAAGACATTTATGTTTAATAATATTACTATATTCCAGACTATTATTTATATAATATATCCCTTAATTAATCTTCTGTCACTTTATTATATAACCCTTAAGGTTAAAAAGCTGCTCCTATTAACGCTTCTTACACTATAATTTAAAAAAAAGCTCCTTAAGTTCCCAGATCTTAACCTTTACTAACTTACTCTTCGTTAACAGCCGAAACTTACAGAACTTATTAAACTCCTCCTTAAACTTCTTCTTATTTATAACTATTTATATTAATTAACCTTATTTAATCTTAAGTGATTATAATTAAGACTTACCGTGACAATACTTATATAATATAATTATACCTTTAATATAACAGTTTATATATACTCCTCCACCTACACTTATATTAATTAGGATATAATAATATTTACTTAAGTTAGAATAATTATCTAACTTATAAGTGGTATATACTCCCATACTTTTATCCTACTTTTTAAAGATTACATATATAATACTTATTATAAACTGTTAATCCTTAATCTTTATATTACCTGAGATTAATTCTTTCTTTTTTAAATACTTTTAAAGCATTTAGAAGAAAATAATTTCCTATTATTATAATTATATTAACAGCTACTATCTTAAATACATTTATTCTCACTCACCTTCTTTAAGGCTAAATAGTTTAACACCCAGTTATCTCCTTACAGCCAGATTTTCTTTAAGACGTCCTTTATAGTAACCACTTTATTAATATTATCTACGTCCTGATCGATTATATCTATAAGCTTTTAATTATTAGCCTTTAGCTTTACGAACCATTTCTTAAACTTAGACTCCAGGTCCGACAAGTCAAAAACTATTATGACGATTCGTGTGGGATGGTGTGTTACGGTAGTAAATGTGTGCCTTTTGAAATGGGATGGTGCGCTTAGTTATTAAGAGCAGCGTAACGACTTAATTGCTGGTAATTAAGCATAATTAAGGTTAAATATCGCGACCTGCAACAGGCGGGAAGGTAAAACTGGCCTGCAGTGGCTGGTGAAGATCGCAGTGAGAAGTTGCGTGGGGGAAGTGTGGCTGGTTGAACGAGGAGAAAACAATTCCACACCTTGGGTGTGGGTGGAAGAGAAGGTGGTGGGGTAAAAAATCAGTTTGGGGCAAAATTTGCGCTGGCGCTTTGACGATTTTGATTTTGACACAAATCTACCTATTCGCCTCCGTAGGAGCAGGGGAGCTCCCCACGTCATGCAGCCATTGGCGCGACTTTGAATATCACCACTTCGGCGTTCGCTGTCAAACGATTCGTCTTCGCAACAGACATCTTTGCATTGTCATTTCCATCCATAAAATTTCCAGCAGAGATTTTTCCTTTCCGGGAACGACAGGCCAGCAGTTTGGCTCGGGACATCGACCATGTCTGTCGAGATCTGGCCATCAGTTACGCCAATCGAGCTCAAAATGGCTGTCGACGCATCCCAGGTAAGTTGACTATGCGCCGATTACCACTGACCCCGATGAGCCCCATCGTCGAGCGCCCCTCTTTCCTGGAATTGGCCAACTCCTTGCTGACTGTCCTTCACAGAACCGGGAACTTGACTGGCTGATCGAAGAGCTCCACGAAACCTTCACTAACCTCAAACATGGCCTCGAGGACTGCTATGCGCTACTTGCGCCGATAGACCCCGGGAGTACCCTGGTGGTCAGCACCTCCCGCAACGAGATCGTCAAGGGGACCCTCACACGCGTAGGGACACGGATAGTCAAAGGGGTTAGTCTCCATCCTCGAAATACCCTCCCCCCTTCCCTCTGCCATCCTAGCTAACCCCCTCTTCACAGACCATCCACATCCGCATGCGCACCCTCCCGCACCAAACCCTAACCATCAACCCCGACCACCCGATCCACATCGCACCACTCACCTCCCTC
>Ga0247758_1000949_pt1 | contig 24301 bp, 1 predicted proteins | sample UWRJL156409C4_FD_180950 | JGI IMG/M metagenome (GOLD analysis project Ga0247758, IMG submission 180950) | Plant litter microbial communities from Arlington Agricultural Research Station in Wisconsin, United States - UWRJ-L156-409C-4 | ecosystem: Environmental > Terrestrial > Plant litter >... | reverse complement strand
AGTGGCTTCGAAGGAGTTGACGAAGGTTTTTATCCGGCCTATACGGCACGGTTTCCTTTGTACATAGCAGTAGAAGGACCGGCGCGCCTGCGGGCATATCGGTGTAGGAAATAATAATAATAATAATTTGTAATTAAAGGTAGTGACTTTTTTCTTAATTTAAAACGGTCTGTACCTTTTAAAGTTAAGTTTCTTACTAAGTCATTTTAAATACAGGTTTTATAAAAAAAGGTAAACGTAATCCCCCTTTTAAAGAGTTAGTCCCTTAACTTATTTACCATTATAGTAAAGTCCTTTCTTAAATACTAGTTACTTTATTTAATGTTTATCGGTAAATTTCTTTATTTATTCACATGTGAACTTAAGTTTAGCTTACAGGTAGTTATGTAGTTCTTATATTCAGTTTATACGGACTGTGGTTTAAGGGGTACTGGTAAGTGGGCCTTAATAAAGCTTAGGCTCTTTACTGTAATTAGTGAAGAATAGTGATATACCTGTTAACTTAACTAATATTATATTATAGGCTATCTGTACTGTTAGTAACAGTTTAAGCCAGTTATCTTATTTAAAGTTAATGTAAGTTTAAAGATACATTATAAGTATTTAATTAACTTACTTTATTTAGTTATCTATCTATAAGTGGAAAGCTGTTAAAAGCTTACTTTTCACACCTATCTTTTACATTAACCTTTACTAGAATTTCAATATAATTAGCTTATCTTAATCTGTAACGACGTTATTTAGCTAAAGGTATCGTAAAATTACCTTTTTCTTAAAGATATAAGTGAGTTACTTTACTATTATATCCTTTAAAGTTAATAGGAAATAAGCCCACTTTATTAATCTGTTAATTATTATAAGGATCTAGTTATAAGTAACTCCTATAGTAAGGTCTTTAGACTTTAAAATCCCAGTGATAAAGTTAAGCGAGATTAAGCTTTATAATACTTATAGTATAGGGAGTGGTTTAAGAAGTTTATAAAGCTTATAATAACAGTTCTGCTTATAGTGGCAGATATTACAGTTATTAACCACCTTTTTAACTATTTTCTTTATTTTTAGGAAAGCGTACACTTATTAAGCTTACATAAGAGTTTTAACTTAGCTTATATATCCTTTAAGTTAAGACTTATAAACCTGTTAAACGTACTTTTTTTATTTACCTAGTTTATAAACGTACAGTTTCTTTTAATATTAAAGCCTTACTCTTAATTTAAGCGTGCCGTTTACACCTTTTAATAGCTGTTTTAATTAATAACCAGTTTCGTCGTGGTTTAAATACTTTAAGCACTTTTTACTACAGTCTTACATATATCCTAAGGAGTCTCCTAAAAGGCGCTTATACTTACAGGTTCCTTCTATTAGCCTTCTTACTTAAAAGTCTTATTATTACTAATAGATGTTATACTTTATTTATAAGTTTATACAGACATTAATAGTTTATTCTAGTGTTTAGTTATCTAACACTTACAGTGTATACTCTAATATACTGTTTTTAACTTTATTAAATATAATAACAGGGATTAAGACTGGATTAATATCCTTATAGTCCTGTCTTTAATTAAGAGTATCAGCTTACCTATTATCTTTTCCTTTAACGTAATGGATCTGGAAATAGAATAAGGCTATTAACTCTACCTACTGTACTTACTGTGGATTAAGTTCCTTTATTAGGAAGTATTAAAGGTTATTATAATTTAAAAAGACTTAGACCAGTTCCTCTATACTGCTTAAATACAGTACCTATTTAGTAAAGTATTAAATAATCGCTATCAGTTCCTTATTATAAATTAGATATCGTAAGGCTAAGCTATAGATTCCTTTCGATAAGAAGGTAACTAAGTAGTGTTTTCTATTATCCTAGACTTAACTGAGTTCTCTGTTAATTACAAACTTTAAAAAGTCTATTTCGACTTAGAAAAGCTTTAAGAAATCAGGGAGGGCTAAGACTAGCACTGTAATAAAGGCGCGTTTAAGGTCTTTAAACGCCTTTTGTTATCTATTAGTCCACTTAAACAGCTTTCCCTCACTTATAAGTTTGTAAAATGGTCTTACGATTTTCGTAAAATACCTAATAAAACAGCAGTAAAAGTTCGTAAAGTTAATAAACACTTATAACTCTTTCTAATTCTTTAAAATAAGCTAATCCTTAATTACCTTTATCTTCTTTAGTTACATTTTAAGCCTTTTAAGGGTTACCTTAAACCTTAAATAGTTTAGCTTTTAAACGTAAAAGTAGCTCTTTTTTAAGTTTACTATTAACTTTACCTTCTTAAAAGCTGTTAAAACCTGTTATATGTACTTTTAATGTTTTTTTAAAGTTTTAGAATAAATTAAAATGTCGTTTAAATATATAAATATAAATTTATTAAGGAAGGGGTAGAGAACACTGTTAATAAGGCCTTAAAAGGTTATAAAGGCGTTTATTAATCTTATTAGTATAATATAGTATTAGTAATACCTATTATAAGTTTAAAAAACCGTTTTATATTCGTCCTTTTCCTTTACTCTAATGTGGTTAAATCCTATAGGGAAATTAAGGTTAAAGAACCAGTTTACTTTAATAATCTATTTTTACATTTTTATAATAAGTAGCAGTAGGTAATAATTTTTAATTATATCCTTATTTAACATTTAGTAATTAATAACTATATATAACTTACTGTCTCCCTTCCTTAGGATAAACAGTATTAAGTACCCTACCAGGGATTAGAATTCTATAATAAACCTGTTCTTTAAATTTTTATTAATATACTCCCTTAAAGCCTTAGCCTGTTAGGGGTTTAAGTAGTAAAGTTAGAAACTGTAGAGCTTTACTTCTAGTTTTAACTTAATTTCGTAATCTTATAGTTTATAGTTTAGTAATTACAGTATCTTTTTTCAAAATAAGGTAAACTTCTTATATTTTATAAGTACTTTAAATAAGTTAACTTCTTTACTTATCTGTAAATCAGCTTTTTACTTTTTTCCACCTTTTAAATTGTTATTTAGGTAATATAGTAGACCTTTTAATCCTTTAACTGTCTTTATAAACCTAACTTAAACTATATTTAATTTTAAGGGTTTAGCGTGCTTTTAAGTACTTTATACATCTTTAAAGCAGTTTAGTACCTTTTTAACTTTCTTTAAACAGTGATTATAATTAAGGGATTTACTAAAGGTAAGGTAGCTATCCCTTTAGTTAATTATAGGGTTATACTTTTCCAGTTAAGGTAAACTTAAGATTATATTATATCTTATAACTAATGTAATATTAAAATCCACTTATTATTTATCCCTATTTATTTTAATTAGGAGTAGTAAGTAATAGGTAACTTTACTGTTATTATATTAGTATAGGCCTCCTTCTCTATTTTATATGGGAATAGCCTTTTTATACTCTTTATTAAGGAGTTTCCTTTAATTAACTAATAAGAGGTATATTAAGTTAAAAGCACTCCCACTATTAATTATTACTTTTACCTTAAACGGCCTCCCTCTTTTATCTGTTAAGTTAACACTAATAGAGTAATACTTATACTCCTTTAACATTTAAGTTATAGTAATTATTTATCTTTAAAGTCTTATTTAACCTAACTTTTAAATACCTCTCTTTTATCTTAGGGTTTTTACTAACTAGTAAATTACTAGTTTCCGGCCCTTTTAAAAGGCCTACAGCCTTTTCCTAATTCCTTTTAAAAAAACAGGTAGCTTTAATAAACCTGGTAATTAACCTTTCCTAAGTTTTCACACCTTAATGTCTAGTCGACTTTAAATAGTATAATATTCTTAAAGTTCTTAATAAATTAATAGTATACTTTACAGGCTTAGATTATAATAATGTCTTTTTACTCTTAGATCTGTTAGTAATCTTCCCACTTCTGCTATTCTCTGGCTTTTCCGTTAAGATGTAGTAAGTACGTTATAACTAGGCAGTTATTAAGTACCCCTCCTTATTAATATATAGTAAGGGTTTAGTTAACTATAGTGACCTTTAGCTTATTATTAGACTCTCTTATTAGGGAGTAAGAGACTTAATAGTGGGCTAGTTTTAACTTTACCCTTATAATAGCGTAGTCCTGTCTTTATGTGCTTAGGAAGTGGTTATAAAAGGCCTTAAGCCTATAATGCTGGTTAAGGGTGTAATTATTGTATATATAATTAATCTACAGTATATCTTTATAATTAAGGTAGTTAATGTTAACTACAGGTGTTATAGTTATAGAGTACGGGACGGGGGAAGTAATACCTTATTCTTTTTCTTCTTCTACTTACCTTTATATACGTTATTTCTCCTAAACCTCTTTTTAAAACTTAGGTAATAATAACCTAGTTTATTCTTCTATAAAGTGGCCTTCTTTAACAAGTTAGTGTTTAAGTTGATTAATAAAGTAAACTCTATTACAGAGTTATAACTTAATTTCCACTACTTTATCTTTAAACGTCACAGTAAGGCCTTTAACTTACAAGTCCTTTACTTTGTTTATTAACTTTTAATGCTTTTCCTTTAGCTCCTAAACCCTTTATTAATATATTTACTTTATACCTTCTCAGGGGACCCTTAAGGTACCAGTTTAAGGTATACTAGCTTTAATACAGGGTAGTTATCTAAGCTATCCTTCTTTTAAGGAGGTAAGGATGTTAATTTACTTAACGTGCTTAAAGTGTTTAAGAGTTTTAAAGGGTATTATTAAAAAGAATTTCTATTTCTTTAATTTAATTCTCTTAGTTTATTCTTTTTCACTTTTTAAGGCTTACTTTACCGCTTAAGTGGCCTAAAGGGCTAATTCTTTAACTCCCTTTATTATTTTAGTAAGGTTTAAGTTAGGGTCCTTTTTAGATTTCTTTAATTCCTAAGCTTACAAGGTAAGGTTTTTAAAACCTGTAACAGCTAATTAAAACATCTCTTCTTAAAGTTAATCTTTTATAACTTACACTTTTAACAGTTCTAAGTTTCTACTTTAAAGTCAGTTTATAATAACTTACACCTTTATAGCTAACTTTATTAAGACACCCTTAAGGACTAGGTACATTATATCTTAAAGTTCTTCTTCTTTCTCTTCCTTATCTCCTAACTTATATTTATTTATTTAGGTACAGTTTTCTTTATTACCTATTATCCTGATATGGATATCTCTTAAGTTAAACCTAATGTGCTTCCCTCCTTTTAGGACAGGTTTTTAATTAACTTACTTTAATGACAGGCATTACTATACTATATATCCTTTCTTATTACAGTTAAAGTATTAGATTTAAAATAGGTCTTTAAACTGCTTTTATTACTGTTATTATTAAGGCTTATCGTAGTTAGGTTAATTTTAACGGTTTACTATATTAATATCTATTAGCTTAGGGTGGTGACTTGTTACAGTTAACTGGTTCCCCTTTTTTAGTTTACTTAGCTGGTAAGGGGTCTGTTCCTTTTAATAGTTCTTTTAATAATAGTGATTATAATACCAGTTATTAGCTTTAATAGCTATCTTGACTAGCTTTTAAAGATAGTCTGGCCGATCTTTTTAGTAAAGGTCTTTAATAACGTGCTCTTTTAAACCACTTTAGAACAGTATTATTAGGGCTTTTTAGCTAAGTTTAGTCTTTATTACTTTTAGTTTAAAGTAGGTAGAGAACTTAAGGATTGAAGACGTCTGCCTTAAGGCTATAAGGCGTTACTTAGCCCGTTTTAATGCGTTTAGTTCTTTAAACTTAATCTGGAGTTAGTTAATAAAAACGTTAAAGTCGTCGAAAAAGGCCTAAGTCTTAAGGGCTTCCTTTTATACTCTGTTTATAGAGAGGTTATTAATTATTTTTATATAGGGTTTATACTAGTAAGCAGTTACTTTATTTAGTAAAGCTTTAATAAACCTAACCTTTCCTTCTTCTTTAAAGAATTACTTATTATAATAAGTAATATAACTTTAAAGCTAGGTTATTTACAATTCTAGCTATGTAAAGTCTCTTTTAAAGTGTAACAGTAGGGGGAGCTTTACTTGTTTCTTTTATAAGCCCTTAAGGTTGTTATTCTCCAGCTTAATAATGTTAAGTTAGGTTTAGAGTTTTTTAATAAGATTAATATAACTTTTAATGTTTTTAAAGAAGGTTTTATTAAGCTCTTTAACCAGTCCTTATTAATTAAGGTTTAAGTCTTTAAAATATACAGCTAACTTATTAATAATAAGGAGTTAAGGTTAAACTTACACCTCCTTAATCTCCTTTCCTTTTCCAAAGGTTAATATATTAATGGTAAGGGAGAGGTAGTATCTGGGAGTTTAATAAACAGCGTTTAGAACTAGGACGCTAATATCGTATTATAACTTACACTTAATATAGGCCTTAAGAGGACTGGTGTAAGTTAAGATAAAACGTATAATAAGACGTTAACAGGTAAAGGGCATTTTAAAGACGGCTTATTAAGTTAGCACTCTTAGATAGGGGTTTAATATTATTATAGGTTGCTGTTATTATAATGTATAAAGGTAAGTCTAAACAGTAGGATATAAATGAATAATTAAATATTAATATAAGGAATTAAAGTCTTTTACAGTAATTATAGTTATAATTATAATTATCTATATTAACTAACTGGGAGGTACTTTATACTTTACTTATAGTGTCGTAAGTGTTTATTATGTAAACACTTTACACTATATAAGCGTTCTACTTATAAGGTCTCTCTTATTTATAATGCAAGCACTTAGTATGTTATAAGCAGCACCTTATTAATTATAGGGGCTTTAGGTCTTTACACCCCTGGCTTAGTACGCCTAGACAGTATATACTGTCCCTCTATACTGTTCCTTTTATAAGGGATTTATTAGGCTGCTCCAGCTTAAGTAACGGCCTGTAAGGTCGTTATATAATTCCCCCTCTTTAATATTCTTTTCTTATAAAGAACTTAAAAGGTAAGTTTTTCCTTTCACTATTTCACTATATAATAAGTATCTGGCTTTTAAGTTTTAAAACGGGAATAGGGTAAAAGTACTAACTACTGTCTAAACCTTACAGCCTATATACACGCGTTTAGTAGCGAAATATCCCTTTATTCTTTTTATAAGTTTACTAACCCTTTACTTATCTATCAAGTTTTAAACCAGTCTAACAGTTATAACTATTATTTAAAAAGGTATTAGCTTTTTTAATATAACGTTTTTAATATTAGTAAAGTGAAGTTAAAGGCTTTTCTTATTAAAAAGTAGAACCTTAACTTATAAGTCGAGTCTGTTACTTAGCAGCTTTATAAAGCTATTATTAAGCTTTAAAAGGCGTTAGTGCGTTTAGTACGTCTTTATAAGTAACAGTCTTATCTTAAGGACTAGGTTGTGAAAACGTTTAGTTATAAAGTGGAATTATTAAAGTTTTAAGAAAGTAAGGAAGTTAAGTTAAACGCCTCTCTTGATAATATAAAGTCCTTTAACTAGGGGAACTTTCTGGTAAAGTCTTTATAATAAGTGGTTATTTTATAACTTAGTTTATAATTGCCTTTTTTAATAAGAGGTTATAGGTTTAACTTCTTATAAAAGTTTTAATAACTTTTACTTATTTTCTTTTACTAACTTCTTTCCCTAATAACGCTTATTTTTATATAAAGCTTATTAGGAGCTTTAAAGGTCTTACCTCTTTATTAGGTTTAAAGTCCTTATAACTTTAATTAAAGGTTTTAATAAATATCCTTTTATACTGATTAAGGAGTTTCTTACTGCTTCTTAGGCTTTAAGTCCTATAGTAGTCTTACTCTTTAATATAGTAATTTAAATGTTAGATCTTATCTTAGTTCTGGTTTTTATCGTTAGTTTTAGTTAGTTTAAATTCTTTTAGTGGAACTTTACAATTAGGTTTAGGCATTTAAGATTTTTAACTAGTTTTTATAAATTGTTTTCAAGGTTATAATCTAACTACTTAATAAGATATTTAAATATATTCTTTCCTTTCCGTAAATTTATAACTTCTTTAATGTTATACTTATCTTTATTAGTGTTAATCTTAATCTTCTTTTTTAAAGGAACTCCTTTTAAGGTAGGTTTTAAAAGTGAGATATGAAAAACCTTAATCTATACCTTTATACTGGCAGGTAAGTTTAGTTTATAATTAAAAGTAGTAACCTTTTTCTTAATTTAGAACAGTCTATACCTTTTAAAGTTAAGCTTTTTACTAAGTTGTTTTAAATGTAAGTTTTGTGAAAAAAGGTAAATATAGTCCCCCTTTTAGAGAGTTAGTCCCTTAACTTATTCACTATCGTAATAAAGTCTTTTCTTAAGTATTAGTTACTTTATTTAGTGTTTATTAATAAACTTCTTTATTTGTTTATATATAAACTTAAGTTCGGCTTATAGGTGGTTATACAGTTCCTATATTTAATCTGTGTAGATTGTGGCTTAGGGGGTATTAGTAAGTGGGCCTTAATGGAGCTTAAGCTCCTTACTATAATTAGTAAAGAACGGTAATATACTTATTAACTTAATTAGCGTTATGTTATAAGCTATCTGTGCTATTAATAACAGTTTAAGCTAATTATTTTATTTAAAGTTAATGTAGGTTTAAAGATATATTATAAGTATCTAGTTAACTTACTCTGTTTAGCTATCCGTTTATAGGTGGAAAGCTGTTAAAAGCTTACTTTTTACACTTATCCTTTATATTAACCTTTATTAGAATTTTAATATAATTAGTTTATCTTAATCTGTAACGACGTTATCTAGTTAAAGGTGTTATGAAATTACCTCCTTTTTAAAGATATAAGTAAGTTACTTTACTGTTATATCCTTTAAGGTTAGCAGGAAATAAGCTTACTTTGTTAATCTGTTAACTATTATAAGGATTTAATTATAAGTAACTCTTATAATAGGGTCCTTAGACTTTAGAATCCCAGTGATAAAGTCGAGCAAGATTAAGCTTTATAATACCTGTGGTATAGGGAGTGGTTTAAAAAGTCTATAGGGTTTATAGCGACGGTTTTACTTACAGTGGCAGATGTTACAGTTATTAACTACCTCTTTAACTATTTTCTTTATTCCTAAGAAGGCGTACGCCTGCTAAGCCTGTGTAAAAGTCTTAACTTAGCCTATATATCCTTTAAATCGAGACTTATAGACCTGTTAAACATACTCTTTCTATTTACTTAATTTATAAACGTACAGTTTCTCTTAATACCAGAGCCTTACTCCTAGTTTAGGCACGTCATCTACGCCTTTTAACAGCTATTCCAGCTAATAACTAGTTTCGTTATGGTTTAAATACTTTAGGCACTCCTTACTATAATTTTACACGTGTTTTAAGGAGTTTTTTAAAGGGCACTTATACTTACAGGTTCCTTCTGTTAACCTTTTTACCTAAAAGTCCTATTATTACTAATAGATGTTATACTTTATTTATAAGTTTATACAGACATTAATGGTTTATTTTAGTATCTAATTATCTAACATTTACAGTGTATACTCTAGTATGTTGTTTTTAGCTTTATTAAATATAGTAACGGGGATTAGGACTGGATTAGTATTTTTATAATCCTGTCTCTAACTAAGAGTATTAACTTACTTATTATCTTTTCCTTTAACGTGGTGGATTTAAAAGTAGAATAGGGCCATTAACTCTACTTATTATACTTACTGTAAATTAAGTTCCTTTATTAGGAAGTATTAGAGGTTATTATAATTTAAAAAGACTTAAACTGGTTCCTCTGTACCGTTTAGATACAATACCTACTTAGTAAAACATTAAATAATCGCTATTAGTTCCTTATTATAGATTAGATATTATAAGGTTAAGCTGTAGATTCCTTTTAATAAGAAGGTAATTAGGTAGCGTTTTCCATCGTCTTAGACTTAGCTAAGTTCTCCACTAATTACGAACTTTAAGGAGTTTATTTCGACTTAAAAAGGCTTTAAGAAATTAAGGAAGGTTAGGACTGGTATTATAATAAAGGTGTGTTTAAGGTCTTTAAACACCTTCTGTTATTTATCAGTCTACTTAAACGGCTTTCCCTTACCTGTAAGTTTATAAAGTAATTTTATAATTTTTATAAAGTACTTAATAAAATAATAATAGAAGTTCGTAAAGCTAATAAACGTTTATAACTCTTTTTAATTCTTTAAAGTGGGCTAATCCTTAATTACCTTTATCTTCTCCAGTTACATTTTAAGCCTTTTAAAGGTTACTTTAAACCCTAAATAGTTTAGCTCCTAAACGTGGAAGTGGCTCTTCTCTAAGTTTACTGTCAGCTTTGCCTTTTTAAAAGCTGTTAAAACCTGTTATATATACTTTTAATGTTCTTTTAAAGTTTCAGAATAAATTAAAACGTTATTTAAATACATAAATATAAACTTATTAAGGAAGGGGTAGAGAACACTATCGATAAGGCCTTAAAAGGTTATAAAGGCGTTTATTAATCCTATTAGCATGATATAATATTGGTAATACTTATTATAAGTCTGAAAGGCCGTTTTATATTCGTCCTCTTCCTTCATTTTAACGTAGTTAAATCTTATAGGGAAATTAAGGCTGGAGAACCAGTTTATTTTAGTAATCTGTTCTCGCATTTCTATAATAAGTGGTAATAAGTAACGATTTTTAATCGTATCTTTATTTAATGTTTAGTAATTAATAACTATATATAGTTTACTATCTCCCTTCCTTAAGACAAACAGCACTAAATACCTTACTAAAGATTAAGATTTTATAATAAACCTATTCTTTAGGTTTTCGTTAATGTACTTCCTTAAGGCCTTAGCCTGTTAGGGGTTTAAGTAGTAAGGCTAGAAGTTATAGAGCTTTACTCTTAGCTTTAGTTTAATTTCGTAATCTTATAGTTTATAGTCTAGTAATTATAATATCTTTTTTTAAAATAGGGTAAACTTCCTATATTCCACAAGTACTTTAAATAAGTTAACTTTTTCACTTATCTATAGATTAGCTTTTTATTTCTTTCCACCTTTTAAATTATCATTTAAGTAATATAGTAAACCTTTTAATCCTTTAACTGTTTTTATAAATCTAACTTAAACTGTATTTAGTTTTAAGGGTTTAACGTGCTTTTAAGTACTTTATACATCTTTAAAGCAGTTTAATACCTTTTTAGCTTTCTTTAAACGGTGATTACGGTTAAGGGACTTATTAAAGGTAAGGTAGTTATCCCTTTAATTAATTATAGGGTTATACTTTTCTAACTAAGGTAAACTTAAGATTATATTATATCTTATAACTAATGTAACGTTAAAGTCTACTTATTATTTATCTCCGTCCACTTTAATTAGGAGTAGTAAGTAGTAGGTGATTTTACTGTTATTATACTAATATAGGCCTCTTTCTCTATTTTATATAAGAATAGCCTTTTTATACTCTTTATTAGGGAGTTTCCTTCAGTTAACTAATAAGGGGTATATTAGGTTAAAAACACTCTCGCTATTAATCACTACTCTTACCTTAAACAGCCTCCCTTTTCCATTTATTAAGTTAACATTAATAAAGTAATACTTATACTCCTTTAACATCTAAGTTATAATAATTATTTATCCTTAAAGTCTTATCTAACCTAACCTTTAAATACCTCTTCTTTATTTTAAAGTTTTTACTAATTAGTAAATTATTAGTTTCCAGCCCTTTTAAAAGGCCTATAGCCTTTTCCTAATTCCTTTTAGAAAAACAGGTAGCTTTAGTAAACTTGGCAGTTAACCTTTCTTAAGTTTTTACACCTTAGTGTTTAGTTAACTTTAAATAGTATAATATTCTTAAAGTCCTTAATAAGTTAATAATATACTTTACAGGCTTAAATTATAATAATATCTTTTTACTTTTAAATCTGTTAATAATCTTCCCGCTTTTACTATTCTCTAGCTTTTCCATTAAGATGTAGTAAGCACGTTATAATTAGGCAGTTATTAAGTACCCCTCCTTACTAACACGTAGTAGGAGCTTAATTAACTATAATAACCTTTTACTTATTACTAGACTTTTTTATTAAGGAGTAAGAGACTTAATAATGGGCTAGTTTTAACTTTACTCTTATAACAGCGTAATCTTATCTTTATATGCTTAAGAAGTAGTTATAAAGGGCTTTAAGCCTATAATACTAATTAAGGGTGTAGTTATTATATACGTAATTAATCTACAGTATATCTTTGTGATTAAGGTAATTAACGTTAATTATAAGTGCTGTAGTTATAAAGTACAGGACGGGGGAAATAACGCCTTATTCTTTTTCTTCTTTTATTTACCTTTATATATGTTATTTCTCCTAAACCTCTTTTTAAAACTTAGGTAGTAATAACCCAGCTTATTCTTCCATAAAGTAACCTTCCTTAATAAGTTAATATTTAAGTTAATTAGTAAAGTAAACTTTATTATAAAGTTATAACTTAATTTCCACTACTTTATTTTTAAACGTTACAGTAAGGCTTTTAACTTACAGGTCCTTTACTCTATCTACTAACTCTTAATGCTTTTCCTTCAGCTCCTAGACCCTTTACTAATATATTTACTTTATACCTTCTTAAAGGACCCTTAAGGTACTGGTTTAAGGTACGCCAGCTTTAATATAAGGTAGCTATCTAAGCTGTCCTTCTTCTAAGGAGGTAAGGGTATTAATCCACTTAACGTACTTAAAGTGTTTAAGAGTTTTAAGGGGTACTGTTAAGAAGAACTTCCGTTTCTCTAATTTAATTCTCTTAGTTTATTCTTTTTTACCTTTTAAGGCTTACTTTACTACTTAAGTGGCTTAAAGGGCTAATTCTTTAACTCCTTTTATTATTTTAATAAAGTCTAAGTCGGGGTCTTTTTTAAACTTCTTTAATTCTTAGGCTTACAGGGTAAGGTTTTTAAGACTTATAACAGCTAACTGGAATATCTTTTCCTAAAGTCGGTCTTTTATAACCTGCACCTTTAATGGTTTTAAATTTCCACTTTAAAGTCAGTTTATAACGACCTGCACCTTTATGGCTAACTTTATTAAAACACTTTTAAGGACTAAGTACATTACGTTTTAGGGTTTTTCTTCCTTCTCTTCCTTATCTTTTAACTTACATTTATCTATCTAAGTACAGTTTTCTTTATTACCTGCTATCCTGATATAGACATCTTTTAAGTTAAACTTAATATACTTCCCTCCTTCTAGGACAGGTTTCTAACTAACTTACTTTAACGACGGGTATTACTATACTATATATCCTTTCTTATTACAGTTAAAGCATTAGATTTAAGATAGGTTTTTAAACTGCTTCTGCTGTTGTTATCGTTAAGGCTTATTATAGTTAGGTTAATTCTGACGGTTTACTATACTAATGTTTATTAGCCTGGGGTAGTAACCTGTTACGGTCGATTAGTTCCCCTTCTTTAGTTTACTTAACTAGTAAAGGGTCTGTTCCTTCTAGTAATTCTTTTAATAATAGTAATTATAATACTGGTTATTAGCCTTAATAGCCATCTTGACTAGCTTTTAGAGACAGTCTAGCTAATCCTTTTAATAAAGGTCTTTAATAACGTACTCCTTTAAACTACTTTAAAATAACATTATTAGGGCTTCTTAACCGAGCTTAATCTTTACTGCTTTTAGTTTAAAGTAGGTAAAGAACTTAAGGATTAAAGATGTCTGCCTTAAGGTTATAAGGCGTTACTTGGCTTGTCTTAATATGTTTAGTTCTTTAAACTTAGTCTAGAGTTAGTTAATAAAAACATTAAAGTTATTAAAAAGGGCTTAAGTCTTAAGGGCTTCCTTTTATACTCTGTTTATAGAAAGGTTATTAATTATTTTTATATAGGGTTTATATTAGCGAGCGGTTACTTTATTTAATAAAGCTCTAGCGAACTTAACCTTTCCTTTTTCTTTAAAAAACTACTTATTATAGTAAGTGATATAGCTTTAAAGTTAGGTTATCCACGATTCCAGTTATGTAAAGTCTCCTTTAAAGTATAATAGCGGGGGGAGCTTTACTCATTTCTTTTATAAGCCTTTAAGGTTGTTATTCTCTAGCTTAATAATGTTAAGTTAAGTTTAAAGTTTTTTAATAAGACTAATACAGCTTTTAATGTCTCTGGGGAAGGCTTTATTAAACTCTTTAACCAGTCCCTGCTAGTTAAGGTTTAAATCTTTAAGGCGTGTAGCTAACTTATTAATAATAGGGAGTTAAGGTTAAACTTACACCTTTTTAATCTCCTTTCCTTTTTTAAAGGTTAATATATTAATAGCGGGGGAGAGGTGGTATCTGGGAGTTTAATAAATAGCGTTTAGAACTGGGACGTTAATATTATATTATAACTTACACTTAACACAGGCTTTAAAAGGACTGGTATAAGTTAAGATAGAACGTATAACAGGACGCTAACAGGTAAAGGGCGTTTTAAAGACGGTTTATTAAGTTAGCACTCCTAAATAGGGGTTTAATGTTATTATAGGTTACTGTCACTATAATATACAGAGGTAAGTTTAAACAGTAAGATATAAATAAATAATTAAATATTAGCGTGAGGAACTAAAGTCCCTTATAGTGGTTATAGTTATAACTATAATTATTTATATTAATTAACTGGGAGGTACTTTATACCTTGCTTATAATGTTATAAGTGTTTATTATGTAAACACTTTACACCACGTAAGCGTTCTGCTTATAAGGTCTCTCCTGCTCGCGATGTAAGCATTTAGCATGCTGCAAGCAGTACCTTATTAGTCGTAGGGGCTTCGGGTCTTTACACCCCTAGCCCAGTGCGCCTGGACAGTATGCACTGTCCCTCTGCACTGTTCCTTCTGCAGGGGATTCGTCGGGCCGCCCTAGCCCAAGTGACGGCCTGTAGGGTCGTCACAGATATAGGTGGTAAAGAGAGTGAAGAAGAAGGTTTGGATAAGGAGGACCTTTAACTTTTACTAGAAGTGGGGTATCTAAACCTTAGAAGAATTACGTTAAAGTTAGCCACAGAGGTGCAGGTCACTATAAACCGACTTTAAAGTGGAAACTTAAAGTAACTAGAGGTGCAGGTTACTAAAGACTAACTCTGGGAAAAGAAGCTTTAAGTGGTAATTATAAGCCTTAAAAAATCACATTATAAACCTAAGAGTTAAAGAAGTCTAGGAAGGACCTTAACTTAAAACTTATTAAGTTAATAAAGGGAGTTAAAAAGCTCACTCTCCAGGCCACCTAAGGGGTAAAGTAAGCCCTAAAAAATAAGAGGGAGCAGACTAAAAGAATTAAGCTGGGAAAACGAGAGCTCTTCTCCTAAATGCTCTTAAAGATCCTTAAGTGTTTTAAGCACGCTAAGTGGATTAAAACCCTTACCACCTTAAAAGAAGGATAATTTAGCTGGTTACTATAAACGATAAAGGATGGAGTATTTAGGACCAGAATAGTAAAAGTCTCACAGGGAGACTATAAAGTGGCACACTAGCAGTGGGTTTAAGGTTTAAAAGATAAATATTAGGAGTTAGTAGATAAATTAGAAAACCTAAGAGTTAAAGCCCTTATATTAAGATGTAAGAATTAAGTAGTTTAAATTAGGCTGGAACTTTATAATAAGGTCCACTTTACAAACTAACTTAAACATTAGCTTATTAAAAAAGGTTATTTCGTTAAAAAATAAGCCGGGATACTGTTACTTAAATTTTAAAAAGAAGTTTAGGAGAAACAGCGTATAAAGAAGCAGGTGATTAAGGAAAAGGAACAAGGCACCACCCCCCCTATTCCCTACTCTCAAACCTTAACCCCCACTATCCATGTTAATCACTCCAGTTATAGGGATCTGCTGTGGATTAATTACGTATATAATAATTACGTCCTTAACTAACACTTTAAACTTAAGTCCCTTTATAACCACTTTCCCCACGCAATCTGGGATTACACGGTTATTAGAATAGAGTTGGGACAGGCTTATTATAAGGTCTCCTACACTCCTAAGACTCTTAATAGCGATTCCTAAACAATTACTGTGGTTAACTAAGCGCCTGCTAGGTGCTGGCGCAAAGCTTTACTTACTGGCTGTATAGTTACGTCCTGCTTAATGCACCTTAAAGGAAAAGTTAAAACTTAGTAAAAATAAGTGGATTATAAGCGAATTTAGGAAAGAAAAGATCTTATTAGGATTACGTCTTATAAAGCATACTATTAACTTATTAAAGAATTTTAAAACATCGTTCCGTTTAAAGTCAACTGGATATTAAAAGGTGAAAACCTTAGGAAAATAAACTAGTAAGTCTATTAGAGCTGTTCCTACTTCTAAAAGAAGTTAGGAAACTGCTCCAGGGCCTTATAAAGGCCTGGAAACCAGTAATTCGCTAGTTAGCAAAAACCCTAAGACGAAGAAAAGGCACTTAAAGGTTAGGCTAGATAAGACTTTAAGGACAGATAGTTATAATAACTCAAATGTAAAAAAGATATAAGTATTATTCTGTTTATATTAACCTAATAGATGGAAAGAGAGGCCGTTTAGAGTAAAAGCAGTAATTAATAATAAGAGTACTTCTAACTTAATACACTTCTAGCTAGTTAACTGAAGGAAACTCCCTAACGAAAAGTATAAAAAGGCTATTCCCATTTGAAATGGAGAAGGAGTCCTATATAAGTATAATAACGGAAAAGTCACCTACCACTTACCACTTTTAATTAAAGTGGACAGAGATAAATAATTAATGGACTTTAACGTTACACTAGTAGTAGGGTACAATATAATACTTAGTTTACCTTAGCTAAAGAAGTATAACTTAGTAATTAATTAAAGGAGTAGCCACCTCACTTTTAATAAGTCCTTTAACTGTGATTATTATTTAGAAAAAGCTCCGGGAGCCCTAAACCACTTTAAAGGTACATAAAGCACTTAAAAGCGCATTAAGCCCTTAAAACTAAGCACGGTTTAGGTTAGGTTTATTAAGACAGTTAAAGGGCTAGAGAGCTTACTATATAACCTAAATAATAATTTAAAAGGTGGAAAAAAGTAAAAAGCTAATCCACAGGTAAGTAAAGAAGTTAACTTATCTAAGGTACCTGTGGAATATAAGAAGTTTACCCTATTTTGAAAAAAGATACCATAATTACCAGATTATAAACTATAGGATTATAAAATTTAACTTAAGCTAAAAGCGAAGCTCTGTAACTTTTAGCTTTATTACTTAAACCTTAAGTAAGTAAAGGCCTTACAGGAGTACGTAGAAGAGAACTTAAAAAGTAGCTTTATTATAAAATCCCAGTCCTTAATAAAGTACTTAATGCTGTTTATCCTAAGGAAGGGAGATAGTAAACTGTGACGACCCTGCAGGCCGTCACTTGGGCCGGGGCGGCCCGACGAATCCCCCGCAGAAGAAGCAGTGCAGGAAGACGGTCTACACTGTCTAGGTGCACTGGGCCAGGGGTGTAAAGACCCGAAGCCCCTACAACCAGTAAGAAAGCGCTTGGTAGCCCATAAGGACTGACAACACCAAGCACCACTCAGTCGGCTGCTTAGCCGTAACTGCGTGGTGCACCACCAAGCACAACGGACTAAGCAAGGTATGAAATACCTCTTAGTTAAGTTAGTATAAGATAGTTATAGTTATACCTATAACTACAGTGAGGGACTCTGGTTCTTTACGTTAATATTCAATTATTCATTTATATCTTACTGTTCAGACTTACCTCTATACATTATAGTAATAGCAACCTACAGTGACATTAAACCCCCTGTCTAGAAGTGTTAGCTTAATAAGCTATCTTTAGAACACCCCTTACTTATTAGCGTCTAGCTATACGTTCTGTCTTAACCCGTGCTAGTCCTCTTAAGTCCTATATTAGGTACAGGTTGTAATATAATACTAACGTTACAGTTCTAAATGCTATTTATTAAATTCCTAGACACTACCTCTCTCTTACTAACATATTAACTTATAGAAAAGGTAAAGAAGTTAAGGAGGCGTAAGCCCAGCCTTAGCTCCTTACTATTGATAAGTTAATTACACACCTTGAAAACTTAAACCTTAACTAGTAGGGACTGGTTAAGGAACTTAACGAAACCTTCCCTAAAGACACTAAAAGCCATATTAGTTTTATCGAGAAACTCTAAACTTAACTTAACGCTATTAAGCTAAAGAATAACAATCTTAAGAGCTTGTAGAAGAAACGAGTAAAGCTCCCCCTACCGTCGCGCTTTAAAGGAGACTCTACGCAGTTAAAATCCTAAATAGCCTAACTTTAAAGCTATATCACTTACTATAATAAACAGTTCTTCAAAGAAGAAGGAAAAGTTAAGTTTACTAAAGCCTTACTAGATAAAGTAACTGCTTATTAATACAAACCTTACGTAAAAACAATTAATAACCTCTCTGTAAACAAAGCGTAAAAGGAGGCTCCCGAGATTTAAGCCCTTTTTAATAACTTCGACGTTTTCATTAACTAATTCTGAACTAAGTTTAGAGAACTAAACGCCCTTAAGCAGGCTAAGCAGCGCCTTATAGCCTTAAGATAGACATCTTCAGTCTTTAAGTTCTCTACCCACTTTAAACTAGAAGTAATAAAGATTAAGCTTAGCTAAGAAGCCCTAGTAATGCTATTCTAGAGTAGCTTAAAAGAGCACGTTACTAGAGACCTCTACCAAGAGGATCGGCCGGACCGTCTCCAAGAACTAGTCAAAATAGCTATCAAGGCTAACAATCAGTACTATAACTATCATTATCGAAAGAACTTCTAAAGGAACAGACCCCTTACCAGCTAAATAAGCTTAAGAAAAGAAGCTAATTAACTATTACAGGTCACTACTCTAAACTAATAGACATTAACATAGTAAACCGATAAAATCGACTTAACTGCAACAAACTTTAATAATAACAGCAGCAGAAGCAGCCTAAAGACCTATTACAGATCCAGTGCTTTAACTACGATAAGAAAAGCTACATAATGCAGTAATGCCCGTCACTAAAACAAATCAGTTAGAAACCAGTTTTAGAAGAAGGAAAACACGTTAAGTTTAACTTAGGAGATATCTATATCAAAATAACAGGTAACGAAAAAGACTATACCTAAATAGATAAATGTAAGTTAAGGGATAAGGAAAAGATAAAAGAAGAACCTTAAGACGTAATTTACCTAACCCTTAAGAGTATTTTGGAAAAGTTAGCTACAGAGGTACAGGTTGTTACAGATTAACTCTAAAATAGAAACTTAGAATTACTAAAGGTACAAGTTACAGAAGACTAACTCTAGGAAAAGATATTCCAGTTAGCTATTACAGGTCTTAAAAACCTTACCCTGTAAGCTTAAGAACTAAAGAAGTCTAAGAAGGACCATAACTTAGACCTTACTAAGATAGTAAAGGGAGTCGAAGAACTTGCCCTCCAAGCCACCTAAACAGTAAAGTAAGTATTAAAAAGCAAAAGAAAATAAGCTAAGAGAATTAAACTGGAAAAACGAAAGTTCTTCTTAACTGTACCTCCCGAAACTCTTAAACACTTTAAGCACGTTAAGTAAATCAGCACCCTTACCTCTTTAGAAGAAAGACAGCTTAGATAGCTACCTTGCACTAAAGATAGTATACCTTGGACCGGTACCTTAAAGGTTCCCCGAGAAGGCACGAAGCAAACACACTAGTAAAGAGTCTAGGAGCTAAAAGAGGAATATTAAGAGTTAATAGACGAAATAAAAGACCTGTAAGTCGAAAGCCTTACTAAGATATTTAAAAACAGAACAGTAGAAGTTAAGTTACAACTCTATAATAAAGTTCGCTTTACTAATTAGCTTAAATACTACCTTGTTAAAGAAGACCATTTTATAGAAGAATAAGCTAGGTTACTACTACTTAAGTTTTAAGAAGAGGTTTAGGAAAAACAACAAACCTAGAAGCAGGTAGAAAAGGAGAAAAAACAAAACGTTACCCCCCCCGTTCCGTACTCCACAACTGCAGCACCCACAGTTAACGTTAACCACCCTAACTATAGGGATATACTGTGGATTAACTGTATATATAATAACTGCACTCTTAACCAGCATTACAGACTTAAAGCTCTTTATAACCACTTCCCCAACACATAGAAACAGGACTACGTAGTAACAAGAGTAAAGCTAAAACCAGCTTATTACTAAGTCTTCTACTCTTTAACAAAAGAATCTAATAATAAGCGGAAGGTTACTATAGTTAACTAAGCCCCTACCACGTGTTAGCGAGGAGGAGTGTTTAATAACTGCTTAGTCACAATGTGTTTGTTACACCTTAACAGAAAAGCTAGAAAGTAACAGAAGCGAGAAGACTACTAACAGATCTAAGAGTAAAAAGATATTACTGCGATCTAAGCCTGCAAAGTGTACTATTGACTTATTAAAGATTTCCAGAATATCGTACCGTTTAAAGTTAACTAGATATTAAGGTGTGAAAACTTAAGGAAAGTTAATCGCTAAGTTTACTAAAGTTACCTGTTTTTCCAGAAGGAGTTGGGAAAAGGTTACAGGCCCTTTAAAAAAGCTAGAAACTAATAGTTTGCTAATTAGTAAAAACCCTAAGAAAAAGGAGAAGCACTTAAAGGTTAAGCCGTATAAGACCTTAAGGACAGATGATTACTATAACTCAGATGTTAAAGGAGCATAAGTATTATTCCATTAATATTGACATAATAGACAGAAAAGGGAGACTATTTAAAGTAAGAGCAGTAATTAATAATAGGAGTACTTCCAACTTAATACACACCTCGTTAGTTAATTAAAGGAAACTCCTTAATAAAAAGTATAAAGAGGCTATTCTTATTCAAAATAGAGAAGGAGGCTTATACTAATATAATAACAGCAAAGTCACCTACCACTTACTACTCCTAATTAAAGTAGACAGAGACGAATAATAAGTAGACTTTAACGTTACATTAGTTATAAGCTATAATATAATCCTAAGTCTACCCTAGCTAGAGAAATATAACCCTGTAATTAACTAAAGAAGTAGTTACCTCGCTTTCAGCAAGTCCCCTAAACGTAATTACCATTCGAAGAAAGCTAAGAAGGTACTAAACCGCTTTAAAGATGCATAAAGCACTTAGAAACACACTAAGTCTTTAAAACTAAGCACAGTTTAGATTAGATTTACTAAGACAGTTAAAAGACTAAAAGGTCTACCACACTGCTTAAATAACGATTTAGAAAGTAAAGGAAAGTAGGAAACTAATCTACAGATAAGCGAAGAAATCGACTTATTTAAAGTACCTATTAAATACAGGAAGTTTACCTTATTTCGAAAAAAGATACTGTAATTACTAGACTACAGATTATAAGATTACGAAATTAAGCTAAAGCCGGAAACGAAGCTCTACAGCTTCCAGCCTTATTACCTAAACCCCTAACAGGCTAAGGCCTTAAGGGAATATATCGATAAGAACTTAAAGAACAGGTTTATTGTGGAGTCCCAGTCCTTAGTAAGGTACCTAATACTATTTGTCCTAAAGAAGGGAGATAGTAAGCTATATATAGTTATTAACTACTAAACGTTAAATAAGGATATAATTAAGAATCGTTATCTATTACTACTTATTACGGAAATGCGAGAATAGATTACTAAGGTAAACTGGTTCTTTAGCTTCGATTTCCCTATAAGATTTAACTATGTTAGAGTAAAGGAAGAGGATAAGCATAAAACAGCCTTTCGGACTTGTAATAGGTATTACTAGTACTGTATTATACTAATAAGATTAATAAACGCCCTTACGACTTTCTAAGGCCTTATCGACAGTATTTTCCGCCTTTTCCTTAATAAGTTTATCTTTATATATTTAAACGACGTTTTAATCTATTCCGAAACTTTAGAAGAATACTGAAAGTATATACGATAAGTCTTAACAGCTCTCGAAAAAGCAAAGCTAATAGTAAACTTAGAGAAAAGCCACTTCTACATTTAAGAACTAAATTACTTAAGGTTTAAAGTAACCTTTAGAAGGTTCGAAATGTAACTAGAGAAGACAGAAGCAGTTAGGAATTAACCTACTTTGAAGAACTAGAAAGAGCTGTAAGCCTTTATCAGCTTTACAAACTTTTATCGCTATTTTATTAAGTACTTTATAAAGATTGTAAGACTACTTTACAAACTTATAAGTAAGGGAAAGCTATTTAAGTAGACTAATAGACAGTAGAAGGCGTTTAAAGACCTTAAACACACTTTTGTTACAGCTTTAGTCTTAGCTTTTTCCGATTTCTTAAAACTTTTCTAAGATAAGATAGACTCTTTAGAATTCGCAATTAGTAGAGAACTTAACTAAATCCAGGACGATAAGAAACGCTACCTAGTTACCTTCTTATCGAAAAGGATCCACAGCTTAGCCTTACGATATCTAATCTACAATAAGGAACTGATAGCGATTATTCAGTGTTTTACTAAGTAGGCACCGTATTTAAGCAGTACGGAAGAACCAGTCTAGGTCTTTTCAGACTATAATAACCTCTAGTACTTCCTAACGAAGGAACTTAGTCTATAATAAGCATAATAAGCAGAATTAATAGCTTTATTCTACTTTTAGATTTACTATATTAAAGGAAAAGATAATAAGTAAACTAATACTCTTAGTTAAAGACAGGACTATAAAGATACTAATCTAGTCCTAATCCCCGTTACTATATTTAGCGAAGTAAGGAACAGCATATTGGAATACATATTATAAGTGTCAGATAACTAAATATTAGAACAAATTATTAACGTTTATATAAACTTATAGATAGAGTATAATATCTATTAGTAATAATAGGACTTTTAAGTAAAAAGACTAATAGAAGGAACCTGTAAGTATAAATACCCCTTAGGAGACTTCTTAGAGTATTTACAAGACTATAGTAAAGAGTACTTGAAATATCTAAATTATAATAAAACCAGTTATTAGTTAGAATAGCTACTAGAAGGTGTAGATAGTGTATTTAAACCAGGAGTAAAGCTTTAATACTAAGAGAAACCGTACATTTACAACTTAAGAAAACAGAAGGAGTATATCTAATAAGTCTATAAGTCTTAACTTAGAGGATATATAAGCTAGGCTAAAACTCTTACGTAAGCTTAATAAACGTATACTTTTCCAGGAATAAAAAAGCTAGTCGAGGAAGTAGTCGATAACTGTAACGTCTACTACCGAAAGCAGAATTAGTATTATAAACCTTATAGACTTCTTAAACCACTCCCTATACTATAAGCGTTATAAAGTTTAATCTTACTCGACTTTGTTATTAAGATCTTAGAGTTTAGGGACCCTGTTACAGGAGTTACTTATAACCAGATCCTTGTAATAGTCGACAGATTAATAAAGTAAGCCTACTTTCTACTAACCTTAAAAGATATAACAGTAAAGTAACTCGCTTATATCTTCGAGAAAAAGGTAATTTCACGATATCTCTAACTAAACAATATTATTATAGATCGAGACAAGCTAATCGTGTTAAAGTTCTAGCAAGGACTGATATAAAAGATAAGTGTAAAGAGTAAACTTTTAACAGCTTTCTACTTATAGACAGACAGCTAAACAGAGAGAGTTAATTAGATATTTATAACGTATCTCTAAACTTACATTAACTTTAAATAAGATAATTAGCTTAAGCTATTACTAACAGCACAGATAGCTTATAACATAACACTAGTTAAGTTAATAAGTATATTATTATTCTTCACTAATTACAGTAAGGAGCCTAAACTCTGTTAAAGCCTACTTACTAGCACCCCCTAAGCCGCAATCCGTACAGACTGAATGTAGGAACTGTATAACCATTTATAAGCTAAACTTAAGTTCATATATAAACGAATGAAGAAATTTACCGATAAATACTAAACCGAATAACTAGTACTTAAAAAAGGACTTTACTATAATAGCGAATAAGTTAAACGATTAACTCTTCAGAAGGGGAACTACGTTTACCTTTTTTTACGAAACTTATATTCGAAACAGCTTAGTAAGAAGCTTAACTTCAAAAGGTACAGACCGTTCCAGATTAAGAAAAAGATCACTACCTCTAATTACAAACTAGACCTACTTACTAGCATAAAGGTACAGATTAAGGTTTTTCACATCTCACTTCTAAAACCTGCCTTAAAAGGAGTTCCTTTAGAAAAGAAGATTAAGATTAACATTAATAAAGATAAGTATAACGTTAAAGAAGTTATAGATTTACAGAAGGGAAAAAACACGTTTAAGTATCTCGTTAAGTAATTAGACTATAGCCCTGAAAGTAACTTGTAAAAGCCAGTTAAAAATCTTAAGTACTTAGACTTAATTACAGAGTTCTACTAGAAGAATCCAAACCGACCGAAACTAACGATAAGAACCAGAAATAAGATAAGATCTAACATTTAAACTGCCAAACTGAAAAGTAAGACCACTGTAAGACTTAAAGCTTAAGAAATAGCAGGAAACTCCTTAGTAAATATAGAAAGACATTTATCAGAA
>Ga0247758_1000948_pt1 | contig 24326 bp, 30 predicted proteins | sample UWRJL156409C4_FD_180950 | JGI IMG/M metagenome (GOLD analysis project Ga0247758, IMG submission 180950) | Plant litter microbial communities from Arlington Agricultural Research Station in Wisconsin, United States - UWRJ-L156-409C-4 | ecosystem: Environmental > Terrestrial > Plant litter >... | reverse complement strand
TATGTTGCCGCCGAGAGCATTTTGAGATCGAAGTTTGCCGGCTCCGAGTCTGTCTCGTCTGGGTCGTCTGAGCCGTTCCATTTTTTCCACCACTGGTCTCGCCATACGCTGGAGGACAAGTGTCCCCATCCACGAATGCGATTGCCAAAAGTTTCATCCCACTCCCGCTCCAAGGCGAGCCAGCAGAGTTTGTCGAGCACCTGGTCCCAGTTCCACTCCAGCGCATTGCTGTCGTTATGAATTTCGCCCTGTTGATGCTGCACAAGGGCATCAACCACCCTCCGCATCTCCACATAACACGCCACCGACTCGTCTCTTTTGTCGCGAGATCGAAAGACGAGGTAATCATGCCAGAGCTTGTCCGCACCGTTCTGTTTGCGGATGTCCCAGTTCCGAAAGGCATAGTGCCATTCCCGGCTGTCTAGCACTCTTGTGTGAAAGAAGGTCCGGTCAACTGAGGTGTGGAATGCTTCTGGGGATGCACGGTGAGTTTCCTGATCCGAACTTGGAGTACAAACTTGAGCCGGGAGACAAATGCTTACTGCAAACGAGTTTCAATCTCAGAGCCCTGGGGCACCCGCGCGAGATGATGGCGTAGTGTATGATTCTGTCGAGTAGTTCTACCGGGAGATTATGGATAGGCATAGTTGGAAGGCAGAACTAGATGATGACAATAAAGAAGATGAATATGAAGATAGAGTTCTATGGACATTCTCGTACTTTATGTTTCATCAACGCCAGGATTTGCCAGTGCTTTTTTTATAATCCGCAGGTTGGGCTTGATTGGCGTGGGAAATGTGTTGGTTGTTCTCAGGGGCTTCCCCGTGCTGCAGGGGGCTCTCCGTACTGCAGGGGATTGGTTCTCCGTACTGCAGGAGGTAGCTGGGCGGATCGGCAGCAGCCAATCATTAAGCAATTCACCCCAGCATAACAGCATAACCAGTAATGCTGGCCTTTTTCCTGACCAGCGGAGCAATTCGCAAAAGCCACTCCAACTGCCCTTGATCTTCGAATGCCCCCTTAAATAGGTATGTGCACATCTCCTCTCTCCCCTGCAGCCCTGTGCCACCGCCCCCATCATTCGCTATGCCATGCAAGAACCGAGTCTCCAGCTGCGAAATTTCATCTTTCACTTCCGGAAGAAGCGCTATGTCCTCGGCGATATCAGCCAACCCCGGGTGCGTTTGGTGGTGTTCGCCGGGGCACAGGCAGGGGCTTGCAGCAAATTTAGCATACCACTCGTCCATTGGGAAGGTTCACAGATATTCGCAGCGAAACGAACATGACAGTGCCATTGAGATCTCCAGCGTGTGCATTGAACCGCTTGCCGAGGGTCAAAGCCTTATCTTTCCCGAAACTCAGATTGGGCAGTATTATCTGAGACCCCCGTGTTAAGCAGAAGAATTTGCTCGGCCTTATAAAGGCCACACATAAAGGCCACACTACTATGCAGGGCTAATTCCTTGTTTCAATCTTACGGAGCAGTAAACGCCGAGACTGGCTCTTCTCCTTGTAGATGACACCCTCCTCCGTATCGAACATAACGCCCCCGACAACCGGGATACTCACTCCTGGTGCTGGAGGCAGCAGCGTCCTAATCTTTAAGCCTGCTAGGAAAGTCGTGTACTTCTCGATATCCCCGTCAGCGATTTTCAACAAGACTTCCGGGAGGCCGATCTTATAATGTGTGACCCAGCCAAAGGTTCGATATGAGCTACCTGAGATGACGCCATTTTCGTAACTCACTGGCCAATGTCCACCTTCGGTGCTTAGATTGACGAATGCCAGTGTCACGAGTGCGAGGGGGTTAGCACCATGCCCGAGAAACATCTTGGCAAGTTGCATCCATTGTATCTGAAAGTTCTTGAAGCGCCGGGAACTCAAAAAGTAGCCCAATCGCAGGATTTGTAGCCATGCCCATCCTGGATTTGGTCCGGATTGAAGGAGCAGTTCTATCCACTCATGGGGGCCCTTTATGTGACTAACGAAAGACGGATCGTAGGTGGAATCTTTTAAAAGGCCGCGAAGTGTTGAGGACGGAAGAGCTAGTTTACAGACGGCGCCGGTTGGGTCGGAGATATCTGACTGGCCATATTTATATCGAATGTAATTCCGCAGCCCGTGATACGCCGCTGTTCGAGGAAAGTCCTGGTTTATATCATTGTAGTAGATGGAACGGTCTGTGTAAGCGCGAGGGATAACACCGACGTAAGTTCCCCACTCGTGGATTGTGTGTGGGTGTGGATCAGTAAGCAACTGTAGGTTGGCAACGGTCTGCATTAATATCCTTAGCTCGTCGAGGAGAGCTATGTAGGTATCTTGATCGCGGCATTGAGCGTCGGCCAGTTTGGCGAACCGCCACGTTTCAGAGGCTGCAAATTTCCCAAAGATCGTACCGCTAGTAGTATCGTTGACTTCACCAAAGCCAAATTTCAGGGGCTCCCAAAGGAGTTTCGTGCTCACGATGAGGGCGGACAATAGCGTCAGGGTGACATCAAAGTGTAGGTCGTCCTTGTGTCCGTAAATATGATCCCATGTAGATCCGCGTAAAATAAACTCTTTCGCCGTTTCGTGGATGAAGGTGACCTGGTACAGGGGCGCTTCGCATTCGAGAAGCCCCCCTGTGCATTCCCTAAGTCGTTTCTGAAACCATTTTCGAGAATCCTCCCAATCCTTAGGCTTGATTCCCCTCCGGTCCATTTCTCCCTCGGGATGGACCGGCGTGTCCATAACCATTTTTATATTGATCTCCCCCGTGGTCTTGGTGCATCGAAGGGCATGTGTAATCATAATACCACTGAAAGGGGCTTTAGCTGTGAGTAAGAGTTAAATCACGCGTCGACCATCAAGTCGATCCTTCTCAGCGACGAGTGAAAGCATTTTCATGTACAGTCCGTTTTGACCTCCCAGTTGCCTTGGAAACAACCCGAGAGCCTTGTGCAAATCGGCCTGCTCACCCTCATTGCTGTACAGAGCGATGATATGATCCACAACCAAACGAACCCAGAGGAAGACCCCCGACGATCTTTGGGCAATATCGTCGGCGAGGGCTTTTCGGCGCGCAGGGCTAGCCACGGCACAGTTAGAGAAGCTCGTTAGAGCATACGCTGTAATGTCTTCTCTTGTGTGTTCGTGTACCCTCAACCTCGGAAACCTTGAAAGGGCCTCTTCAAAGGCGGCGAGCTCTCGGCTTGACAGGCAAAGCTTGAGCCCCGAACTGGTCCTGGCGAGATTGAGTAAAAACTTGAGAATCTCTCTGCGATTATCGGATATCAGGGCATTCGTCCCCCACGAAGCATCGGCCTCATCACTGTGAGTGATGATATTGAGTTCCTCCTCGGTGTAGTCTGCCACCCTCTCTATGTTGCGATACTTGTCCAAGCCATTAATGAACATGCAGATCTTCCAATCTTTCGCCTCCGTGAACGAGATTATGCGATCAAGCGCGCCCTTCAAGCTCTTCCAGTTAATGGGAACCAAGGGCATCGTCGCAAAACCAGCGGAGTCGAAGACAAGAGGAAAGCCGACTATGGCGAGTTCGGGCTCAGCTTTGATAAGTTGGAGCAGGACACCCTGTAGTATGCCTTCCCGAGATTTCTGAAGATTGTCTCCTCTGTCCGAGAGAAAGAAGTGACATAGAAGCAAAGTGCTGCCACCCGCCCACGTCATCAAACACTTCTTGAGGCGTCGATCTCTCCAGACGTACTTCATGAGTGTCGACTTCCCGCTTGCAGCCTTGCCACTGACCCAAAAGATCGGCTCGTCGTCGCCTTTGAGCCACTTGATGAACGGGTGTGGCGGGCTGCCCAAACGCATGGTTCGGTAAAACGGTTTCTTGTCAAATATCCAACGAAATGTCTCGCCATGAGCGTTGTCAATGCTGTCCTCTCGCGAACTGATGGTGCTGAAAGATATTGAACTTATGATATCTGTGAACCTTTATCAGACGGCGGCGCTTGTGCAAACTAGAGATATCTTGGACTTCATACGTTGCCTCACGGCCGAAGAATCAAAATGACGTTGCGCCGAAGGTGGTCCTACGTGTACCATATCAGTCATTGGCCATCACAATCCAAGGCCCCTGTCTAGCTATTTGGGGTGAGCCATTGACTCCGCACGGAGGCCGTGCTGACCTGCAACAAGGTCCAACTGGGACGACGGCTGTGCGCCAACCCAAGGTGAGAATTTACCTAGGTGAGGCTGTGCAACTAGCTGAGACGTCACTAACGCAGCCCTCTTCTGCTGGTTGTTGACAATCCTGCGCATCTGAGCAACAACTCGCTGGTATCCAGCATTATCCCGACCCGAGAACCTGCCCATGTCACGATGTGAAGCGTGAATGGCCAGCCCTCTGACCCTTTCCCCATCATACACAGCCGAGGCTTGTGGGACAATCTTTGACGCAATCCTATTAGCGAATCTGAGCCATGGCTCGGATTGGACTCACATACCATGCCGATTGACATTGGGAGTTCCTCATAGAAGCAGACAACCTCCAGGTCCTTGGAGATGGTGACGAATTCATCGCGCTGCTTCTCGAGAATGTGCGAGTTCTCGGCGAGAGTGCCGAGCAACTGCATATTCGGGTCGTGGAAAGTGGCCTTCGCCGCGAGGGCGACCAACTGCCCAAAGCCTTCCTTGCTGCTCCCGCGATGAGGGGTGCCCAAAAATAGCACGCCGATGGTTGCCGAGTATATCGAGCCCCGGTCCTCATGGCGTCTGTGCATCATGTGCTGTGATCCCTGGATGAGTGCCTCCTTGATGACAAGCCCGCCCAACTATGCCCGACCCAAAGGATCGGCCGGTCCGACTTCATGGCGGCTGTCAGCACACACAAAGTCACACATAGGTAGGTATTTGAAGTGCCAGTGATTCAACGTACTGGGCAATCCAACCTCTGATCGGCTAGGTCAGCCAAGAGAGTTTTCGCATGTCCAAACACGCTGGCTTGGCTTGCGACCGACAGGAAATTGGCAACGTTCGCGTCGTAGCCCCACGAAATGACTCTCGCAGTGCCCATGATCTCCGGCAACAAGTCCCGCGGCCAGAACACTTTGGCAGCCGTGTCGGTCCAACTATTCTCCCGATGGCCGCGCAGGCCGTGGACGAAAATGATGTCGAGACTGTACTCTTCCTCGCCCCGATTGCTGGTCAGAACCCTTGGCCCAACCGGCGTTGCGACGGGCTTCTCCATTTTGGTATCTTCCAGGGTCCGAAACGGGTTGTCGCCGAAGGGAAACTAATCGTAGAAACACAAGCTCACGCCGATGGTACGCCAGACGTGGTGTTAAACGAGGATAGGCCGAATTAGGTAATTTTGCGACAAACCTGGAGCGGGGGTTGGGGGATTTGGGAGGAAGAGAAATGCCTCCTTCAAAAGCGGGGTAACATAATCGTTCAGGTTCCAGTCACGAACTGGCCGCTGCTTGGCTTGCGACAGCCTGACGGAATGCACGTGCTGGTCTGAGCCTGTGAGGAAAGAACAAGCAAGCATGGCAGGGGGTGATGTGGGGTCGATGTCGGTAATGAAAATGGTCTTGATAGTTTCTTAATCCCTCCTCATCTGGAGGTTGGCCGTTGCGCGCCCCCAATATGTGGGCGCGCCGCGCACAGACCTTCTACCCTAACCCTAATTATTATGCTATCTGGCCCTGAGGAAGGCCCGCCCACTGCTCAACAGTAAGGGCTACTGCTTGTTTAGCTCACCGCCTTCCACTGTGGAGCAGCTCCATCTGTGGGAAGCCCCACATGGTGGGGCCGTCCCCGGGTTCCGGTCACCAACCGTACATAGAAATCTTCCCGAGGAATTCTCTTCCAGAGCTTCCTCGCCAGAGCAATCCACAAGCATTTTCCACCACAAACACTGAGCGTTGTGATTCCCACACCATCTCCCACACCACAGAACCTCGTCAGCCACGGGATTTTCAGCATCGATCGAGGAGAGGCCTTGGCAAAGACGCACGAACCCTCATGCATTTGACAGTTAGGGAGCCTCAAAACTAGCCACTCGTAGCCCGCGCCAACGCCCAGGGATAGGCTCTGGCCGTAGCTACTGCAGAACGCCGTGGCTGACGAGATCTTGCGGTGTGAGAGATTTTTGCAACCCGAAATCGCGGCTTTGGAAGACGGCTTCTGTCCACTGACATATTGTTTGATGCCTGTTGTCAGAATCTAGCACTCATGGCCAATTGTGGTGATTGTTGTGTATTGTTGTTGTTGTTCTGTGGAAGAGAATCTCTGGCCTGCAGGGTCCCCTATTGCCAAGCCGGCTACTTCCGCGAATGGCTCCAATTGCTTATATAAGCTGACACCTGTCGCCTGCTTGGTATACGCCACTCCGATGCCGAACGACGAGATTTTCGGGTCCCGCTGCCAGGTGAACTCCGCACGCACAGAGGTTTCAAGTTTGATCAAGAAAAAGGTCTAAACGCTGGATTGTCTGGCCTGGAAAACTCGAATCAAGAGCGTAACCATCCGGAACTATCCGTCGACGATAACGAGATTCAATCAACCTCGCTAATGTGTAACTCCTCATCCTCCTGCCTGGGAGTTGGTGTCGATGCTGGTGGTATTGGAGTGTCCTCATTACGAACTAGAAACGGGACCACGAAAGGTAGCCGTTAGCTACGAACATGCCCGCAGTTCGCTCAATCTACGTCAGGGGCAGCACTACGTACCATAATCAGCCGCGTCATTGCCCGACTCTTCTCCCGACTCGACTTCTGCGGCTTTCCCTGAAGGCATGCGGATTCCCTCCAGATCCTTGAAGTCCCCTAGGGGTTGGGCTTGCTGGGCGCCAGCTTCGTTGCCGTTCGTGTTTTTGGTGGCGGTGTTTTCGGGTTCGATCTTCAAGTCGCCCGTGTACCGGCCGCCGACACGAGGAGTGCGGATGGGTTGCGCGCGCTCACGCTCGCGCTCATAGTCGTAATCGTGGTCGTGGACTACAAATGTGACTGACTTTCCCAATGTGAGAGTCCTGGGGATTTCGAGACTGATGGTGTCTTCGAGATCATCGTCACGGCGGTGTTTTGAAGGGCGCCTAGCGTCCAAATCGTCGCCACCATATCTCGATTTCTCAGCACGTAGAACTACCTTGTTGCTGTGCTTTGTTTCCGGAAGCCTGGCCGTGCTACTTCGTGCTCGTTCACGACGGGTGGGGGAGGATGCCTGGTCCTGAGCATCTTTCCCTGAGGGATACTGCATCTGCAAGAACTGGAGTGCATCCTCTGACAGCCACGGATAGTATGTCATGGAAGATCTGCTCAAGGGTGGGAATGTGCGGCGTCCATCTCTTTTAGCTGTGAGAACTCGTTCCATCTGCTGCTTGGCGAGATGCACATGGGCGTCTCGCAAAACATTTGACTCGGTCCAGCTGGGAAGCTGTTTCAGCTCTGCCAAGAGTCGCATTTCGGCCTCCTTCCCTCTGCAGGCGAGATAGCTGGAAAGGAGAGTCCGGAGGTAGCCATCTTTGTCTCCCACGGACTTTTGCAGATCACCCAGTTGTGCAAATAGTTCGCTCGGGTCGTGCGGTGTCTGCATTATCAGCAGTTTGAGACATAGAGCTTGGGTCGAGTAATCTTGGAGCTGGGTTGCTTGCGACAGTGTCATCTCGACCGCCGCTCTCGCTTCTTTGGGGGCATCTGGGACAGACCAGCCTGGGACCTCAAAGTCGAACGGCACATAGATGGGCAGGCTGATGCGCCCGTTTCGCTTCAGCACCATGCCAGGATAGTAGCTGAGATAGGCAAATGGATCAACGATCGAACCATTCCCTTCATCCGTGAAGCTGGATTCGAAAGCCTTCGCCAACATCCATTCCATCACGGGGCGGGTTCCCATGGAATCGGGTCGGCCGTGCGCCAGATCGCGTACCAGAGACTTGGCGGCTTCTCGCTGCCATTTCGGCTTTGACGCATGCATCATCATGGCCACCAACATATCCAGCTGAGCCAGGTAGGTACCTTCGTCTCCATCGTCTGGTACCCAGTTGTGGATGACTATTTTTGATGGGGGCTCTTCCCCAGAAAACATTCGGCATGCAATGTCAGTCCCGAAGCAGGCGACTGAAGCGGTAAACAGATCTCTGAAGTCCCATATCAGGCCTTGCTCAAGTAGGACTTGATACAGATCGGGCCATGCAATCCACTCAAAGCAAAATGGTGCCACTTCTTCCCAGAAGATATCGGGTGCGCTGTATCGTACAAGGTCGAAGACTTGAAGTGCGAGGCATATTGTCTGCATCTGTGGAATGGATTAGCAGGCTAGCCTTGGTCCGGTATTATGTCCCAATGAAAACAGGGGTAATGTCGTGAGTAGTTATCCTCTTACCTCTGTAGACCCCATTTCTTCATGCACAGAAAGCGAGTGCAAAGCTTCTTTGGCATCCGCAAGTGCCTCGTTCAGCGTTCCATTTCTGTGAAACGTGGAAAATGATTCAAGCAGTCTCCAGTTCAGATGTAACAAGCGGATCTCATGGGCCCCAATGCTGTGGAGGTCAGGGGGCGTCCCCTTTTCATCGCCCCCGTTCTCATCAGCCTTTGAGTCCGGTGTCGGCACCTTGTTTCCGGAATAGCGACTGAATTTGTGCCGTGGCTGGAAGCGCGTGTGGAGTTGCTTGTACATGAAGCGGGTTCGGCCGTCCTCTAATTGTCGTACCCGGAAAGCTGTTGGCCGAACAGCATACCCGGAGCCGAATGCAGGCCTGGGATCCAGACCCTCCATGGACTTGTAATCTCCCATGTCAAGGAGCAGTTCGGCGAACTGAACAAAGATGAATGGGTGACTCAGATAATCTTGAAGATGCTGAACGAATACATCCCGGGCCTCTCTGAACCTCCCTTGCCTCCGGAGGCCGGAAAACTGCTCCATAACATCGCTGTGGTCCAAATGCACTGGAAATTCCATCTGAACATTCAAGTCCCTGCCACGGTTGACATGGAACTCGTCGTAAGACGATGCTCCCCAAATATCGTCGGTATCGGTTTCATGCGTGGGCCGGAGGTCGATTGTTTGGTGTTTGTGTGATTCGTGCCGAGTCGCCGTTGAAATTTGGTACTTGTCGGTCGACCAAACACTCTCCCGCTGCTTTCCTTCGTCCCGCTCCCGCCATTTGCCTTCCTCGGGATCATTACGTTTCGTCCCGTCTTGCGACCGCCTTGCAGTCACGGTCTGATAAAAAACTTCCTTTCCGGGCACTTCGCGCTTCAACTTCGTCTTCGTCTTCGTCGGGCTTGTCCGCTCTTCCCAAGACTTCTCTCTTCTTGGGGGTTCTCGCACCCGTTCTTCCTCACGTATTCGAGTAGGTAGATTGTCCGTCTCAACGACGCGCCGCTCCAAATTGTCCCAGCGTGCCACCGAATGGCTACGCACGGTGGTCCATGCGTGATCCTGCTTCATGGCTCTCTGGAGAGGTGTATTAGTCCCCCGACCCCGATTAAGGTATGGGTGAAGTGAGTAACATACCTCGTAGGTGCTGTTTGCGGAATTGTGTTTAGGTAGAGGCACTCCTGTCTCGGACGAACTGTTTGTGAAGTTGAAATGGGAGGATGCACCGACACCTACGTTCGAGTTTAGGCACCGACCACCTGAGCTGCAAGCGGCTCCGAGTGAGCAGCACATCCCGCCGGCAGCCGCATGTCACCGACATGGTGGCTTCGTCCTTTTTACCAATTAGAGTGGAAGACGAGGCTGCTGTAGCGAGTCGCATATGCGGAATGCAGCAGCAGCCCGTAGGATCCCTTGCTCGCTGCATTCTTGTGCCACCCCACACGATTAGCATGCGTCCAGGATTGCGCGAAAGACGCCTCAAAAGCGGAGAAGGACTGCGTCTTAGCATTTTGGGATGGCAACGCCCCCGCTCTTTTTCTTTTGCTCCTCAAAGTCAGGTATACTTTACACCCCCCAACTTGGAGCTTCCGGACACCTGCTCTATGCACCTAATAAGCCACGTCCACGACAGTCCACAACGCGTGACGAGGGATATATCAAAACACGTCAACAAATGCTAGGTATTACCGACGGAAGCACGATGCGATCAAAATACAGCCGGAGCGATTTCTCGCGATTATGCAAAATTCCGGCAGACATTCCCGACATCACACCAACCAGCCTCAGAAACACCCACTTTGGTAGCCGCCAAATGGGCAAAGTGGCAGTCGAGTGCCGCTTTCTGCACGAACAGTCAAAATGGGGCCGGCTGGAATACAAAAAAGGGACCCTTTCGGCTGGGATCATCCACATGGAGATATTCTTCAAGAACCTACACGACTGCGTGCTTGACTCGGCAGTAATCCGGGTCATTCTGGACGGGGAGCATGCTTTGCTGAAGCGGTACCACAAAGTCGTTGACCAAAAGGAGATGAAAAATCCCGTCGAGGTAAAGCAACTGGGGCCTGTTTCCATTGTTGGAACTCCGTTTGGCGTCAGCTCCAGGACAACGTTTTCTGTCTCGCCATACATCGAAGCGGCAGGTTTTGGGTTCAGCGCTCTCGAGGCGTCAAAGGAGAAGGAACAGGTTCGAGAAACAAGATGGGTTTTCGAAGGCAGTGCGTGCCCCCACAAGTCGAGAGACGGGACGGTGAACTCGGTGGAATGGGCTTTGAAGGAGAACGCCGCAGAGGGGCAGCCCTCGCACGGCAACCACTTTCGGACCGCATTTGTTTTTGCCAATGACGGGAAGCCCTTCTTTGTGAGAGTCGAAATCGAGGGCACTCTGAGCAAAACGCGCCATCGGGTGAAGGAGAAGGTCAAGGGGGTCCTTTACAGGTTCGGTTCGCAGAAGGAGTCGCCTACCACGCTTATTCGTGGGTTTGAGGACGAAACGCAGCGCTTGAACAAGCTTGCCGAAAGGCTTGACGAGGACATGAACAAAGTGAACGGGGCTGTCAATTATAACCAACGGCCAGATGAACGGGCTGATAGTTCAAACCTTTCAGCCGCACACGATGTCGACGAGGGATTGCGAGATGGCCAGGACCACGACGGGAGCGAAAAATTGCCGAGGGCGGTGGAGCCAAAGACCTTTGCAGACATGGTTAAGCTTCACTCACAGCCCGACAAGGGGTACTCCCACAGCGACGGGATGGAACCAACATCTCCAAGGGCGGAGATGACACCCACTACTCCGCCCAGCGTGAAGCTGGGAGACGATACAGGGGCCCTATTGCGTGCTTTGGTTCTAGTTTTAGGGTTGCTTGGGCGAATTCAGCAGCTACTGGTTTCTGGCTATGCTTAAAAGAGTATGAATCTTTATATCTAGTTACCATCATTGTGCACCAGTAGCAGAGACCTTAAATACAGTGAATCAGAAGTGGCGGAGGTGGTCGGAGCCAAATTAGAGGGCGTCGATACCCGTGAATCTTCACCACCACTAGAATCGCTATAGAAGAAGAACACTTTCACTTAGATCACCTGGGAAAATATTAACATTAGTAAATTATAGCGGACATGACATTCTTACTTGCGTTGCGTTCATATTGCAGTAAGAGCCTATGCTGCAACCTGGCCCGTGGTGTCCTCATTAATTCTGGCGAGTTGCACAGGTGCCTATGCACTTACCTAGGTTACTAGCAGTCCTTAAAACGTCTTCATCTCGAAGTGGACAGTTCCACTGGAAGCTGTTGGCTCTCCTATACCTTAGTGAGGCTGAGCCCTTACGAGAACCTAATGTGAATCTTATATAAAGATCTATAGAGAAGGATGTTCTGGCTACAAACCAATGCTATAAGATCATTACACCCGATAACTACAATGTCCTAATTACTCGTAGTTGCCAACAATGATGTATCGTACGAAAAGACCATCAGCTTAACATTCCCGCCACACTTAAACTCCCGCCGGCATTTCCCCGTAGTCGTGTCCCAGAGCTGGACCGTGGTCTCCTCACTTGCCGTATCCCAAACTGCCACCGTCTTAGCCCCATCCGCACAGACGACTCCAGCCCAGGTACCATGGCCCCTCCCAAGGGAGTGCCGGTACATGCCCGTAGCGGTGTCCCACACCTTTACTGTACTCTCCTTGGGCAATGCGGATAGGTATGCCGCCATCCATGGATAGAGCAACACCAGCGGTGAGCTGCGACAGAATGCCGCCAGGCAGAACGTCGAACCGTAGTCGAAGTCGTGCAGCACCGAGCCATCAGCTGCCTGGATTAGCCGCACACGATCCAGTCCAAACTCGTTCGACACAATCACCATGTCCTTTGAGTCTCGGGAGAAAACAGCTCTGGTGAGGCCGTAGGTTTCGAGGCCGTGCAGACACCTCCCTGCGACGATATCCCAGACTTTGACGTGGAACTTGGGAGACTCGAATGGAAACTCCTGCACCCTTGATATGATGATTGCGAGCCGCGAGTCGCGCGCGAGGGTGACCGAAGTGACTGTGGTGCCCTGGTCAAGGACGCAACGACGTTGTCCCGTCAAAGTGCTCCGTACTCCAGCTACAGTACCAGCTACCAAAGGCATGCTGTCCGTCACCGTCACCTCCGGGGGCTGCACGAGTATCATCCACTGGGTGTCGTAGGAGAAGGCAGTCAGATGGATGGCACAGGAACATTTAACTGAACTGAGACGTTGACCGGTGTTGGTATCCCAGATTTGAACAGAGCCTTCACGCTGGCCGAAGGCACCAACCGGAACCATCAATCGCTTGGAGTTGGGGGAGAAGGCGACCGAATAGGCGATGGAACGGCCGTTATCTGCAAATATAAGCGTGTGGAGGTGTTCTCCGCTGGCGGTATCCCAGAGCACTCCGATTGTTTCCTTTCCACCAAGGTTCGCTACGGCGAGCAGGAGCTTTGAGTCTGGGGAAAAGTGGATCGAGTCAGGACGTCGGCTATGCTTAAGGGTGTGGAGGTGTAATCCGGTGGCGGCACCCCGGAGTTCCACGACAGCGTTGTCCTTGTCGAGGGACATGTTTCCGGGGAAAGGGTTGGGGATGCAAGAGGCTTTGGCTGAGTGAAGGTTAAGCTGATAAGAGACGGCTTCAGGTTAATTTGACTCGGGAGATGTCGTCCCAAATGAGGGGTTTGCCCTTGGATGCTGCTTCCATCCTCCCGCAGCTAGGAAGTGCGCATCAAGGGGTCTTTGAGGCGTCCTCTGCGGGGTTTACTCACGGAGATCTGGTACTTGCTCAAACTATTGGATGGCCTCTGCTCAACCAATATTACTGGCCACTGGAATTTCACCGCGTCAAGCGCCAGGGCGGGGCGCCAAGGGACCTCCATGTCCGATTCTTGGATGTCATCTGCAAAGAACTTGGGGCGGTAATCTCCTCGAGACTGCCAAAATCGCCGAATTACCAGGACGAAATTACGCGCTTGATCTTGAATTTGTTCTGGACTAGCTCGTCTACCACTACAGTTCACTGAAACTGGGTTATAAACTTCCACGCCGCTGCTGGGGTGAATGTCTTTTCGCCATTATTCCCGCTCCCCCCGTCATAGGGCGCCATCCAGTGCTGGCCGTCAAAGGCAATGTACCACACCGGGAAGCCCTCCTTGCAGCCCTGGTACTCGGTCAGGATGTGAGGCGCCCTGCTGTTTGCGGCAGGCTCTTTGGCGTTCGCTGCCGTGCACCCGTTGCGCTTGACGTACAAATCGCGAGTTGTGCGTCCGCCCTGGATTCCGTCGCTGACGCCGTGCACCACAAGCGCTGCAATGGGGTCGTCAGTGCACCCCGTGCTGCCATCGACAGGGCCGCCGCCGTCCAAAATGATGACGCCGCGGAGCAAGCTGGCGCGCTTGCACGAGAGCGCCTTGACGAAGGCGCCGCCCTGGCTGAAACCAAGGGAAAAGACTTTCTTTTCGTCGAGGCACAGGCCGCCCGACAGCTGCGCGAGCATGGCGTCGAAAAAGGCGTAGTCCTCGTCGTTGCGATTGTACCAGAACTTGTTGAGCGCGTCGGGCGCGACCAAGATGGTGCTGGTGTTAGCCAGCGGCTGCAGGCCAAAGTACCGGAACGAGCCAGCGGGCTGCACCAACGAGCCCTTCACCGTGACGTCCATGTTGTCGTTGGCCCCGTGCCAGCCAAACACGACCCGGTAGGGATGTGTCGCGTCGTAGTTGGCCGGCAGCTGCACCGTGTACTGTCGCGTCTTGTCCTTGACCGTGACTTTCTTGACGCCGCTGCTGATCGTCGCGGCTTTTCCGCATCCAGTCGAGGCCGCCAGCGCACTAGAAATGCACGCTAGGCCGCAGAGGGCAATACTGAGAACCGAGGCACTCACCATCTTCAGAGCTAGGAGCTTGATGGTTAGAGGGGAAATAAAAACAATATCGAGGGGAGATGATGAACGTGGCAGGCGGCAGCTACCAAGTTGATGTATATACATATCTTATGCCAAGCGCTATACTCTGCCAAACGATGCAAACCTGTATAGGTACCAACTTCTTTCAACTCCGCCAGTCCATGTTGCTAGAGACAGCCATACAGCCGTTGTCGAGAGCTAGGCCCATGCTCTACGGAGCGCCATGTCCGCCAGGTGTCAGAATAGATTATTCACGCGCGGGGAATTTTGAATCCCGGCGCCCAGCTAATGTAGAGCGGCTGCAGCCGAAAATCCGGGGAAATACACACGATGTTAAATTTGCCGGTAGTATGCACAATGTCCGGACAAGAAGCCCTCATCTGCCCATGATAGGCGCGGCTCAACCATCAAAAACGCAGGTTACAGGGATCAGAAGGCGTGCAGTACCCAAAGTGTAGTGCCCAATCATTTTTGATCATGGTAAATTGCTATCCTTCGGGGCTCTCTCTCTCTGTGTGTGCATGCATATGTGTGCCGTCGCGGGGTATTAGGCTGCAGTGCCTAGCTTGTGCCAAGGCAACCAATCCACCTGTTGGAAGCACTGCACTCTGGATTCTGTGGAGTTGAAGGGGTTGCAACTGCGTGATTGTATTGCCTCCTGTTCACTCTCCGTTCCTCTGGCTCTGGCTGGAAGCCAGAGGCTTCTTTATAGACTATTCTGCAGGATTCAGGCTTCGTCACTCCAGTGGCTGAGGCTCAGTGGCGTTCTGGGAGTGCCAGGCATCCAGTCAGCTCCGCTGCCTAGATGCCCAGGGGCTCTGAACCCCCTTGTTTCTGACACCACCGCTCTCCAAGAAGGAACGAAAGGCTCTGAGGGACAGGCAACGCCGTCCTGTCAACAAGTTCAAGTATCTAGGTGCAACTTGATGGTAGGTCATGATGCGAAGCATCTCCTTACTTAGGTTCATAAGCTGCATACCCGAATTAGGCCGCTCAAGGAGGCTTTCAAGACATTAAATTGATCAGATACCAACCTTAATGTCTTGCCAATTTCTGCACTAAGTCGGGTACCTATTCATGCGACAATGGGGGTCCTCCTAGAGTTTAGCTTCGTTACTCAGCCAATGATCGCAGAGGTCCTCTAATGCCTCGATAGTGTATTTCTTAATGTTATATGGATAGGGGCCAGGGTGTTCAGGCTCTAAAAATGTAATATTAGGCCTCTAGCATCGATAACTCGAGCACCGTGGTAAATGAAAGTAAGGTAGGGTAAGACAACTTACTATTAGTATGGAAGTCTCGTATCAGGATACAGTAAAGTACTCGTTTTTCATTAAACATCTTCCTAATGCTTTACTAGAATTAGTAAGCGTAACTTAGCACTCTATTCTTACTTTTATCGTTAGGGAACATGAAAAGCGCACTTATAAGGGGGTAATCTCAGAAGACCTCTAGCGTATAGTAGAATCTAATTTTTTTATCGTTAGCTATGTTTAATGTTAAGAATAATTATTCTAGCAAGGTAAAGCTTATAATATTGGAATAAAAAATATAGTAAGGGAGGAAATATCTTTAAGTTATAGGAATAGACGTTAACGCACCTGAGAAAAAGTAATTATAAGGAGGGGGGGGGGGGGGAAATACAAGGGGATATTTTTTCTTTAAAACGCTGCCTATAGAACTAACTAAGTTCTAGGTTATATATATAAATAGATAATAACCAGACTGAGCTGTAACTCCTGCCCGCCAGTCTAATCGCAAATATTAAGCTTAGCTAACTACGCTAAGGCGTTCAGAATTGGAAGTCCGCATCGCTATCTATAGCGGCCCTAGCTCTAACAATATAACCCTTACTATCTTCTGTAATCCAAGGTGGCTAACCGTTTATGCTTACTTATACCTTCCATTTCTTCACCACTTCATATGTGAATTGCTGCGGCGGTTCCCCTCTCACCCACACCAACCTTGAATAAAGGCAGCGGCTAACTAGAGGTATGACTTGAAAATAATACACTTTAAAAAATAGCTTTTAGTCACTTGTAAAATCTGTTTTGCCCCTTTTCACTAGAAAAAGACCTTAGCACAGTTAAAGTTGTTTAGTTTAATCCGTACTATAGTTACGTCAGTGTCTTCCAGCAATTATCATAATTCACAGTATTTACCGTTTTAGGCAACTGATGTAGAGAGTGGTGCGCTATAAGGGGTGCCGAATTGGCCAAATCTTCCAAGGGGGTTGATATGTAAGAGTGTTACGTCGTTGACGAGGAGGGAGTATGATGTTATTACAGGGAGATTTCCTGCTTGAAAGAGTGAGTTAGGTAGGGTGGTGTTTAGTAACATATACTTGAGAGAAGAGCGTCCTGCCGTACGCTCTGTCTTAACCCAGCTACACCCTCTCCTAGGCCTGTATTAAGTGCAGGTCGTAACACTCTCGCATTTTGCAGTTATAACTTTAATAACTAATAACTAAGTAGAATCCTTAAAGGTTTACTTGTAAGCTCAGGAGGTCAGGGAGTCCCTAACAACTTTACCGCCTTCTTTAATCTACCTCTTATATACCGTACTTGTCGACGTTACCGATATACTTCGGCGGGATGTTTTTTACTATTAATCTGGTACTTCAAGCGCGCGAAAAAGGCATCGTACGCTTCGCCAGTACTTCCTCTACATTCCTGTCAATCAAGCGGTCGAGAGTTCTTAACGTGGACGGAATCGTGGCGGTGGAGGAAGCGGTTCACCCACTACTTACCAAGCAGCCGAAGGACTCCTCCTTACGCGAGGATTTGTTACGCCATTCTCGTGAGTCAGGCCTTCGTTGGAGGCCTTGCCGCAACTTCTTCGTTACTAGCCTAAGCTAAGAAAAGGTTCTCTTCTTCTGGCGATAGTTTTCAGTCACGTAACTCACTCTCGTTCCGGGTGGTCGCGCCATGGAGGTGGCCCCACAGCGTTCCGTAACTAACCTGCGCGCGCTCGGCCGCATCGCGCACCGTGGCGCCGTCATTGACCAAATCAATGCCGGCTGAATATCCTGCTCGCGTAGCTCAGCCATGGTAACTTTGGTAGGAATTGCGGCCAAAATGATGGTGTTGTGATGGTTGGAGTGAGAGAGTTCGTCGGAGCGCGTAGGGAAAAATGATAATCGGCATGGGGTGGCACAAAGTAGGTGCCTCAACTTAGATACTATTGTTAATAACCAGATCACGTCTCGATCGCCTACGTGAAACTCACAGCATTGCCCCAGTAGGTATGGGCTGATGTTAGAAATACTGTGTTGATACCAATAGAATGTGCTAGGGGCTTGCTTACAGCGTGATATGCTCATAAGCTCTCCGTTCTAGCTGATCAAGACTTCGGATTCCGGTGACCACGGCCCCGTTGCCTCGTACCTGGAGCCGCCACAAACGAGAGGCCTTGGACGTCATCTCCTCCAACGTGCGCTCGAGACATTTTAGTACATCCGAAATGGCCTTGTAATCCTCCAAGCAGGTGCTAAGCAGAAGCTGAAAGCGGCTGTCAGTTGTGGCAATGGCATGGCTGCTTTGCTCTTCCTCTCTATCAACGAAGAAGGCGAGAAATTCAAGATTGCGCTCGATCTTCTTGATGGCCTCGGGCAAGCCCTTGATGGCAGCAAACCTGGCCTTCAGTTTCCTCGTTGTGTCGACAATCTGGATTGACAAAGAGAGCAGCCCAGCAGCGGAGGCGACAACTCCTATGATCTCTGCCATTGTGACGCACCGCCAAGCTAGGGATGCCCGGTGTGCGTCTCTGTTGCTTGAGGTTGGAGGAAATCTGAGAAAGAGGATTCTTGATGGCGATCAACAAGACTCTCGAGTTGAGGATGCCTAATCTGCCTGATGATCGAGCGGGAGAAACGCCAATCATCTCAAGAGTGGGTGCGGGGAGTGGGTGCGGGGTTGCGCATCAACGGCCCCAACGTCAACAACAAAGGCGGAATATATCTGATTATTTTGTGGGCCGACAACTGCATCGAGCTAGAAGTGTTCTGCAAGCTTACTGGTGAACCTCTGCCATACTTATCATGGGCAAATGAGGACAATGACAACAGACCTATGCGTTTCCCGAATATTGCCCTCTGCAATTTCCGTTGTTGTGTATTGTCCTAAGTTACTGCTCCCTTCACCTGAGCTGCGGGCGATCCGGTGTGGGTCCTCGCTGCACAGCCCCTAAGCCTTGTCTCTGGCCACAAGGCTATACCCTAGCAGTTTGCAGCGGGCAAGAAGATTGCAATTGTGGCCTGCGCAGTGTAACTGAGAGTCTTTTGCCCTTAGGCTATGAGGTTGACTTTAGCGGAATCCCCACCCCACCGCGGGAATTCCGTCGTTGACACCCCAAATGCTGGAGTGAATGAAAACCTACTGGTTGCCTACTACGGGCGAGTGCTTCCTCGACCCCGCTATCAGGAATCCAGTGTGGTTACACGATCATCCGGACGCAAACCCCGGATTTCCAACCATTCACAGGACCTAGGTCTCCTGCGCAACAACCCTGTGGTGTTGTTCGACAGGCCGCTTGCATGATCCTAAGCCAATGGCAAGCCCCGACTCCCATGGCGGGGAACTAACCGATGCATGAAAAAGATGGGGGGCAGTAAGAGGTAACGCATTTTTAGCAAAAATGTCAAAGAAAACCACCCGATATGGGTCCCTCATATCATCGTACATCTATTGGGCCTATTGATGCAAGTCCCTTGCTATATAACCAATAATACGCATGGCGGGAAATAGGTGCTTATCACTGCCTTGCATGAGGACGAAGAGGGCACCGATGATAAGATGGGCTTGAGCGGCCGCATACTAGAGGTCTGGCCGCACCTCCCCACTCTTCCCACTTTCTGAGGAACGGGCAACGCCAACCCCGTAAATGAAGTAAGTCGCCGCGACAGAACAACAATGGTTCTAACCGAGGCACTTGGCGAGTTCATCGCTCTGAACCCGCCAGTTACCCTCCTAGCCTTGGCAGCCCTAGCGGCCAGCATCTTGCTCTTGCTATGGGGTGCCAACGGCCCCCCTTCCATCCCCGAGATGATTCCTTTCGTGAGCAATTCTTACCTGGTTTTTAAAAACCCGCAAGAGATCGCCCGTCGGGCAAAGTAAGGCGTCCCTGCCCCGGCCCAGCCTAGCTATGGGGCTAACCTGTCCTAAGGAAGTGCTTCCGAGGCGGCAACGTCGTCAGATACCGCCTTATGAATCAGGCAGTCTACGTCGTCCGCGGCCAGCAAAACATGCAGAAGCTGCTGCGCGGAACTCCCGACTTCGGCTCCGAGGGCTTCATCATCCAGATCATGGATGGTCTCTTCCGCATGACGCCCAAGGACCTCGCAAAGTTCAAGAACGACAAGTCGGGCCGCCTCAAAACCCCCAACCCCGGCACTGCTGCGTCCACCTCGGTGCGCTACTGGGCAGGCGTGCACTATCTCTACTACGACTACCTAACGGCGCCGCATTTTTCCGACGCGCTCGCGGCGAAATTCGACTCGGTCTTCAGTCGGCAGCTGGAAAGGCAGCCGCTCGGGGAATGGGCGACTGTTAACATCCAAGAGTTCGCCCGCACTCAGATATTTGCGTCCAAGGTAGTTTCGTTCTGCGGACCGCGTATACTGGAGCTCACTCCCGACTTTGCTGATGTGTATTGGGACTTCGACCCGTACGGGATGATGATGTTTTACAAGCCGCCGAGGTGGCTCGCCCGGAAAGCATACCGGGCCCACGATCGAGGGCTGGCAGCCGTCCAGCGCTGGCTGGATTCGGCATGGGAGACGTTCGACTGGAACGACGCCGAGGCGGTCGAGTCGGACTGGGAACCACGCTTCGGAACACGCTTCTGCCGCGAGGCGTGCAAGTGGATGAGGGATAAAGATTTTGATAACGAGTCCATCGTCGGCTTTCTCATGGCGGTCATATTTGGGTATGTCCTGCTACGCCAACCGATGAGGTGCAGAACTGACGGAGGAGAGCAGGTTGAACGGTAACTCGGTCAGCTTGATCATCTGGGCGCTCATGCATCTTCTTGAGGATCCTCCGCTGCTCGCCACGGCGCGCGAGGAAGCTGTTGCGGCCTACACCACCGATGAGAATGGGGCGCGGTGCATCGACATGAAAAAGCTCGCGACAATGCCCATCTTGCAAGCCGTGTTCGCCGAGACGCTTCGGCTACACGTCAACCTAGCGGTCGCGCGGGAGGTGTACAATCCTATTGTTTTGGAAGGGTATGAGATCCCGAAAGGGGCTTATCTCCATGGATATACCGGTCTCGCACACTTTGACGACGAAGTCTGGGCCAAGGACGGACACCCAGCTTCGGAGTTTTGGGCTTCAAGACACCTCGTAGAGGTGGTTGTTGACAAAACTGACGAGGCAGGTGCCGTCCGCAAAACCTCGGAGTTCTCACTGGCGGATAAGGCCGGTTCCTATTTTCCATTCGGTACGCGTAAACATGCCCCCAAGCGAGGAAGAGGTTACTAACACGGGCTCAGGCGGAGGGACGGGGATGTGTCCAGGGCGACACTTTGCCAAACAAGAGATTCTGCTGGTAATGGCGGCTATTCTTTCTCGCTTTGAAGTGCAGCTCATCGAATGGACAAATCTGGGGGATGGCTCCAAGTCCGATCGGGAGCCACGCAATGATGAGCACTATGGCGGCATGACTATGCCACCCGACCGCGACGCCAAAGTTCGGTGGAAACGACTCTGGTAGCAGGTAGCGGCGGAGAGGCCGGATGATCGTGGTCTGTTTCTCTCATTTCTTCTTCGTTCTCGGGATGATGTTGGAGCAATAGGAAATAGGCAACCTTAGCTCTTAGGTCACTCAATCTTCTGTGAAGCGGGACGGTGCCGAATTGGTATACACCTTATTTAGGTAAGGGTAGTAGGCCGTAGACAATGCTGACGCCGTGCACGTCGTACGAGAACCGTAGGAGGAGCGCGATGGCCCCCCTTAGGGTCATCTCCCTGCCTTTTCGCTCGTTATGTGGCTCCCGCTGTAAAATGCCGCCGTCTCGGTTCAACGGCTTTGACAATCCGGCCATTCCTGCCACCAAGCAGGGACCTGGGCAAGACATACTAGGGCAAGTTGTCAAATTACGTAATCATTCCTTAGTCAGCCGCTCTGCGAGCGGTTGGGCCGTAATTTAGGGGCGGTCGCGCGGACCGCTTCTTGAATGCAACACACTTCACGACTTCCAATTACTGCGTTTCTGGTTGGCTGCGTAGAATTCAACACAAGTCTACTAATCTCAGTAGGACTAGGGGGGAAGAGAAGTCGAAGACGACGTATATTTGTTGCTAGCCAGCAAGAGAATAGATTGTCATATTAAACGCCGTATCTTGAGAAGAAAACATTCAGATATTCTTGGCGTTAGGGACGGAACACCTAAGAATTCAGAGATTCCCGTATAACGACCAAGCATATGATTAGCTTTGAAAAATTAAGATAGAGATTCCTACTATTAGGGATGCGCTCGCAGGTAGGTCTGGCCGTAGCTGCCATAACACTCGGTCCTCTGACAGCCAGACCGGGAGCGAGCGAACAACCTAAAAATAGATGAGGGTGCCCTAACCATATTACCTCCGATGCATTGCATCGTGGGACAATAATTTTGCAATTGGAACCTCATATGAGAGTTCCCGTAATTGGTCCCTCATATCGTTATGATATTATGTGCTTTATTTCGCCGGATTGGGGTAGATCAGGAGTCATCCTGCCTCGCAGTCAATACCAGATCTAGATCTGAGAATGGTAGGGCTCGAGAGCTATAAATCATAGAATCAACCCTACCTAGCCCTCGTCAGTGCTCAATTCCTGACCGCAAAGGTTGAAACTCTACGACAGAGCCGCTCCTCCACCCCCATTCCATCCTCAACCCCACCAGCTCCCAGCAATCAAGATGCATGCATTCCACATCCTTCCATTCCTCACAGGCATCACCGCCGCGCTCACAACACACCCCGTCACCCACGAAGAGCCCGCCCCAGCCCCTCCCAACAACTCGATCCAAATCGTCGGCGTCGCCTTCGCCGGGTCCGGCTGCCCCCCAGGCTCCCTTTCCGGAGGGCTGTTACCCGACCTATCAAAGCTCACCCTGAACTACACATCTTTCATCGCAGAAGCTGGGAAAGGCTACTCCGCAGCGCAATCGCGTAAGAACTGCCAGCTTAATTTGAAGATGAAGTACCCGTCTGGCTGGCAGTTTACCGTAGCGGAGACGAACTACCGGGGGTATGCGAGTATTCCGGTTGGGGGTACGGGAATTGCGAGGTCGACCTACTACTTTTCGGGGAGTTCTAATCAAGTATGTCTTCTGTTGTCACATGAAAAGGGAAATGGCTGAACGAATGGGGTAGATGATGTCCACCATGACCATCAAAGGCCGGTATGAGGGTGACTTTCTGAAGACGGATCAGATTGATGTCGCTAGTTCGATCTGGTCTCCATGTGGCTCTGAGGGTATGATTAATATCAACTCGGAGGTACGCTTGGATCCGAGAAACTCCACCGAGCCGGCGTTCTTGTCCGTGACGAGTCTCGAGAAAGTTGAGCTCCGCTGGCATCGCTGCACGCCGTTGGCAGCTCCGAGCGACACTAGCACTTCGAGTCAACCAGCGCCGAGCAGCACCTCAAACTGAGCCAGCGCCCAGCAGCCCTCCGGCTCAGGTCCCTGCGAGTTAAAGGTTCCAGACCCAGGATTTGCATAGGGTTTTATGACCTGCCATTGTTTAGGCACCGCAGGATTAAATGGGCTTTGGGGAATGCGAATGCAATCTGTACCGGCGCTGAGGGCTTCGGCGATTAATTCAACATGTATTGTTCTGGAAGTGGGGTATCTAGTTACGGCTACATGTGAAGCGCGTGATTATATCCCTCTATATATGAGGACACTGTATTGGGCGGCGTCAACCTCATCATCACGGTCGATCAGCACATGAACACGGCCAAGCTCGGCGTGCTCTCTCCCACCTCAACATGCCACACGTTTGACGAAAGTGCGGATGGATACGGACGTGCAGACGCGGTGGGTGCCGTGTACCTGAAGCGGCTATCTGACGCCATCCGCGACGGCGACCCAATCCGGGGCGTCATCCGCACAAGCGCCACCAACAACAACGGCAAGGTAGCCGGTGTCGGCATCACACACCCGAACCGGGATGGCCAGGCCGCAGTCATCAGCCACGCCTACAAGCGAGGCGGCGATCTTGATCCACGGTTGACAGGATACTTTGAGTGCCACGGAACCGGCACTGCCCTAGCCATGGCCATGAACAGCAGCGTACGTCGGACGAGGATCCACTCTTCATCGGCGTAGTTAAGACAAACATCGGCCACTCTGGAGCCGCGAGGATTGGAGACGCCGAGTTCTCGCAGCCCCTATGCACGGCCATCCAAGTAGCTCTGGTCCAGGCTTGGGCATCCGGCCGACGGTGACAGTGGGTCATTCGTCAGGAGAAATTGCCGCTGCTTATGCCGCTGGGCTGATCTCCGCCGATGACACCATCGCTACAGCTTACTACCGCGGAAGGGTCACCAAGGATATCACAACCAACGGAGCCATGCTGGCAGTGGGTCTTGGCGCTGAAACCGTTACGCACTGTACCGCTCACCACGGTGGCAAGATCGTCGTCGCCTGCCACAATTCCCCGTCAAGCGTAACCCTGAGTGGTGATGCCGACGTCATCGAGCAGGTGAGGGCCGAGCTGGAGGCTGCCAAGATCTTTGCGCGGACTGTCAAGACAAACGGCAAGGCGTATCACTCGCACCACATGGCCTCTGTCGCTGAGAAGTACGAGAAGCTCATCCGTGCCGCGAAGGAGCGCTGGACTTTCGGTGAGCTTCGCCGTCCCAGCTCCGCCAAGATGGTATCGTCGGTGACCAACGAAGTTCTTCCTGAGACGGCAGTATTGGACCACAGCTACTGGAGCACCAATCTTCGGAATCCAGTGTTGTTCAATCAGGCAGTGTGAGGGGCCGAGTAAGGTGGATACCGTTACTTGGTGACTGAATCGATTATGGTTTCTATGAAGAAGAAGATCAAGAGTAGATACAGGAGCTGCGCGGAGCGCAGCTATATA
>Ga0247758_1000945_pt1 | contig 24355 bp, 24 predicted proteins | sample UWRJL156409C4_FD_180950 | JGI IMG/M metagenome (GOLD analysis project Ga0247758, IMG submission 180950) | Plant litter microbial communities from Arlington Agricultural Research Station in Wisconsin, United States - UWRJ-L156-409C-4 | ecosystem: Environmental > Terrestrial > Plant litter >... | reverse complement strand
GACGGTGCGATGGGCCTGATCCTCAACCGTCCGGCCGACACGCCGGTCGACGAGATCGCGCCCGAGCTGAGCCTGCTCGTGGACCGCACCGACCCGGTCTACGTCGGCGGCCCCGTCGGCGAGGAGGCGGTGATCGTCCTGGCCGAGTTCGACGACCCGTCCGAGGCGGCGGCCCCCGTGATGGGCGGGTTGGGCTTCGTGCCCGCCGACGCCGACGAGGCCGACCTCGCCACCCGCCTGCGGCGTGCCCGCGTGTTCGCCGGCTACGCGGGCTGGGGCCCGGGGCAGCTGGACGGGGAGATCGAGGAGGAGGCGTGGATCCTCGAGCCCGCCGTCCCGGACGACGCCTTCGCCGAGGACGTCGAGGGATTGTGGTCGACCGTGCTGCGCCGCAAGGGCGACGAGTACGCGCTCCTGTCGACGATGCCGCCGGACCCGTCGGTCAACTGACGTTCGTCCCCCGGAACGACCGAAGCCCGCTTTCGCGGGCTCCGGGTACTGCTGGGGCGAACGCCCTGACGGGCGTGCGACCTAAATCGACTGAACGTTGACGGCCTTCGGGCCCTTGTCGCCGGACTCGGCGTCGTAGGACACCTTGGAGCCCTCGGCGAGGCTGCGGTAGCCGTCACCGATGATCCCGGTGTGGTGCACGAAGAGATCCTTGCCACCCTCGTCGGGCGTGATGAAGCCGAAGCCCTTCTCGTCGCTGAACCACTTCACTGTACCTGTAGCCATGTTTTTTCCTCCACGGCGCTGTGTGCTGACGATCGCGGAGGTGCTCATGAACGGGCTACCACTACGGCGCTGGCACTACTTTGCCGGGCTATGTGCCCGGCCTTGAAGGGCGAAGGCTACCAGTGTCGGGCTTCGCGTCTAGTGCGGATTTTCCGGGAGTCGTCCGGCACGGCGCATCGGCGGCCGCCGCGCGTCCGGATTCCCACTCGCCGGATCGGCGCGGCTTTTCCTCCTTGCAACAAGTATTTACTTATGTAATACTGGTATCCGCAAGCAACGAAAGGGATCCACATGGATACCGTCACCACTGACACCACCACCCCGGACAAGGCCATCACGGTCGACGTTCCCGCCGACCGGGTGCCCGAGTTCTACGCCTGGTACGCCCGGTTCCTCGCCGGAGACGCCTTCCGGGGCCGCCGGCGCGGTCGCCACGGCGGCCACCGCCACGGCCCGCACGGACACCGCCACTGCGGCCCGGACGGCCACCACGAGGGGCCCGGCCGCCACGGCCACCGCCACGGCGAGCAGCACGACGACGCACCCGAGGCCACCACCCCCGCCGCGGGCACCCAGCCCGCACCGGCCGATGCCTGACAAGCAGGTCACGGTCGCCGTCCCGGAGGAGCGCGTTCCCGAGTTCTACTCGTGGTTCGCGCACTTCCTGGCGTCCGACCCCGGAACCCCCGTCGCCGGCGACGCCGGCCGCGAGGGCTGGAGCCCCGCCCGCGGCCGCGGGCGAGGTTTCGGACCGGCCGGGGCCGGCCGGTTCGGAGGGGGACCGGGCCACCGCGGCGGGCACGAGCATCCCGAGGCCGAGGCCTGGACGGCGGACGACGCCGAGACGGCCGCCTGGCTCTACACCAAGCTCGCCCCGCCGGCCCAGCGCCTGTTCGACCTGCTGTCAGCCTCCCCGGGAGCCCGCATCCCGGGCAACGAGCTGGCCGCCGCACTCGATCTCGACAAGGGCGCCCACGGCGTGGCCGGCATCCTCGCCTGGCCGGGCCGGTACTGCCGGCGGCTGGGCCGCGTGATGCCGATCGCCACCGCCGGCCGCGCCGACGGCGGCACCGACTACTTCATGGAGCCCGACGTCGCGGCGCTGTTCGCGGCGGCGGCCAAGCCGGACTGAGGGGATGCGCGGAACGCTCCGCGCACCCCCTCGCCGTTCCGGACCAGAGCGTGACCGTCGACCGCGAGGTCGACGTCCCGTTCCCGTCCCTCGTGATCACCGTGAGCGTGTGACGCCCGTGGGCGAGTGCGTGCCGCGAACGCCAATAGCGCCGGCCGCGGAGAGCGAACGGCTCCCGGGCCGGAGCGAGCCTCGACGCCCGACCGGCCCCCGCGGACGCCGAAGCGGACATCGTGCTCGCGGAGCGGGCGTGATGTCCGCTTCGCCAGGAGGGCGGACTACGGGGCCGCGGGGTCGCCCGCCAGGCCGACCAGCTCCTCGCTGACCTCCCACAGATCGCGCGCCCGCGCGCGGTCACGGGCCGCCGCGGACGGCGTCCCCTCCCGGGCCACCTCGAGGTACCGGCCCCCGGGCATCCCCCACGCCGGATCGGTGACCATGCCGGCCAGGCGCCGCGCGGCCTTGGCCGGTGTGGTCGCCCCGGGCACGAGCGCGGCGATCGCGGGGGCCAGGAGGCCGTAGGCGCGCTGGGCGGCGGGCGGGTAGTCGCGGTCCAGCCCGGTCTCGGGCATCAGCCCGGGATCGAAGCCGTGGACGGCGATGCCGGTGCCGGGACGCAGCGCACCCATCCGCCGGTCCAGCTCGAGCATCGTCAGGACGTTGGCGAGCTTGGACGTGGCGTAGGCGACCTGGCCGGAGCCGGCGCCGGGAGCGGCGAGCACGCGCGGGTCCTGCCAGCGGGGAGGCGGGAACCCCGCGTTGCGCACCCGCCGCGCCTTGTGGGTGCCGCTGGCCACGATCACCACGCGGCCGTCGGGCACCAGCGCGGGCAGGAGCAGCCGCAGCAGGAGGAAGTGGCCGAGGTGGTTGACGCCGAACGCGGCCTCGAAGCCGTCCGCGGTGACGTGGCGGCGGTCCCGGTGCTGGAGCCCCGCGTTCGCCACGACGGCGTGCAGCGGGGGCAGATCCGCGGCCGCCAGCCGCGCGGGGAACGCGCGGACCGAGGCGAGATCGGCGAGGTCCAGCGGCAGCACGGCGACGCCCGACGCCCCACCCGACGCGACGCGCCGCAGGGCGTCCCCGGCCGCCCGCCCCCGTTCCGCGTCCCGCGCGGTGACCGCCACCGTCCACCCGGGCACGCCGGCCAGCACGGCGGCGCAAGCCCGACCCAGGCCCGAGGTGCCGCCGGTGATCACGACCGTCCGGGGCGCTACGCTCAATTCGTTGATGAAGCAAACGTTAGCATCACAAACAAAATCTCCTGAGCGCACGGCGCGCCCGTCGGCCCGCGGGTTCACCGGGCTGCTGCTCGACCGCGTCGCCCGCCTGGGCGCCGCGCACTACCCCCGGGTCTACGGGCAGCTGGGGATCGGCAAGCCCGCCCTGGTCGGCCTGGCCGTGCTCACCGCCGAGGGTCCGCTGCGCCAGGCACGGCTCGCCGAGCGCACCGGCATCGACCGGGCGACGCTCGTCGCGGTGCTCAACGAGCTGGAGGCGCAGGGGCTGGCCCGGCGCGACCCGGACCCCGCCGACCGTCGCGCCCACGCCGTCTCGGTCACCGCCGCCGGGCGCCGGCTGCTCGTGCGCGCCGCCCGGTTGGAGGCCGAGGACGACTTCTTCGACGTCCTCACCCCCGGGGAGCGCGCCACGCTGGACGCGCTCCTGGCCCGGGTCGTCGCCGCCCACGAGGCCTGACCGCGACGAGTGTCACCTTTTCGCCCCTGGGGGACCAAAAAGTGACACTCGACGGTGGTGGGCCGGTCTAGGCGGCCGGCGCGGCCGCGGCCGCCAGCCGGGCCACGCGGGCCCGGTGGGCGCGAGCGCTGCCCAGCAGCGATGCGTCGACCTGCGCGCGCTTGTACAGCCAGTGCAGGTCGGCCTCCCAGGTGAAGCCGATGCCGCCGTGCACCTGGATGGCCGAGGCGGTCACCGACCGGGAGGCGTCGGCCGCCGCCGCCTTGGCCATCGCGGCCGCGACCGGCAGCTGCTCCGGCGCCGCGTCCGCGGACCAGGCCGCGAAGTACGTGGCCGACCGGGCGCCCTCGACGTCGAACAGCATCTGCGCGCACAGGTGGGAGACCGCCTGGTACGCGCCGATGGGCGTGTTGAACTGCTTGCGGTCCTTGGCGTACTCGACCGACAGCTCCATCGCCCGCTGCGCCACGCCGACCAGCTCGGCCGCCAGCACGGCCTCGGCCTGGTCCCGCCCCGCGGCGACGTCACCGCTCAGCGGCTCCCCCGCGTCCTCGGCGACGGTCACCCGAGCGAAGCGCCGGCCGATGTCGATCGACGCGACGGGCTCGACCGTCGCGGCCGCCGTCTCGACCAGCCGCGCGCCGCCGTCGGCCTCGAGCAGGACGATCACCGCGGCCGAGGCCGCGTCGGGCACCACCGGGGCCACGCCGTCCACGGCCACGCCGACCGTCGCGCGGAAGGTGCCGTCGGCGATGCCGGGCAGCCAGCGGGCACGCTGCTCGTCGCTGCCGCCCTGGTCGATCAGGACGCCGCCCAGCGCGTTGGAGAGGAACGGCGAGCCGGTCACCGCGTAGCCGAGCTCCTCGGCGAGGATGACCAGCTCGACCAGGCCGAGGCCCAGTCCGCCGAAGTCCTCGGAGATGGCGATGCCCGGCCAGCCCAGCTCGGAGAGCTCGGCCCACAGGGTCTCGTCGTAGGTGCCACCCTCGGCGGCCGCGCGGACACGCTCGAAGCTCGACCGCTTGGCGAGCAGGTCGCGAGCGGTGCGCTTGATCGTGTGCTGGTCTTCGGTGAAGTCGAAGTTCATGTCCTCTTCCCCTACTTTCTGGGCAGCCCGAGCACGCGCTCGGCGACGATGTTCTTGAGGATCTCGGTCGTCCCGCCCTCGATCGTGTTGCCGCGCGAACGCAGCAGATCGAAGCTCCAGGGCGAGTCGGTGAGCAGCGCTTCGGGACCGAGGACGTCGATCGCCGTCTGCATCAGCTGCTGGTTGGCGGACGACCACATCAGCTTGGTCAGCGAGCCCTCGGGGCCCGGCTGGCCGTACTTCATGGTCGCGGTCAGCCCGCGGTAGGCGGTCAGGCGCAGGATCTCGCACTTGACGTGCAGGTCGCCGAGCTTGTCCGCGACGACCGGATCATCGAGGAGGCCGCGCGCGGCGGCGGTCTCGGTCAGCTCGTCGAGCCGCACCTTGAGCGCCACCTGCAGGCCGAAGGCCAGGCCGGCCCGCTCGTTCATGAGCGTGGTCAGCGCGACCTTCCAACCGTTGCCGACGCCGCCCAGCACGTTGGCATCGGGGATCCGGGCCTCGCTGATGAACAGCTCGTTGAACTCGGACTCCCCGGTGATCTGCCGCAGCGGGACGACCTCCACCCCGGGCTGATCCATGTCGAGGATGAAGTAGGTGAGGCCCTTGTGCTTGGGCGCGTCCTGGTCGGTGCGGGCCACGAGCATGCACCACTTGGAGTACTGCGCCCCGCTCGTCCACACCTTCTGCCCGGTGACGACCCACTCGTCCCCGTCCTTGACCGCACGGGTCTTCAGCGCGGCCAGATCCGACCCCGCCTCGGGCTCGGAGAAGCCCTGGCACCAGATCTCCTCCGCGGACATGATCGGCAGGAGGTAGCGGCTCTTCTGCTCCTCGGTGCCCCAGCTCATGATCGTCGGGCCGGCGAGCAGCAGGCCCAGTACGTTGGCCGGGAACGGCGCGCGGGCGCGGGCCATCTCCTCGTAGAAGATCGCGGCCTCGACCAGCGTCGCGTCGCGGCCGCCGTACTCGCGCGGCCAGTGCACGGCCGCCCAGCCGCCGTCGTGCAGCCTGCGCTGCCAGTCGCGGCGGTGGCGGTACTGCTCGTCCTCGCCCTCGGGCGCGGGGGGCGGGGTGTTGGCCTGGAGCCAGGAGCGGAACTCGTCGCGGAAGGCGAGCTCGCTCTCGGAGAAGGTGAGATCCACGGGATCCTCCTGGGGTGGGTGGTCAGGCGTCCTCGTCCGGGGCGGACAGGATCGCGATGGCGCAGCGGGTGAAGGTCGGTTCCAGCTCCGGCAGGCGCTCGGCCCGCCCGAGGCGCAGCCAGGCGGCGGCCAGCTGGTCGAAGCCGGCGGCGAGCACGAGGAACATGTCGCGCGGCGGGGGACGGTGGTCGGGGAAGGCACGGCGAGCGAGCCGGCGGAAGCCGTCGGCGTACCGGATGACCGCCTCGTTGCGGGCGTCGAGCGCCTCGGAGCCCGCGACGTGGATCTCCAACAGGTAGGTGCGCGCGAAGCGCGGCTCGTCCCGCAGCCCCTCCAGGTACGCGCGGTTGGAGGCGACGAGCTCGGCCCGCCAGCCGTCGGCCCGGGCGGCACGGCCCGCGGCGCGGACGCCGGCGAACATCACCGCGGTGCCGTGGCGGTAGGCCTCCACGAAGCACTGCTCCTTGCTCTCGAACAGGTCGTAGAACGTGGAGCGTGAGACGCGGGCGGCCCGCACGACGTCGGCGACGGTGGTCGCCGGATAGCCCTTCTCGGCGACGACCTGAGCCATCGCCTCGAGCAGCCGGGCGCGCTGCCCGTCCCGCGCGGCGTCGCCGTCGAGGACCGGCTCGACCGACGGGTGCCGGGCGACGAGGGAGCGGGCGGGAGAATCGGCCACACGAGGACTGTACCCCATGGGTACACTGTGCGTACTCTACGGGTCCACCACGTCTGGGGTCAGCATGCAAGTGCAGGACAAGGTCGTCGTCATCACCGGGGGCGCCGGCGGCATCGGCGCCGCCCTGGGCAAGCGCTTCGTCGCCGAGGGAGCCCGCGCCGTCGTGCTCGCCGACCTCGACGGTCCCGCCGCCGAAGCCGCCGCCGAAGCCATCGGCGGCCCCGTCCGCGGCGTGGCCTGCGACGCCGGGAACCTCGGCTCCGTCGCCGAGCTCGTGGCCGGCGTCGAGGCCAGCGAGGGTCCCATCGACCTCTTCTGCTCCAACGCCGGCATCGCCCGCGGGATCAACGTCGACGACGACGACGCGGCGTGGCAGGCCAACTGGGACGTCAACCTGATGTCCCAGGTCCACGCCGCCCGCGTGCTGCTGCCCGGCTGGCTCGCCCGCGGTGAGGGCTACCTGCTCGTCACCGCGTCGGCCGCCGGCCTGCTCACCACGCTCGGCGACGCCGCCTACGCGGCGACCAAGCACGCGTCGGTCGGCCTGGCCGAATGGCTGTCCATCACCTACGGCGACCGCGGCGTGCGCGTCTCCTGCCTCTGTCCCCAGGGCGTGCGGACCAACATGGTCTACAACGAGGAGGGCGCCGGCCACATCGGGCTCGAGCAGGTGAAGGCGCTGCGGATCGTCGAGCCGGACGACCTCGCCGAGAGCGTCGTGGCCGGCTTGGCCGCCGAGCGCTTCCTCATCCTCACCCACGAGGAGGTCGCCGCGTACCAGAAGGCCAAGAGCAAGGACGTGGACGGCTGGATCGGCGCGATGCGCCACATGCAGGCCGACCTGTTGACCAAGTTCCCCGACCAGGAGTACCTGCGATGAGCTTCCAGAACACCGAACGCGGCCTCGCGCTGCAGGAGCAGCTGCTCGCCTTCATGGACGAGCACGTCTACCCCGCCGAGGCGACGTACCAGGAGCAGATGGCCGCCTCCGGCGACCCGATCTTCCACCCGCCGATCATCGAGGACCTCAAGCTCGAGGCCCGCAAGCGCGGGCTGTGGAATTTGTTCCTTCCCCATGCGACCGAGTGGACCGAGGGCCTGTCCAACGCCGAGTACGCGCCGCTCGCCGAGATCACCGGCCGCAGCCCGCACCTCGCCCCCGAGGCGCTGAACTGCGCCGCGCCGGACACCGGCAACATGGAGATCCTCACCATGTTCGGCACCCCCGAGCAGCAGGAGCAGTGGCTCAAGCCGCTCCTGGAGGGCGAGATCCGCTCCTGCTTCGCGATGACCGAGCCGGCCGTCGCCTCCTCCGACGCGACGAACATCGAGACCGACATCCGCCGCGACGGCGACGAGTACGTCATCAACGGCCGCAAGTGGTGGACGTCCGGCGCCGGGCGCGAACGCACCAAGGTGGCGATCCTCATGGGCAAGACGGACAAGGAGGCCCGCACGCACGCCCAGCAGAGCTTCATCCTCGTCCCCATGGACACGCCGGGGGTGACGCGCGTGCGCAACCTGCGCGTGTTCGGCTACGACGACCGCGAGACGCACAGCGAGGTGCTGTTCGAGGACGTGCGCGTCCCCGTGACGAACCTGCTCGGCCCCGAGGGCGGCGGGTTCATGATGAGCCAGGCCCGGCTGGGTCCCGGCCGCATCCACCACTGCATGCGCCTCATCGGGATGGCCGAGCGCGCGCTGGCCGAGATGTGCCAGCGGGTGCAGGAGCGCGTGGCGTTCGGCAAGCCGATCGCCGAGCAGGGCGTCGTCCAGGAGTGGATCGCCGACAGCCGGATCGAGATCGACCAGGCCCGCCTGCTCACCCAGCACGCCGCGTGGATGCTCGACGAGGGCGGCCCGAAGGGCGCGCGCAACGAGATCTCCGCGATCAAGGTCGTCGCGCCGAACATGGCCTGCCGCGTGATCGACCGGGCGATCCAGGCCTTTGGCGGCGCCGGCGTCTCCCAGGACACGCCCCTGGCCGAGATGTACGCGGCGGCCCGCACGCTGCGCCTGGCCGACGGCCCGGACGAGGTCCACCGGATGGTCATCGCCCGCCGCGAGCTGCGGCGGTACGAGCCGGCCCGCTGAACGTCGGTTGGCACATCCGTTCCCGATCGGGGAACGGATGTGCCAACGAAGCTTCGGCGGCTAGTCCTCGGCGGCGACGAGGGCGCGCAGGGCCGGGGCCAGGAGCTCCAGCACCTGCTCGCGCGGCGCGGCGGACAGCTCCTTGAGCCCCCCGCCCGACCGCACCACCCCCACGCCGACGAGGGCGGCGACGAGGAGCTCCGCCCGCAGCCGCGGTTCGGGGACCCCCGCCGAGCGCAGCTGCTCGACGATCGGCCCCACGAGCCGCTCCTCCAGCCGCGCCCGCATCCGCTCGCCGACGGCGTCGTCGAGCTCCGTGCGGGTGATCGCGTGGGTCATGGGACCCGGGCCGTGGTCGTCCCAGCGGCGCAACAGGTTCTCCGCGATCGCTTCGGGGCCGCCGGCCACGTCGGTCTGCGGCTCGCTGGCGAAGACGGCGAGGTACAGGCCCTCCTTGCCGCCGAAGTAGCGCGCGATCAGCGCGGGATCGACCCCGGCGCGCTCCCCCACGTCGCGCAGCGTCGCACGGTCGTAGCCGCGCTCGGCGAACAGCACCCGGCCGGCCGTCAGCAGGGCCTCCCGGGTGGCGGCCGCGTCACGCGAGCGCTTGGGGGCTTCGGTGGGCTGCTCGGAAGGCACCCGGCAAGTCAAACAGGTCCACGGGCCTCGTGGGGAATCGCTGGGCTCGGGACGCCGGATCGGGGCGACCCGGCGACGTCTCCCGCGACCAGAGCTGGCACGCCGACGGTTGAAAGCGCGCCGCACGGGGCACCCCGGTCCCAACAAGAACGCAGCACGTCCACGAAGTTCAAGGGAAGGTCCACATGCAAGATTCCGCCCCCACATCCCGCCGTCGCGCGGCCCGCACCGCCACGCTCGCGGCCGTCGCCGCGACGGTCTTCGCCGCCCTCCCCGCCGCCGCGCTCGCCGCCGCGCCCGCCGTCGAGACGGGCGGGGCCAGCCGCATCGGCCCGCAATCGGCGTCGCTGTCGGGCACCGTCAACCCGAAGGGCAAGACGGCCGTCTACTTCTTCCAGGTCGGCAAGACGAAGGCCTACGGCACGAACACCGCCGAGGTCCCGGCCGGCGCCGGCGCGAAGGGCCGCAAGGTCACCAGCAGCCTCGTCGCCCTCAGCCCCAACACGACCTACCACTACCGCATCGCGGCCCGCAACGCCGACGGCACGCAGGTCGGTGCGGACAAGTCGTTCAAGACCGGCAAGCAGCCGCTCGGCTTCACGCTCGAGGCGACGCCCAACCCGGTGCCCTACGGCGAGCCGGTCGTCCTGCAGGGCGTCCTCTCCGGCACGGGCAACGCGGGCCGCCAGGTCGCGCTGCAGCAGAACAACTTCCCGTTCACCGCGGGCTTCCAGACCGTCGGCAACCCCCAGGTGACCGGTACGACGGGCGCCTTCTCGTTCCCGTTCACGTCGGCCATCATCAACGGCCAGTACCGGGTGGTCACCACGGCGGGCACGAAGGTCATCAGCTCCATCGTCACGCTCGGCGTGTCGGTGAAGGTGGAGACCAAGCTCGGCGCCAAGAGCGTCAAGCGCAACGGCCGCATCCGGTTCTCCGGCAAGATCACGCCGGCCAAGCCGGGCGCCCTGTACGCCATCCAGCGTCAGGACTCCAATGGCGCCTGGATCACCGTCGCGGGCAGCACGTCCCACGTCGGCACGTCCTCCTACTCGACCTTCAACACGAAGGCCAAGATCAAGAAGAGCGGCCTGTACCGGGTGTTCGTCGGCGTCGCCGACGGCCTCCAGGTGTCGGGCGTCGGCCACTCCAAGAAGATCTCGATCAAGAAGTAGCGCCGCACGCAGACCGCGGCTCACGCGCACGTCGAGCCCCATCGCGTTCCCGCTCAGCGGGCACGGGGTGGGGCTCGACGTCGTGGTGGGGGCCGGTCAGCGCACCGGGTGGGGCGCGACGGCCAGCCGATCGATCTCGTCGACCGTCTGGCGGAGCTGCTCGAGCAACGGCAGCGCCCGCGGCGGGAGCCGGTCGCGCTGGGCGGTGAACGCGTCGACCAGCGCCCGGTAGTACCAGCGGACCTCGTCGCCGTCCCCGGCCGAGAACCGCGACCACACGTCCTCCCCGTCGAGCTGGTAGTCGGCGAGGATCGACCGGGCGTTGTGGAACTTGTCGGCCAGGCCGACGAGCAGCGCGCTGGCGTCCTTGTCGGGCATCGCGTCCAGGTAGCCCTGCTTGCGCTCGCGCCACGGCGGCTTGGGCGGATCGATGTTGTCGGAGCTCTGCTCGACCCAGCTCGCCACGTCGGGCCCGAAGCGCTCCGCGATGTCGGCCAGCGCGGGCGCGCCGCCGCCGTCCTCGACCACGTCGTGCAGCAGCGCGGCGATCGCCTCGTCCTCACTGCCGCCGAGCTCCAGGACGATCGCCGTGACCGCGAGCAGATGGGCGAGGTACGGGATGTCCGTGCGCTTGCGCAGCTGGCGGCGGTGGTGCTCGCTCGCGTAGTGCAGGGCAGCGTCGAACCGCGGAGTCAGGAGCGGGTCGTCGGTGAAGGTCTCGGTCATGCGGATGGCCGGTGCGGGAACGCGGCGCACGCCAGCCTACGCGGACCGGCCGTCCGTGTCGATCCGCTGCGCCGGTCGCCGCCCTACCGGGTGCCGCGTAGCATCTGTCCCGTGCCCGCCGACCGTCCGTACCCCACCCCCGACGAGCCGCTCGCGATCGCGTTCTTCGACGTCGAGGGGTACACGGAGTACACGGCGCTGCACGGCGACCAGGCCGGGCTGCAGCTCGCCGATTCCCTGCTGGAGATCGCCGAGCAGCTCATCGCGGGCGCGCACGGCCGCGTGATCAAGCGCATCGGCGACGGCCTGGTGGCCAGCTTCGGCTCGGCCGACGGCGCCCTGCGCTGTGCGGTCGGCGTGCAGCGGGCGCTGACCGCGCGAGCGCAGATGGATCCCGAGGCCCCGATCGCCGCCGCCAAGATCGCCCTCCACTGGGGCACCCCGCTGCGCCGGCGCGACGACCTCTACGGCAACGACGTCAACCTGGCCTCGCGGATGGTCGACCAGGCCAAGGGCGGACAGATCCTCGTGTCGGAACCGCTGCGCGCCGAGCTGAGCGACGCGCCCCCGCCCCCGCCGATGAAGAAGGCGGGCAAGGCGAGCGGCAAGGGCCTGAAGGAGCGTCCGCAGCTGTGGAGCGTCGACGCCGCCGACGAGGGCTCGGCCCTGATCGACGCGATCGGCGACGGCGTGCTCGCCACGTTCCTCTTCGATCCCGCGGAGCGCGAGGCCGACGCCCGGCCCGACGGCACGTTCTGGGACGGCATGCGGGCCGCCGAGGCCGCGTTCAACGGTCTGGGCGCCGACCCGCTGTTCGCCGGCCGCCTGGTCGGCAGCGACCCCGACGCCCCGGGACTGTGCGTGCTCGTCGCGTTCCCCAGCGTGGCGTCGTGGGAGGCCTTCGCGGCCGGTCCGGAAGCCGCCCGGCTGCGGGATGCGGCGCTGTCGGTGATCGACGCGCACGTGGTGGCCGCCTACACGCCGTGGCCCCAGCTGGGCACGCTGTTTCCCCCCATCTTGCCGTAGCCACCGGACGGGTCTGAGACCCCGTCTCAGACAAGTGCGTCATCGTGCGCCACATCTCTCAACACTGGGTTTCCCGGGGGATGCGGTGGGTAGCGGAACGGTCGAGACTCCTCGCTGGCTGACACCGCAGACGGCGCCGATCCGTCGTCTGCAACGACACGAGGCGGGGAGTCCCCCGTACGTGACGCACCCGGGCGGTACTCCCAAGGGCCGCCCGGTGCCGATCGCCGCCCGCTCTCCAAGTCGTTGCCGACAGGTGGCAACGACTTGGAGAGCGCCGGGCGAAAGGCCCAGCGCCACCGTCCCCGGCTAGAGCGACAGGACGTGCCCCGCGTCCGGGGCCGCGTCCCCGGTCAGCACCGCGCGGTAGACGCGCTCCACCTCGGCGGACCCCCGCCCGTGCTCCACCCGCAGCGGGCCCGTCGTCCGGTCGGTGACCGCAGCCAGGAACGGGGTCCACGCCGCGCCGAGGCGCTGCTCGAGCCCGGCCGGCCCCCACTCCCGCAGCCGCTGGGCGGCCCGGTCGGGCGCGAAGAACAGCGTCGGGGTCACCCCAGGGAGGTCGGGATCGCCGCCGAGGGCGTCCTTGTGCGTCATCCCGACCATCGTGTCGGAGACCAGCGCGTCGTCGAGGTGCCGGTGCAGCGCGCCGCGCACCACCACGTCACCCGACATGTCGACGTACGCCGTGCCGACCTCGGGATCGAGCAGCTCCACGTCGTCGTAGGCGAGCACGTGGTCGTACCAGCCGAGCCGCTCCACGAAGGGCACGTTGCCGGCGGACGTGAGCCCGACGACCTCCGCGTCCCCCCGGCGCGAGAGCAGGAACGCGGTGGTGTAGGCGGTCTTGCTCGAGGCGCTCGACAGCACCACGACCGAGGCGCCGAACCGCTCCGTCTCGTCGAGCAGGTCGTCGATGAGGAACGCGGTCGAGAACAGCGGGCGCAGCAGCATCTGCTCCGCCTCGAACGCGGGGTCGTAGCCGGGGTCGGCCGCGGTGTTCACGTACCGGTTGTAGACCGCCGCGCGCTCCCGCCGGTGCTCGGCCCCGTCGGTGAACCCGCCCGGGCCCACGTGCTCCGGCCGCAGCACGACGTGGGTGGCCATCGGGTAGTAGCCGTAGAACCGCTCGCCCACGGCGACGCCGTCGACCCGCGAGCGCACGACCTCGCCGAAGCCCCACACCGGGACGATCCCCCAGCCCTCGGGCGCCGGGAAGAAGTCCCAGTAGTGGAACGCGTCGCCGAGCAGCCCGTACGTCACGTTGTTGGCGGTGAACGCGAACGCGTCGACGGCCAGGACGACCTCGCCGTCGGCCAGGTCGAGGTCCTCGGGGCGCGGCACCGAGACGATCTCGAGCGTCTCCAGCGCGTCGCGGCGCACCCGCAGCTCACGGGCGTCGGTCTCCTGCGTGGCGGCCATCGTCGTCCTCTCTCGGTCGGTGGGCGGTCGTGCGACCCGCGCGCCGAGCCTATACGCGCCCACCCGCGGCTACGCCAGCGGCCGCTTCGTCGCCCCCGACGCGACCCGGCTGGACGTCGGCGCGCTCGTGCGCGAGAACGCGCCGTAGGATCTGCGCCATGAGCGAACCGCGTGTCGAAGTGCAGGTGGCCGACCACGTCGCCACCGTGACCCTGTCCCGCCCCGACAAGCACAACGCGTTGGACGGCGCGATGTTCGAGGGGATCATCGCGGCGGCCGCGCAGGTCGCCGCGACCCCCGGCGTGCGCGCCGTCGTGCTCCACGGCGCGGGCCCGAGCTTCTGCTCCGGGCTGGACATCGCCTCGCTGATGTCCGGCGGCGGGCTCACGCTGGAGGACGTGCTGGCCCGCGAGGAGGGCCAGCGGGGCAACCTCGTCCAGCGCGTGTGCACCGACTGGATCGACCTGCCCGTCCCGGTCATCGCGGCCGTGCACGGCAACTGCTTCGGCGGCGGCCTGCAGATCGCCCTCGGCGCCGACATCCGGATCGTCGCCCCCGACGCCAAGCTCAGCGTGATGGAGATCCACTGGGGTCTGATCCCCGACATGGGGATCACGTCGACGCTGCCCAAGCTGGTGCGCGCCGACGTCGCGCGGGAGCTCACCTACACCGCACGGCGCGTGCCCGGCGTCGAGGCGGCCGCGCTGGGCCTGGCCACCCGCGTCGACGACGACCCGCTGGCCGCCGCCACCGCGCTGGCCCGGGAGATCGCCGGCCGCTCCCCCGACGCAGTGCGGGCGGCCAAGCGCCTGCTGAACGAGGCCCACGCGCTCTCCGACGCCGAGGCCCTCGTGCTGGAGACCGACCTGCAGCGCGGGCTCCTCGGCTCGCCCAACCAGATCGCCGCCGTGACGGCCGGGATGACCCGGTCGCCGGGCGAGTTCACCGACCCCGAGGTCTGAGCCGGCGGCCGGGCGCGCTGAGTGTCACCTCGTCGTCGCTGGGCGACGAAAAAGTGACACTCGGCGCTCCGGAGCCGGGTCAGCCCTTGTCGGCGGGCGCTTCGAACTGCCGGTACGGGCCGTCCGGCTTGCCGGCCGTGATGGTCAGCGGCTCGCCCTTCGCCGGCGCCTCGCCGTAGTCCACGAGCATCCGCTCGCCGACCTTGCCGCCGCGCAGCGCGACCGGGTCGGTCAGCCAGGCGGACTCGCCCTCCTCGTTCTCGCGCACCAGCGTGGCCACGTAGAGGCTCTTGCCGCCCAGGCCGTCCGAGGCCGCGCTCGGCTTCGTGCCCGTGGTGTCGAGGACGAACGTCTTGGCCTTCTCGTCCAGCTCGAAGCCGATCCGCGAGCCGGCACCGAAGCCCAGCGCACCGGTGCCGATCACGAAGTACTCGCCGTCGTCCTCGACGGTCGCGTAGAGGTTCGGCGCGCTCTTGCTCGTGCCGTCGGTCTCGTAGACCAGGCCCGCACCGTCCCCCGGGAACTCCAGGTGGTCGACCTGCCCGGGCGCGAGCTTGATGTCGTCGATCTCGACCGCCAGCCCGGGGCCGGTGAGCGTGATGTTCGCCTTCGTCTTCTTGGTCAGCCCGGTCCCGTCGACCACGACGGCCAGCGGCAGGCCGACGGGCGCCCGGTAGGCGGGCTCGGCCGTCTCGTTCCAGTTCTGCACCGCGAGGTTGCGGGAGACCTCGACGCCCGGGATGTCGCGGACGAGCTTGCCGTCCACGATGCCGGTCTGGCGGCCCTCGCCGTCCACGAGGATGATGTGCGGGTGGTTCTCGCCGTCGGAGGCGTTGAGGCGGACCTCGTTGTAGGGCTTGGCCGCCGCCTTGGCCGCACCGAGGTCCTCGTCGGTGTCGGGGCTGTCCTCGGAAGCCGCGCCGCCCGCGTCGCCGTCCGCGCAGAACGGGCACGGCTGGTAGTCCTCGCCGGGCGACGTCGGGTAGAGCGACAGCGACAGCGTGTCGGCGTCGCCCTCGTAGACCTCGCCGAGCTCCTTCGGGTTGGTGCCGCCCACGTAGTGCCACGTGTCCGCATTCGTGTCGACGTCGATGGCGCGGACGATCCCCGGGAAGTTGTTGTCGTAGACGAGGATCTTCTTCTGCCCGTCGCCCTGGTCCTCGATCGCGAACGGCGTGACGGCGTGCCCACCGCCGCCGTCGGCGCGGAAGATCGCCACGGTGTACGTCTCGTCACCGCTGTTCAGGTCCTGCTCCAGCTGGTCGACGATCTCGGTGGGTGTCCCGGTGACCTCGCCCTCCTGGATCGTGGGCAGGTTCTGGTAGGTCCAGCTCTCGGCGATGAGGCTCTGCAGGTCGGTGTTGCCCTGGATCGGGAGGCCGATCGTCTGCTTGGCGCCGTAGTCGGCCGGGTCGACCGCTCCGGAGAACATGCGCAGCGCGGCGACGGAGAAGCCCATGCAGTGCCCGCCGTCCATCGCGTCGTTCTGGGTCTTCATCCACTTGGCGGCGAGCGGCGTCAGCTCGCAGTCCACGCCGGTCCCCCGGACGCAGACCCCGTCGCCGAAGATGTCGGCGACCTCGTAGGGCGTCATGTTCTCGGGGCCCACGTCGTTGCCGTAGTTCTCGAAGCTGAAGCCGTCCACGTCGGGGCGGAAGCCGACGTCCGCGACGATGTCGCCCGTCGGCTCGTAGCTCGTGGCCTCGCCCGCCGTCTCGGCCGAGTCGCCCAGGAGGGACTCCTGCTGCGCGATCGCGGTGGACGTCGTGATCGGCGGCTTGGCCTTCGAATCGCTGCCGCTGTCGCCGCAGCCGGAGACCCCGGCGAGCAGCGCGGCGGCGCAGGTGAGGGCGAGCAGCGGACGGAGCGGAGAACGGCGTGGGGCGGACACGCGACGAACCTACCGATCCGAGGTCAACGGTGTTCACCTGCGGTTTGCGACCACCGGCCGGCCGCGGGACGTTCTCCACATTCCTCCCAAGGGGTGGGAGGAATGTGGAGAACGTGCGCCGCCGGGTAGGTTTCGGGCCATGTCCAAGCCCCTGCTGAACTGGATCGCCGCCGGCCTCTTCGCCTTCGCGGCCGTGGCCGACTACATCGCGGGACCGCTGTGGCTGGCGATCCTGTTCACCGTCGCCGCGCTGCTGTCCGCGTTCGCGGCGCTGCGCGGCTGAGCGCGCCCACCCGACCGGACGTTCTCCACATTCCTCCCAAGGGGTGGGAGAGATGTGGAGAACGCCCGGCGGACGATCAGATCAGCGACGGCGCACGGTCTTCGCGAGCGTGGCCGTCCGGCCGTCGCGCAGCGTGACGCGGACGACGAGGCGGACCGTCCGCCCCGTACCCTGTCGCCGCGCCGGCACGGTGAACGCGAACGGCGCTCGCGCGTCCCGGGCCAGCGTGCGACCTCCGGCCACGAACGCGACCGTGCGGATCTTGGCGCGATCGCGACCGCCCACGGTGAGCGCGAGCCCGCGCTTCGCCGCCTGGCGCACGCTCAGGGTCAGCCGGGGCGCGGCGGGCTTCTTCGCAACCGGCCTCTTCGTCGCAGGAGCCGTCGCGACCACCTTGGGGATGGACGGCGCGGCCACCGGGGCGTCCGGGGCCGCCGGGTCGCCGGCGGCGTCGGCGGCGTCCGCGGGCGTGGCCGGCTCCGCGGACGCGCCCGGGTCCGGGTCCGGGTCCGGGTCCGGGTCCGGGTCCGCGGGCGGATCCGACGGGGTGGGCGGATCGGTGCCGTCCGGCGCGTCGCCGGGCCGGCACGGCGGCCGGGTCCCCAGGGCGACGGGCGTACCCAGGTTCCCGGCGTCGTCGATCGCCTGCACGCACAGCCCGTCGCCCGCCGGCAGGCGCAGGGTCTCCTCGGCCCCGGCCGCCGCCGTGGCGGGCCGCTCCACGAGCCGGCCCCCGTTCAGCGTCACGCGGTAGCCCTTCGCCGTGCCCTGGTACCAGTCGTCGCCCGGGGCGACGAAGCGCAGCGTGGCCCCACCGTCGCTCACGGCCGGCTCGCGCACGACACCGGGGGGACGGGCGTCCACCCCGTAGCGGCCGCTGTTGTGCTCGTCGTGGCGGAAGCTCCACCACTCGCCGTTGGCGTCGGCCCGGCCTTCGGTCCGCCACGCGAAGAGGTTGCCCTCACGGGTGGTGGCGACCAGCTCGTTGCGCCCGTCGCCGTCCAGGTCGCCCACCGTCGGGCTCCACACGGTCCAGCCGCCGGTGAACTTGGGGAACCCGGCCAGCTCGCGGCCCTGGTCGTCGAACGCGTGCACCGCGGCGCTGTCGGCCCCGACGATCACGTCGGGCTCGCCGTCGCCGCTCACGTCGGCGATCGCCGGGCCGCCCATGAAGTCCAGGCCCTGGATCTCCCGCGGGAACCCGGCCTTGCCGGCGCCGGTCTGGCCGTCGTAGGCCCGCACGTAGTTGCGGATCGCCGAGCCCGCCCCGGGCAGCAGCAGCGACGTGACGACCGACACGGCGCCGCTGCCGGGCTGGGCGAACGCGAGCCGGTCGCTCGACCCCACCTTGCCGAACGCGCCCGAGGCCGCCACCGACACCGGCGCGTCGGTGGGCAGCGTGCCACCCTGGAGCTGCCCGAAGACCGTCTCCAGGCCGACGCGCCCGGACAGCAGCCCGAGCGTGGCGTCCGGCAGCGGCCCGTAGATCGTGCGCAGCGTGCCGTTCCCGTTGTAGAGGTAGGTGGGGGCGAGGATCGGCGAGGCGGCGATCTCGTCCTTGCCGTCCCCGTCGACGTCTGCGGCCGAGGGGGCGTCGGAGCCCTCGAGGATGAACTCCTGGGCCGAGCCGTAGTACTCGGCGATGCCGTGCATGCGCACCGGCCACCCGTCCACGGGAGAGCCGTCGGCGTGGTAGGCGTAGAGGACGCCGTACCCGCCCAGCTGGAACTCGGGCCCCGACGTGTAGGTGAACTGGCTCCGCACGACGAGCTCGGGCTTGCCGTCGCCGTCGAGGTCGGCCACCGCCGGGGAGCTGATCAGCTTGTGGTCGCGCACCAGCTGCTTTGCGTCGATCGGCGCGTCGCCCGTCGGCTCCGGGACGTCGACCGGCCAGCCGGCGACCTCGCGGCCGTCGGCGTGCCAGGCGTGCAGGTGGCCGTCCCAGGCCGGCTGCACCACGTCGAGCTCACCGTCGCCGTCCAGGTCGACCAGGGTCGGGGAGGCGATCGCGCCCTGGTGGCCGGCGCGGGTGTAGGGCTGCGCCGGCCGCGGGATCTCCGGCTTCGCGACCCCGACGTCGAGCGTCTTGGGCCAGCCACCGCGGCGGGTGCCGTCGGCGTTCCAGGCGTAGGTGCGTCCCGTGGTGCTGGTGGCCACGACCGACAGCGCGCCGGTGTGGTCCAGGTCCCCGACGGCGACGTTGGCGAAGATCGGCTCGTGACCGGGGTCGATCCCGTCGTGGGCCTTCGTCACCTGGGTGGCGTTCGTCCGCACCGGCCAGCCGGGCAGCTCCTCGCCGCTCTTGCCGTCCAGCGCGTGGACGCGGCCGTCGCTGTCGCCGAAGACGATCGCGGCGTGGCCGCGGCCCTGCAGGTCGGCCAGCTGCGGCTGCGATTCGCCCCCGGCCCCGATCTTCTTGGGGAAGCCGGGCACCAGCGTCGCGTCGTGGTGGACGGCGATCGTGCGCCGCTCCTCCCCGGTGCGGCCAGCGGCGTCCTTCACCCGCAGGCGGATCGTCACCGTGTACTGCTCGACCGTCTCCAGCTCCTTGGTCTGCGACTGGGTGAACGCCTTGGACCAGAAGGACTCCGGGACGGTGCTCAGGTCCAGGTCGCCGAGGTGCCCGTCCTTCGCCGCGGTGCCGTCGCCCTGGGCGCCGGTACGGAAGTCGTCGTCGACCGGCTCGTCGCCGGGCGCGTACTCCAGCGTCCAGCGGTAGCCGGACGCGCGCGGGGCGGCCACGTGGCCCGCCACCGCGACGCGGTCGGTCTCCGTCGGGTCGAAGCGGCTGTACCAGTCGGGGCTGTCGATCCACGCCTCGGGCGGCACCTCGCCCCGGTTCACGGCCTGCAGTGCCTTGAACACGTTGGGCCGGCCGTAGCCGTACTGCGGATCCCAGCCCGGCTTGCCCGTCCACCCGCCCGCGTTGGGCGTCCCGTCGATGTCGGAGACGGTGGCGCGCAGCACCTGGATCGCCTCGCTGTTGGTGAGGGGATGGTCGATCAGCCCGGCCTTCGCCGCGCGCTTGCCGTAGTCGACGACGAGCGCGAGCACCCCGGCGAGCGTCGGCGTCGCCTGCGAGGTGGAGCCGACCTCGGTGGAGACCGAGAAGACGTTCTTGGGCCCGAACGAGGTGATCGAGGAGCGGGCGCGGTAGGTGGTGGTCAGGGGATTGGCGAGCGGACCGGGCACGCCGTGAGCGTTGGAGACCAGCGCGTTGCCGGGCAGGACGTGTGGCCACCACATGCTGCCCTGGTGGTCGGTGGAGTCGAAGTCGTTGGAGGACTCGACCATGAGGATCCCCTGGCGCCACAGCTTGTCCACGGTCTGACGCATGAAGGAGGAGTAACCGAGGTCGGCGGTGACCGAGGCGATGACGTCGGATCCGATGTCGGCCGCGTACAGCCACGCCTCGGCGAGGTCGTCGGTGCGGTCCAGCGACTCGGCCCCGGCCTTGATCGGGACGATCCGGCAGCGCGGGCAGATGCCGGCGCCGAGCACGCCGTTGTCGGCCGCCGCGGCGATCTGGCGGGTGTGGCGGTTGGCGTGCGTGTAGGCGGCGTCGATCGTCCCGGGGTCGTTCTGGTCGTCGTAGAAGTCCCAGCCGGAGATGTCATCGACGTAGCCGTTGTGGTCGTCGTCGACGTGGTCGGAGAAGCGGACGATGATGTCCTCCGGGTCGACCAGGCCGTTGCCGTTGGCGTCCGGGGTGTCGGCGTAGTCCTTGGCGCTCAGCGTCGCCGGATCGTCGTCCGGGGTCGTCGGGGCCGGCAGCTCGCCGGCGTTGAGGAAGACCTGGTTGGCGAAGTCGGCCACGTCGTCGGCGTGCCAGTTGATGCCGCCCTCGATGTAGGCGACGGTCGTATCGGGGCTGCCCGTGCCGAAGGAGCGCCAGGCCTTGGCGATCGACATGCCAGCAGCGTCCTCGGGGTCGGTGGCCAGCGGCGTGCACGCGGGCATGAAGTCGTAGAGGTGGTGCTGCTCGGCCTCCACCGACGTGGTGAGGCAGGCGAGCGGGTTGCCCTCCGCAGCGGCGTAGTCGGGGTCGTCGGGTGGGTCGTTCGGGAACGCGCCGGAGGCCGTCCCCACCCCGAGGGCCAGCGTCGCGACCGCGAGAGCGACGGTCTTTCCTACCAGGCCACTGGAGATGCGCATTGGCGGCGTGGTGCCCCCGGCCGCCCACCGGTAAACACAATCCGTGTGCGAGATGGCGCGCATGTCCGATCGGTTTTCCTACTATTTCGGTAGACAAAGTCTGTATTGTCGGCCGTCGCCCGGTAGCCGAGTGGCCAGGCAACGGCCTGCAAAGCCGTGGACGCGGGTTCGATTCCCGCCCGGGCGTTCCGTCCTGTGTGCGATCAGTGCGCTAGTCGACGGGCTGCCGCAGCACGGACGTCAGCACCTGAGCCAGGTCCACGACCGGGGCCTCCCGCGCGAGCAGGCGACGGCGCACGACCTCGCAGACGGCGCCGACGCGGAGCTCCAGGCCGACCGCCGACGGCACCCGGCGACCCTCCGCCCGCAGGCCGGCCGCCAAACGCCGCTCGAGCGCGGCCAGCGCCTCGAGTCGATGGTCGGCCAGCTGCTCGTGGGACCGGCCGGCCGGGGTGAGCCAGGCCCCCGCCGCATCCGGATGCTCGGCGACCAGCTCCAGCGCCGCGACCACCCCGGCATCGATCTGGCCCGGCGGCGCGATCGTCTCGCCAGCGACCGCCGCGTCGATCGCCGCCAGGAGCTGGACCGTCGACGCGTCGAAGTACGCGAGGACCACGGTGTCCCGGTCCGCGAAGTGGTCGTAGAAGGTGCGTCGGGAGATGCCCGCACCGTCGCGGATCATCTCCACGGTGGTCGCGGCGTACCCCACGCGGGTCATCGCCCGGCCGAGTGCCGCGAAGATGCGGCGGCGCTGGTGGCGCACGACGTGGTCACGGCCCAGACCGTGCGTTCCTGAGGGGAGTTGGTCGGGGCGTCTCGGCACGAACGGTGAATGAAGTCGTTTCCCTCTGCCCGCACAGATCGTGAGACGAAGCCGTACGCCCGCGACACCATATGACATTCAAGTAGACAACCGAGTGCACGCTTTCTTGCACCCCGGACCCGTCGCCCCGCGCCGGCGGCGGGCTACGGACGCTGCTCGGCGCGCCGGATCAGCTCGGACGCGGGGAGATCGAGCCCGCGGGCCAGCTTGCGCAGGCTCTCGTAGCTCGGGTTGCGCTTCCCCGTCTCCACGTTGGAGATCCACCGCTGATGCAGATCCGACTGCAGCGCGAGCTCCTCCTGCGTGAGCCCCAACTCGTCACGACGTGCTCGGGCGGCGGCGCCGAGGGCGCGCCGGGCATCGTCGTCGGGCACGCACCCACACTCGTGGCGATGGCGCGTTCGGGCAATGACATCCCAGTAGACATCACAACCTCGGTTGGCAACCCCTCGGGCAGGGCGATCCTGTTTCCGGCGCGCGGCACGATCGGCCCGGATACACGCGTGCCCGCCGCAGGCGCGACGGACCGGCTCCGGGCTCCCAGCCTTTCCTCAGGTTCCCGGGCTAGGCTCGCGGGATGCGCTCCCGTGCCCTCGCCCTGCTCGCCCTCCTGGCGTGCTCCAGCGTCCTCGTCGCCTGCGGCGACTCAGGCTCGGACTCCGGCGGGGGTACCAGGACCGCCACCGTGCCCGAGGGCAAGCTCGGCGCCCAGGGCGGCGAGCACTGCGGGCTGCCGACCATCCCCGGCGTCCGGACGATCACGCTGGACGTCACCGGGATGGACTGCGGGAGCGCGACGACCCCCGCGACGCAGGTCATCCAGACCGGCCGCGCCGCCGGCTGGTCGTGCAACGTCACCCCGAGCGGGAGCCAGTCGCACGCGACCTGCCGCCGCGACGGCAACAGCGGCGTGACGTTCTCGATCAGCTGGGGCTCGTAGGGCGACGCGTTCCGCCCAGCTCCCGGGCGGCGGTCAGACGCTGACGCCGCGCCGGGCCAACCTGGCCCGAGCGCGCCGGTCCGAACGGTCGTCGAGGTACCGCTGCACGGGACGGGAGTAGAGGAGCACGACCGAGATGCCGGTGAGCAGCGTGATCGCCAGCCCCCTGAATGACGGTTCCGCAGCGAGGAACACCGCTCCGAAGCACAGCCAGAACAGCTCGACCAGCAGCAGCAGGCCCCAAGCCCAGCGGTGGCCGAGCAGCATCGCGCCGACGATCACGGCGACGACTCCGAGCCGCCCGCCTCCCATGATCAGGAGCAACGTCACGAAGGCCGCGACGGCCACGTACATCCCGACCGGGATCGGCGGCCAGACACGGCGCACGAACGTGATGCTGGCCTCGCAGGCTCGCCTCATGGACGGAATCCTATCCGAAACCGGACGACCAATTACAAAGACACGGTTTTGTATTTGAAACTGGCAGGATGGCGGCGTGCCGCGGCGCCTCGCCCTCATCTTGCTCGTCGCCCTCGCGGCGTGGCCACCCCCTGAGCGAGCCGCAGCGGCCACGCCGCACGGTGTCCTGCGCTGCGCGGCGCACGGGAAGCCGCGGGCCACCCTGCTCCTGCTCCCGGGCGGCGGATTCGTCATGCCGGCGGAGCCCGTCGCGCTCCGCGCGCGGTGCCGCCTGTTCGCCCGTGCCGGGTTCGCCGTCGTCGCCGTCGCATACCCGCTGCTCGGCTGCCCCGCGGCCCTGCGTGCCGCGACCGACGAGGCGCTGCGCGCCCGCCGCGCAGCGCGCCCGGTGCTGGCCTACGGCGAGTCGGCGGGCGGCACCCTGGCGGAGATGCTCGCGGTGCGCGGCGCGGTTCCCGCCGCAGTCGCCGTCGCGGGCATCAGCGACCTGACCACCTGGCCTCGCACCGACGAGCGCTACTGGAGCGCCGTCCAGCTGCCGACGCTGCTGGAGCGCCAGGCCGTCTCCCCGCTCCACCGCATCGGGCCCCGCCCCGGCCGACTGCTCCTCCTGCACAGCCCCGAGGACGAGACGGTGCCGTTCGCCCAGAGCGTCCGCCCCGCGGGACGTCATCCAGGTTGTTGCCACCCCTCGGCAACAACCTGGATGACGTACCCACCGCATCAGTCGTCCCCGAACACCTCGCCGACCGTGTCCTGCGCGGGCTTGCCGATGACCGTCCAGTCGCCCGGATCCAGGTCGGCGGGGTTGCCCGCGTAGAGCTGCCACAGGTAGACGCCCTCCAGCTCCGGCACCCCGTCCCATGCCGTGAACAGGGCCTGGAGGGCGTTGACCTGCTCCTGGTCGGCGACCGGGGCCTCGGACGGGACGCCCCACGGCGTCTCACTCGCCCCCTCCTTGTTCTGGTAGCCGGCCTCGGTGAACACCAGCGGCTTGCCGTACCGGTGGGCGAGATCGAGCGCGTGCTCCTTGTACGGCTGCCAGGCGGCGACCAGCGCGTCGACGCTGTCGTCGTCGGTGGACAGGGGGTAGTAGGCGTCGATCCCGATGAAGTCGACCGCGTCCCAGAACGGCACGTGGTCGATCTCGTCCCAGTTCGCCGCGTAGCCGACGGTGCCGTCGAAGACCTCGCGGATGGCGTCGTTGATCTCCTCTCCCCCGTTGCCGGCCTGGGCCATCCGGTCGGTCAGGCCCTTCAGCTCGGTCCCCGCGATCAGCTCCTCGGCGCCGGAGTCCTGGGCGAGTTGGGCGTAATGGAGGACGAA
>Ga0247758_1000942_pt1 | contig 24419 bp, 6 predicted proteins | sample UWRJL156409C4_FD_180950 | JGI IMG/M metagenome (GOLD analysis project Ga0247758, IMG submission 180950) | Plant litter microbial communities from Arlington Agricultural Research Station in Wisconsin, United States - UWRJ-L156-409C-4 | ecosystem: Environmental > Terrestrial > Plant litter >... | reverse complement strand
TATTCAGTCAGCCAACCTCGCTTCGCAGAAGCGAGTGTGGCCAATGCACTCCGTGCACTGGCCACCCTCACGGCTATAATAACACGGCTTCCACTCTCGAAGATAGAAATAATCAATCACCTTCAACACACACTGCTTTCCAATGCCTTGACCCCTTTTGCATTTCAACAATACCTAAGTGCGTTATATAGCGATTTCGTTAATAAGAGGTTGTGGGTTTAACTCTTATAAGAGCTCGTTACGGGAATCCAGAGTTCATCCAGTAGCTTTCAGCTGCCCGGTGCCCCCCAGGGTCCTGTTTTCTCTTTTTATTTATTTTACTAACACCAACTGTGTTTTTATTATATGCTGATCCCCTTTCTCGGTAGATGCTCGTCGCGTAAATACGCTTTTCTAACACGCACTGCTATATAACTGGTTTAGGAGACTTTAAGGCATACCAACTTGCTTTTTGCCCTTTAACTCCTTTCCTAAGCCTGCGAAAACTACAAGTCCTCTAGCTACAAGGGGTAAGTTATCCCGTAAGCCGTCACTATACAATTCCAGTCTCTGTATTACTGTATATGCGATTTGTGGAGCTTGCTAGCTCTAAAGGCTTTACCTCGTTAGGTCTAAGGTTCTTATAACCTATAGCTAAGGGTTCTAACAAATGTCTTTCTATTCTTAAGCTTTCCGTCCTATAGTGGTCTTACTCTTCAGTTTAACAGTTTAAATGTTAAATCTTATCTTATTTCTAGTTCTTATTATTAGTTTTAGTTAGTCTGGATTCTTTCAGTAAAATTCCGCAATCAGGTTAAGGAATTCAAGGTTTTTAACAAGCTCTTAAGAGTTACTTTCAGAGCTGTAATGTAGCTACTTAACGAGATATTTGAACGTATCTTTCTATTTCTATAAATCTATAAATTTCTAAATATTATACTTATCTTTATCAGTATTGATCTTAATCTTCTTTTCTAAAGGAACTCCCTTTATAGCAAGTTTTAAAAGTGAGATAGAAAAAACCTTGTAGAATAAAGCCTGTAAACTTTGTAGAAGAAAGCCTGTAAACTTTATAGAAGAAAGCTTATAAACTCTGTAAAATAAAATCTTAAAAAAAAAGCTTTTAAAATTAAGATTTATTTTTAATTATTTTTTTATCTCTTTAAATAGATGTATTGGCCTCCGGATAGGTTTCTGTCACTTTGTTCGCTGCACTTATTTAAATAAGCTTAATACCCCACGCGAAGGGCCGTCGCGTAATGACGAACGAAGCGACGCCAGCAATTTTAATATACTAAGAAACATATTACAGTTTAAAGATAAAGTAAATGAAAAATAATGATAATTAGTAATTAGGTAGTAAAATAATAACATATTATAATATATCATATTATATCAGTTATAATTTAAAACTTAGAGCTGAAGGCCGTTTTATAATAAAAGTTAAAATAAAAGAATATTACAGTTTAAAGTTAAAGTAAAATAATAATAATAATAATACCAAATATTTAATTAGTAAAATAATGATATGATATAATACACTTTATTATACTAATTATAACGTTGAATTTAGAACTAAAGTTATATTATGATAAGGGATAACATAAAAAAGATATAATTATTTAAATATAAATTAAAATTATAAAAATTATTGAATATAAATTATCATTATTCTTATAATAGATATCTACAATAAGATTTTAGATTTAAACAGTGTATAAGAAGGCATATATAAATCTATATAAATACTTTAATAACGTAAAATAAGAAGTGTGAAAGTCGTGAATTTTTCACTTTAAACCTGCATATCTCCTTTAATATAATCCTAACCAAGAAAATAGGTTCGAAATCAGATTCTGTATTACATAGCATATATAAAAGCGTATCCTTTTATTATATTAGATTATTCTAAAGAAATAGTAAACTCTTCCTCTCTCTAGGCTAGTTATGTTGAAAACAAGCTTGGTTTTTCACAAATAGAAATATAAATAATATAGTGGTAGATAGAGTAATGAAAATTTAAAAGGCTGTAAGTTCGATTTGCATTTGTGAAAGTGAAAAAAACCCATAAATTGTAAATTAAAACCTGTAAAATAAAACCTGTAAACAGTAAAATAAGGCTTATAAAAAGCCTGTAAGAAATTAAGCTTATAAATAAAGAAAATTATATAAAAATGATTAAAATTTTAAAATTAAAATCTTTTTTTAAAAGATTTTTAATCTTTAATTATTTCTCCTTATTTTTTGACAGATTAGTGGCCTCTGGACAAGTCTCTGTCAATTTTTTTGCTTTCTTTATTTTATAAACTATTATAGATTTTTTTTAAAATTAAAATTTAAATACTTATTTATTTAAATAATAAGGAAAAACGGATTTAAAATAATTTAAACCCTACGTTAAAACTAACAAGAGCGAAATGAGGAATGGAGCGCCCCGTAGCGCACTTAGCAATTTTATAATTTATAATATTTTAAGTACTTATTACGTATAGGTGTCAGAAGCGCTGCACTTTCTGTATTCTGTAAGTTCTGGATAATTTGACGGGGTTGCAAAAGATGTAATTATCTTACTTATTCTCTCGCCCTCTGGCCTTTGCCAGAGGTCTTCTATTATAGTCGTACCGCGTACCTAGCTGAAGTGGCTGTGCCAGTTCGGCTCCGTTCAGCTCCACGCGTATTGCGAAAACAGTGCGACCAGTTAACGGCCCCCATCGTGGCCATTAGACCTAGCCGTCACCACTTGTCACTAACAGACCATTAAGACGGCTGTTTTTAGAAGAATAGACCACAAAATAGAATCTCATAGAACCCCCGGTCCTTCAGACCTCCAGCTATTTAAATCAGCAAATATTACAACCTGTTAAGGCACCTAAACGCTGGTAAAAAGGCACGGAAAGTGGTAATGAATTCTGTAATGGAGGAAGGAATCTTCCACCCTGGAGCTAACTATTTACTAACTGTTATCAGATGCACGGCACTCTGGATTCTGTGGAATTAAAGGGGTTGCAACTGCGTAATCCTATTACTTATTATAGCTATCTAGCTCTACCAAAGAGATTTCCTTATAGTTATGAATAGTGGCAAGCCGCGTGGCTTTATTACGCGGCTGTCTATAGCAATAGTTACAAATCTATAGTTCTGGTGGTTTCTAGGCTCTTCTACAGTGCCTCTTCAAAAGTCTGTGTGCACAGGCCACCCCACCAATCTCCCCCATCCCAACACCCATTCTTCAAACATCTATTTCTCAGCCATTATTCTAGTAATCCAAGTAAAAGTACTATTAAAATAAAGCTAACAAGACACTATTCAATATTTAATATACCAGCCTCTAACCCTACGGACCGCAAGCCGCCAACAAGGAATCAAGTCTAAAAGGTCCCTAATAAAGTCCAGATCTATAACATCCCACGCCTCCTTAATCCACGCTTTTACAAGCTCTTTATCTGCCTTATTCTCCTTCAGATCTTAAAATTCAAGATGTATTTAATACACTAACTCTTTCAAACACTTCTAAATATACTCTATCAGATTCAGGTCTGGGCTATAAGGTAGCCAGTTAATAAACTTAATCCCGTAGCTCTCCAGATATTCTAAAAAGTCCTTAAAACGATAAATAGATACACTATCTTATTAAAATAACCTCCCTTCAGCTCCGTTAAAGTTTAATACAGGGAGTAAACCTTCTTCTAATACTTAAATATAACTAAAAAAGCTATATCCCTGCTTTAGGGAGTCCTTATCCCTCTTTATAAAGATAAGCTCAGATTTGCCACCTTTCCAGATAGCTACCTACACTATAAATGAAAAAGTAACAGCTTATTAAGTCTGGTTAATAAATTAACGATTAAACTTCTCATAACTAAATTGAAAAACCTATCTAGAGCCTTTATTCGGATCGTTCTGAATAGAGCATTTGTTGGTATAAATCACATTAACAAACTCTTACTCTTGTGGCCTTTAGGCACGATAATGGGTATATTAACAGTGTGCACGATATTTAAAGAGCTTCGGCCGTTTTATAAAACGCTAATAACCTAACTTAAACACCTAAACAACACGTTAAAGAGTGCTGAAAGAGATATTAACACTATCTTAGCGTATAAGATGGCGAAGTGATTTCTACTTAATTTTCAGATCCTGACGGATATAATAAATGACCTTACACTTATCTGTAACGCTGAATTTTGTAAGGTAGCCACTTTTAGGTAGAGAATCTAAGGTGTGGTGGTGTTACACGCGTTCTAAGGTCCTGGTAATAATGTTACAGTAGACGTGATAATTGTATGCAATTTTAGCCTTTAATGTGCTGGCTAATACAGCCGAGACAATGGACGAACGAGCTTCCTTTAATAGTTCCTGGTTAAGGCCGCGATTTCCGGTTATTTTAGTGCTAAAGGCTCTGGAATTAAGTGCTATGGCAGATAATTGTGGGTGGTAGAAAAAAAAGGGTAGTCGCGACGCGTCGCGAGATTTGTTTGTGGGGTGGCCTGTGCACACAGACTTTTGGACAGGGATTGTAACAGTTCTGGCCTCTGGCTAGAACCCCCTTCTTTCTGACAACTGTTAGCCTGGAAATGCTAAGCTTTATAGGGCCTTGGCGCCCCACAACACAACCAGAATGTAAGAAGAAAAGGACCTTTAAAGCTATAGACAATTATTGTTGAATTGAATTGTTTAAGTGCTGCCTACAGGGCTGCGTGACATTCTACACTAAAACCGTTTCATAGAGGCGGTATGCCTGTCGAGGTTTTGCTTAGTGAGGGGCTGTCGTAATCGAGGTGTAAGGATGTTTAATAGGTACTTTCTCAGCGGGGCGTTAGCTTAATCATACAGTTAACACCCTTATTTCCGTAACCTCCTCTTTTTACAAATTACCCACAAAGCGCAAGCTACATTCCGGTTCGAATTAATTACTATAGGAAAACGCAAGTCCGCAAGCTGCAATTGAGCGCCAGATTCTTACGCAAAGGGAGAGGGGCATTCTAGTAATTTAAGCTATTCCAGTAGTAGAATGGCCTCTATTTTTCAGTATTCCAGAGAGCCTCCTAATCAGCTAGAGAATAGCCATCACTCCTTTTTTTTCGCCCTCAAAAGACCCTGTTCGAACTAGTGTTATTTCCATCGTTCAGATCAATTATTCGGATCAAAATCAACTGTCACCAACCGTCAACACCTTCCTTCAAGCCGTCAACACCTGCCAACATCACTATAGCCAAGCTTACCCTCGTTTAAAAGAAAGACCTCCGTGCGTGGCACAAGAAGCAGTTAACTAAGCCTTTGTTAAAGTAAACTACTACGTACACCCTCCGCAAGTTAAACGTTAAGGTCTACAATTCACAAATCTCACACTTACTAAGTAATAAATTCGAAGCTCTAAATACCCTTAAGGCTACCTATCTCTCCAGCAAAGGCTGTAAGCTCCACGTTAGCCAGTATTCTACGCCTAAAGAGATACTGTACCGCTAGTAAGTGGAGATAAAGAGTTGTAAGGTACCTATAACAGGGGAGGTATTACAAGCTTACGCCATTAGGATCTGGAATACAGTTAAGGCTGCACGTAAGGGTACCTTTATTAACCCCCCCCCCTACCTTCAGCCTTAAATGGCTAGCTTTATTTAAGGAGAAGCATAACATTAAGAGGAAGATCTTCTACAGAGAGGTTAGATTTATTTAATAAGATGCTGGCGTTAAGGCGCAGATAGAGGTTATTTGGAACGCTGTTACCAACATCCCTATTAGTAACTGTAATAATATAAACTAGACTAGTCTCTTTTAGCGTGTATTCCCATCGTTAGGCCTTGTTACTGCCACTTGCCCTGGTTTAAAGAAAGATAAGGCCCGGATTTTACTCGCTTTTACCACTAACGTTACAGGAACAGACTTCTTTAAACTATAGGCTGTTAGCAAGGCTAAAGAACCTCGAGCGTTAAAGAAGTTTAACTTTCAGGCTTATAAAATAGTCTGGAAAAGCAACCAAAAGCCTTAGTTTACGTCAGTTTTAATAGAACAGTAATATAAGTCTTTCTTTACTTACATTCAACACATTAAACCAGGGCAGAAAGTTCTTCTTCTACTAGATAACTTCTCGGCTTATGAGAAAGCCCTTAAGGCTCACCCCCTCTTTAAAAGTATTACTGTCTTATTTATTCCTCCTAATAACACCTCTCGTTAGCAACCACTTAATCAGGGTATTATCTCCAGCTAGAAACGACTCTATCGCAAAGCCTTCCTTACCTAGATTGTTAAGTTAATAGAAGGAGGGTTAATAGACTTCCATCTAGTCAACGATATAAATCTCCAGCTAGCACTACCTTAGGCTACATAGGCCTGGTTTATTCAAGTGAAAGACTCGATTATAAGAGCCTGTTAGAAGAAGTCTACTGTTATTAAGCTTTACCCCACTGTTCAGAACTCCTCTAATACTGCTAACGGCGTTGTAGAAATCTACAGCTTGTTTACAAAAGCCGCGGAGGCCCTTAAAGTGGTGAACCGTAGCACTATAGCCATCAACATGTTCTTGAACCCTGAGGAGGGAGAAGAGGCTGTAAAGCCTCCTGTTCCGGAGGAGATTCTAGCTATTGTTATTGAAGAAGTCGTTAGAACCCCTAAGTCTACCCCTAAGTCTTCCTCTGGCCAACGCCACAGTGTGGATAGCCTCACAGAGCCTGAAGGTGAGGATGAGGAAGAGCTCTATTACGCCCTATCATTTCGCTCAAAGAAGCAATTTACCACGTAAGGGATTTTGATGGATTTTGAGGATGTGAGGGCCCTGCAGCGAATCAAGCGAAAATTGGAAGCAGTGGTGGTGGATTCACGTAAGCAGAAGACTCTAGATAACTGGCTGGCCCTGTAAATAGCCTTGAAGTCTGTGTTTGGTGTGATTATAGTGGCTTTTCTAGCCTGGAACCAATTGTTGGAAAATTAAGAAAAGTGGGCCCTCTAGGACCCCCTTTTCTGCAAGCCACCCACAAAATGCAAGCGGTTTGCCGGTCTGGAATCCTTGCGGAAACAGGGGTGTTGACTGTAGTAACACTGCTAAGATATCAAGACGTCGGCTTGCTTGTTCTGTCGGCCGCCTTAGCTTCCTCTCCTGGGGCACATAACCTAGAGCTTTAGCGCTACCTGATCGTAATTGTCCCCTAGCTGCAGGCCTCACTGGCATTGTCCCGGAAGCATAAGGGGCGGCTTATGGATCATGAAATGGTTGCCAGGAAGGGGAAGGAATGTATTCTTAGCTCTGGAACGGCACATAGTGAGGTGGTGGTTGATGATAGTCGAAGTAGTTACCCTGCGGTTCAGAGGGACCCGGCGTTGCCTTCCGAACATAGCCTCGCGGGGCGTCTGCTGGCTCTCACAACGAGTAGCTACTAGGAAACCGTTAAAGTCGTTGAACAACCACCTCCGCAACATGGTCACCATGCACTCGAAAAAGAAGAACACATGGAAACTGATGCTGAAGTTCCGGCCGTACGAGTATTAAATTGCTCAAACTCCAACGCCCGTGGCTCCCTTCTAGACCTTAGTGACATATATAGTAGACGATCTTACATACGTTACAAACTTGAAATCGTAATCCCGTCCTAACCTTTTGCGTATTAAAATGCATCCCTTATTAAACCTAGACGTAACATCGCCGCTTAATCTGCCTCTATATAAGCCGTCTCTCAGTCCCTGTCACGGTGCGACTTGCGACTGTTATGATGATATTTGGATTTTGGCCGGTAGTCACCCTCGTTATCAGATTTGCGTTTATGACGCCGATGCTGCCCTTGCTGCTCTTTCTCCTTCTCATTTTCCCTATCCCGGTCACCTTAGTCACCTTAGTCACAGTTATAATCCCTCTCCTAGTCCCTATCCCTACCCCTATCACGGTCGTGGTCTCTCCGGTTATCATCATTCTCTATAAGGTGCTGGTGACGTGTCTAACGTTAGTTATCACCTTCTTTCTCTTCAGACTTATGCTTTCTCGGCTCCTTTAGCTCTCGCCTATACTCTTTCAGGCGGCGTTCTGGGGCGTCGTCAGCATTTCCATATCCCCCTGACTCGCTAAAGTACGTAAAAAACAAACGGAAGGAAACAGAAGAGCTGGCAAACACGGGCCTGGCCGTGTGCGAGATCGGAATCGAAACCATGTAAGCGACACTGCGCAGATAAAAAAGAGGACGAATCAATACAGAGATAAGAAAATACGCAACCCACCTCTGAGAGTTACTGTAACAGCAGCATACGCCTGTATCTCCTCCTTGCTCAGGACCCGGAGCACAATCACGAAGTTATCGCGAACCTCGAACCGCTCCTTCCCGATCGTCAGGGCCTCGGGGTTAACCATCTTTCGGCTGATCTTCGTCCACCTAGCACCGGAAGGAACGTCGGTCTTTGTCTTGTTATCCTTATAGGGCGTAACACCCTCTCGGATAGGGTTGGGTTCCTTAGGAAATTGCGGCTTTGGTTGCTTGGGAATGCCTTTAATAGGCTTTTTGTCATCCTTATCCCTTAGCGGGGATATAACACGGACCTGCTTCTCATCCCTTCCTAGGAGCACCAGCTCCCGACCTCTCGACTCGTCCTGTAAGGACGATACAGACATGGTAGAGGCATTGTCAACTTTAGGGAATTTAAGAACAGTGGGTTTTCGTTCCAGAGAAGGCTTTCTAATAGTTGATATTTGTTTCTCAGCCTTCTCCTTCTCCTCCTGGGCAGCTAATTGGGCTTTCAACGCCGCCAACCCAGCTATGTCGTTAGGGTTAAAAGCTGAAAAGGCGCGGTGGCGCCGGCAGATCGTGGGTTTGCCATCATCAGTAGACTCCGAATGGTCAACAGTGGATTCGTTGCGATCTCGGGTATTAACTGAAGGCTCGCCCGAAATGCCTTTTCGAGGATGTTCGCGGTCCTTAGGATGCTCTATTATCTCGAAATCCTCATCGTCGAAAAGGGGTTCCCTGCGGCTGGTTCTCAGGCGAGGGCCGTCTTTAAGCGAGTAGCGACCATCGTCATCGTTGCGGCCCTTGGTAGGTGATGGGGAAACATCTCTCTCATCCCTTACGTCCCTACCCCTGTCCTTGCCACCCGCGGCAATACCGATAGAGGCAGCTGCAATACCAAGCCCGGTGGCCACTTTACCTTCACGGGACGATGCAGACACGGCAGAGTCATCGTCAGCTTCAGGAGGTTCGAGAACAGTGGATTTTCGTTCTGGAGAAGGTTCTTCAATGGTAGGTATTTGCTTGTTAGCCTTCTCCTTCTCCTCCTGAGCAGCTAATTGGTCTTTCAACGCCGCCAATCCAGCTATGTCGTTAGAGTTGAATGACGACGAGGCACGGTGGCGCCGGCGGACCGCGGGTTTTTCATCATCAGTAGATTCCGAGTGGTCACGTCGTGTGATAGTGACAGACGTGCGGTCATCACCCACAGGGGATGGGCTCGGTCTCATCGTTCGGGATGCCGATGCACTGCTCGCGCGTTTCGCAGTCTTGGGTCCGGGAGCTGCGCCGCGATGAGATAACGTCGCAGTCCACTGGCCAGATGGCTCCGTGATTTCGCCAAGGAAAGGGGAAGCTGATGGAAAGGGATCCGCCACGGGCTGCAACGGGGTTTCCGGGGTGGATTCTGTATGTGCGGCAAACCACAGATGTTGAAGTCCCTCTGAAGCGGTTATTCTCGCGTACGGATTCGACGCCATCAAGGAAAGTACTAAGGACTCTGCTGTCGAGCTTGCATTCACCTCTCGGAGAACGCTCGTGGGGAATCCTACTTGCATCTTTTGAAAGGCCAGGAGCTGTCTGGGATCGTCAAAAGTGGGACGGCCAGAGAGCGCCTGGAAGATCACCTCGCCAAGAGACCACATATCTGCGGCAAACGGATTCGCAAGCACCGGGTTTCCAATGAACGGGAAGCCTCTGGTTTCGGGGGCCATGAAGCTTTCCGTTCCTCGGACTGTTGTCGAGGCAATATCACTTTCTGCTCGTTTGCTGAGCCCGAGATCTGCCACCTTGACCCACCAATTGTCTGGAGGTTTGCATTTGATCAGGATATTCTGTGCTGGGTGTGAGCTCAAGTTCGCGTTCACGGTTGGCTTGGTATTCTTACTGCCGGTTTTAAATCGCGATGGGCGAACCTCTCGCTGTGCATCAGTGAGATCGCCCCAGAAACTTGAAGCGCAATATCCTGGACCTGGGTTTCCGGCATTGTTTTGTAGTCGGAGAGATAGCCCTTCAGGTCACCGTACTCGCAATACTCCATAGTGATGTGAAGAGACCCCATAGCCTCATACCACCCATAGAATCTGACAAAGTGCTCACTATACTACTCTACGAGTCAGCTTAGATCAAGCCTCATTGTTCCACAAAGTAAGTTAACCAACCTTGTCCTGCGAGAATTTTGCCAGAGCCTCAAGCTCTCGAACATATTTTCCGCCCTCCAGTTGTGAGCGGGATGGCGGAATTCTGACGCATTTGACCGCTCGCAACCTGGTCGCAGACCCGTCGTTCTTATCCGCGGTCTCAACCTTTCGTTCCAGCCAGACGACACCATATCCACCATTGCCTAGGATCCTTTCACGAACCCAGCTCTCATGCCTAGAGATCCCTCGTCGGCCTGGTGGCCGTGTGTGGACCGTAACGTTGCCCTGCAGAGAGGCCTGGAGCCTGGAGTCGCGAACGAGTTCAGGGAGAGCTGCTTGGCCTGCCATGGTTGATCGCTGAAGCTATAAGGCTCCCTAAACACAGCTGCGGTAGCGGCCTGACGACCAGCCTTCTGGCGTCAATCGCGGCGGTGGAGCGACTTTGCAATGAAGATAAATCGGTTGCTTGAAGTTTGGTGGGGCGTCGCCGCCTCCGCGCCCCCTCCCTTCCCCAGTTCGGCACGCAAGAGGATGGCTGTTGGAGACTTAGCCAATAGGCTCCTCCCGAAGATCCTGTTGCAAATCACGTTAATATCAGTGGGGTTAAAACAGTGGTATTATTTTGTGTGTGTTGTGTGTGTGTGTGTGTGTGTGTGGCGAAGATGCCCCTCTCTGGGGTGCCGGATTGACCCTGAAAAAGCAGACCAAAATCTCCGCTTTCTTGGCCCACCAATCGCTTACTTGCGGCCAATTCAAGCCACCGCCACGTGTGGCTTGCAATAGATCCTGCCCGCATGGATGAACCGCCGCCCACGCTGCAGATGCCCCACAGTCCCAGTGGCTGTGTCATCCAGCGTGCATGTATCTGCATTTCTCACGTGAGGCGCTCCAAGCGGATGCTGCCAACAGTGCTTGACAACAAGAGCGGCTCACCTCACATCTTTGTGTCGAAGTTCTGAAGCACCATTTTCAGCCAAATCTAGGAATCGGAATACTGTGGATCCCCGGTATTATGTCCGTTGAACTCGCCCTCGGCCTCTTCGCAACGGTTGACCTCTGTTTCAAGTAGGTGCGGAGCCTGATCAATACCCAAATAAGCGCTGACACTCAACCAAGATATGGGAAAGAGTTGAAAACGGTCTGCTTATCTCTGAGAAATGCCGACACTGAAATCGCGGAGCGTGTTCTCCGGCTCGACAATGGTTGGCTTCGGCTTACTCACCAGCTCAACTTCTTGCGTCGTGTCCAGCATATGATGGAGGAAGAACACCGCGAGGTGTATGAGCAGACCCTTCGAGTGTTTCTTGGGAAACTCCAGGTCGTGACGCTGATCCTCAGACGCCTCGTCAAGCCCCATTCCGACACTTTTGGCGTGACCGGCGGAGAACTTGAATACGCGCCAAAGAAACTTAAGTTCGCCTTGCAGAAGGGCAATCTCGACAAGGCCATTGAGGATCTGGAGGTCTGGCAACGAACCGCTGACCAATCATGGTTCCTTCTTATGAAGATCGCAGATCCTCAAGTCGATTTAGCGCTTGATACAGCAGACGATAATGAGCCTATAACCAGCACGGCTATCTCTATTCCCTCAGCCGTGACCATTCGAGCTGGGCTGGAAGAGTTGTCCCTCACTAGTGCTGAGAACGGCAGGGGGGTGAGTCTGAAAGCTGAAGAGCTGCGGAAGATGAGTTTGACTCCTGTTTCTCACTGCGATTCCATCTTTTTAGCCAAGAGGAAACACTCGAACGGAGATATCACCGTTTATATTCTCAACAATATCCAGTGCGAACCAGTGTCGAAGTACCGGATAATCAAGAAAGACACGCGTGATTTGGCGCGAAAGCTTCAGCATAACGAGCCTAACACCTTCGGCCTCCTGAGCTGCAAAGGATTCGTTACCGAGCGTGACACCTCCGAGGCCGTGCCAAACATCCTCTTCACCCTGGTGTTCCGAACACCTCTTGGACTCACATGTCCCAGAACTCTGCGGGAAATTCTGACAACCACAACGCTACCCGATTCCCTGACCGATCGATTGGACATCTCCCAGGCTCTCGCTAAGTCAGTGAGTTACGTGCACACTTTTGGGTTCGTGCACAAGAATGTACGGCCAGAAGCCTTCATGTGTTTTTCAGGCCAGGATGCGGAAGCCTCAGCAACCGGGGGACAATCGGTATACCTGGTTGGGTTTGAAAATTTCAGGAGAGAAGAAGGCAGGACTCACAGGACAGGCGACGATGCTGTCGAGAGAAATCTGTACCGTCACCCGTCTCGTCAAGGATCCAGTCCTCGGGAGGACTATATCATGCAGCATGACATATATAGCTTAGGTGTGTGTCTTCTGGAAGTTGGGCTCTGGAAGAGCTTTATCGAGTATCGCGAGCCTGCTGGTGCACCAACGCTCGCCGACCACCTTGGCATTCCCGAAGAGATGGGGCCTAAAGCGGCACAGCATTTGAAGGAACTCGGAAAAGAGTTTTTATTGTCTCTTGTTAGGAAGGAGTTGCGCCAATGCATGGGTACCAAGTACGCGGGGATAGTCGAGACGTGCTTGACTTGCTTGGATCCAGACAACGCCGATTTTGGAGATGAAACAGAATTTGAAGATGAGGACGGTATCTCTGTCGGTGTGAGATATATCGAAAAGGTATAATTGCACAATCCCAGATCCCACACTCAGTTCAATCGCTGACACTGAACAGGTCCTCCTCCGTCTAAACACGCTGAGCATGTGAGCTCGGTTGGTGTATGTTTGAGTGCTCGTTGGCTATTAGTTATCACAGAGAGGAGTGACAAGACCGGCTTGTCAGGCTACTTAAACCATGCCTTTACAACTTCGATTTGGTTATTGTTAGTGAAAGATACCATAAGCGATTTTCCAGATGGGTTAAGGTATTAGTGCGACACTCCAGCGTACACCAAGCTACCGTCTATCGGGATAGTTAAGTATATTTGAAGGTCAGGGGTCCACGGCCCTTTAGGTAAATTTGCGGTCCATATATAAAGGGCCACCATGGCTATTATAGTTAGCTTTTAAGGCTCTTAGTATAGACAGCTGTTAAATTTTACTAATACCTAGGTGTATTAAAATATTACATCTATTAAACGTGCATCCCCATTTTCTTAGACGTGCATCCCGTCAGGGTTAGGGTTATGTATGAGAAATTGATCAGGACACCATTCGATGTTAATATCTAAGTAGATTCTATAACTCTCATCTATTTTATAACACAGTGAACTGTTACAAAGACACAAATGAAAATTAAATAAAATAAATATAATTAACGTGCATGATAAGCGAGTGGCCTAAACAAGCGAATGGCCCACTTTCCACCACCCCATCACAACTATCCTTAATTACACAACCACAACATTAGGAAATGACAATAACTGAATCAAAAACAGATGAATTAGACGATTCTGCAGCCTCCTTACACGTGCGTATATTATAGCCAGGCTTGCCGCACACACCACAGCACCGAATCTTCATACGAGAACTCCCTGCACCACTACCATTTTATCGTGTTTCCTAAATCAACTGCTCACCCACAGCCTTTTAATCCAGTAGATCCTGTGCCTCTTATACAGTAAGTGACCCTCCAAGCCTTACACGTGTTTTTTTAGCTCTCTGTCGCTTACTAAGGCCCTTATTGACCTTTCGTAATGCTGAGACTTCTGTGCGTAAAAGGGCCACTTTATACATTACAGCTATTGTACCTTTAGCTAATCGATCTACAGCGGCTAGCATTAAGGTTAGAGAGCTGCCCTGATGGTTGGAAATTCGAGTTTTAATAAACGCTAACTGCGAGGTGGCATTTGGGAGACCCAAGGTAATGCTGTGGTTAGGCTTGAGGCTAGGGGTGTTAGAGTCCAAATACGCATATCTAGCTTAAATATTACCCTCTCTGGGTCGTACGGCATAAGGCCAGCTCTGGTAAAACCCTCTTGGATGTTCTTTTCTGTAATTGAAGTAAAAAACGCTTCTCTAAACCTATAAAGAAACTTTAACTTGCTGATATATGTAATGTTTATCCATATTAACTGCTGAATCTCACGGCTATACGCCTTTTTTAACAGTGAAAAACAGCTAACATTTAATGGCTGAACTAGATGTAAAGAATGTAGAGGTATATAAAGTGTAATAATGTTATGCTTCTAATAATAAGTCTTAAATTCGTTAGAGTGGTAGCTCTTATAGCCGTTAAGGATCAGTAGCCGATATGTACCCTTCGTATAAGATGCTGTGTGGAAATCGAAATGCTAAATCCAGTTTATACCTTTCTTATTTATAGTCCAGCTATTATTAGTTATTATAATACGCCAGTTAGCTAGAAGGTTATACTCTTTATACTAGTTAGTAAGGTAATATTACCTAGCTAAGATAATAAATGGTGGAATGGCTTAGCTTAGAGCATTTACTCCTTAGATAACTGTAGCTTACTCTTGATTGCTAGGCTAAGCTTGTTTAGCTTTACTACAGCCATTAGAGGTAGTAACAATTATAATTGCTATAATAATGCTTATTATACAGCCAGTCTTATTAAAGTTATATATACTGTTATAAAAGATGCCGTATTTAACCTTAAAATTATACATAAGGGTAAACTACTCGCTAATAACCTTTAAATCTTCACATTTAGCCCTTTAATAGTCGTATTTACGTGTAAAACGCATCCGAAGGTCTAGCTAGCGTTTGACAAAGTTATAAGCCCAGCGTTTACTGACAGGGGGCGCGTTACATTTACATAACAGTCGGTTAACCATATCTTCCACGTAATAAAGCCGAGGATGAAATGCGTATGTATATAGCTTAGTTATATACTGAACAATTATATTCTCTTCTAAATCCGTAAGCTTTTGTAAATTGGCTGGAATATCGCATTGTGTAGGTTAGCCATTGCGTTAGCGACCGAGGGTTTTGTGAGGAATATTATAAATACCAGTAGCGGCGTGTATACTAAGATTTTGATCTTTCTGAAGAGCTTAGAGGGCTAGTATTTCCCTTGCCTCTTTCGATAGCGAGGGCATGTTAGGCTGCTGAGAAAATTGTTGTTGATGGTGGAAGTGGTTATTTCGCGTGGAAAGTGGGCTATTCGCTTATACGAGCCACTTGCTTATCACGTACGTTATGTTTAAGGGTTTTACTATAAGTGTTATTACTTACTTAATTATACAATACTTATATTTAATTATCTTTTACCTATAAGTATATTAAAATTTCCTTATTAAATAAATAATAATTTTCCATTTTTGTAATAATTTTATATATATTTATTAAAAGAAACTCTGTCACCGGACCCTTTATAAGACTCCCTACAGAACATTACACAGGACCTCACACAGGACTGCTCGCAGAGTATAATATAAGATTTCAAAGTAGTAATTAGAATTATTACTTTATTAATATACAAGACTAAGTTATCAACTTTAATTAGTTTATTTCATCGCACTTATAAGCCACTTACTCGCCTTTAAAACCTTGTTAAACTACCGTTTCACACTGGAGTTGTTATTATAGTAACTAAGGTAATGTTCTTATTCAAGGACAGGCTAGATAACTCCTATCCTAGCTGTAATACCCCTTTAATCTCCTTATTATTTAGCTCTTTAAACGAAAGGAGCTAGTATTTATTAAACTTATTAAATTTTCGGACTTGGCTTTATGTGATAAATGATAACGTAGCCGACCTGGCTGATATCATATTGCTACGTTAGATTGGCATACGCATTTCTGCTATCGGGCCTGACAGGTGCTAATTATTAGCGATTGAGTGGACCTATTGGTCTTTGTGTAACTTACTGGCTTAGTTACGTAATGAATTAAATGGATAAATAGATTATATAACTGTTTAGTATCTTCATCTCTTGCCTACTGTAAGGCTTTTAGCTGATTATATGAGCTTAAGGTGTAGTGCTTTCATAGTTGATGGTTACGTGTGTAAGGAAGGAAGACTAGGAGCGAACAGCTTCCATTTCGACCTCTTATGCCGCCTGCCGATCTGTGTTATCAGCTGAGCAGGTTTAAGGTTTTCGCGTTGCTGGAGGCCGTGTCCCTTACGGCTGTACGTCATTATAGTGACGCCTATATACCTCCAGGGCCGAAAAGGTTTATGATGCCGGCAGGGCACGGAGAAGTGTTAGACCCCGTGCACGGCAGTGTGTGCAGGCGGCTGCTCGCAGGTGGAAGACGTTAATAGGCCCCACGGGGCCGGCGTTGGGCATAGCGTTTTTTTGGAACGGATTCACATCCGCTTATTTCATACATTAAAGGACGTTTATTTCCTTACATTATAATTTTATAAATTTTATATTTATTATAATCTTTAAAGTATTTAATATAACATTTAATATTTAAATATATAAAAGATTAGTAAATTAAGAACTATATTTAATAGGTTTTAATATATGATACTTTAAATTATTTAACATTTTAAGTTATATTTTAAAGTATAATTAAGTTAAATAACTCCTTTTATTTAATATTAAAAGTATAATATTAAAATAACGTAGTAGTATATCAAGCTGCGTAGGAGATTAAGCTGCGCACTTTTCCCCTACCTTATAACCTTTTGATTTAATTAATAACCACACTGTAATAAAATAGTACCTACTTAGGTAAATGAAGTATAACTTAATTTATCAATTAGTACGCTTTATAAGACTGGAAAATTATCACGCTAAGTTGTTACAGAGTTATACAAGGTCTTAAAAGTGTTTGAAGCGCGGCACTTTGGATTCTGTGGAATTGAAAGGAGTTGCAACTGCGTGATTATATTGCTTGTGTTGATTCTGTTCCTCTAGCTCTGGCTAGAAGCCAGAGGCTTCTTTATAAACTATTTTGCAGGGTTCAGGCTTCGTCTATCTAGTGACTGAGGCTCACTAGCGCTCTGGCAGTGCCAGGCATCTAGTCAGCTCCGCTAACTAGATGCCCAGGGTCCCTAAACCCCCTTCTTTCTGACAAAAGGCGACTTTACGTAACTAATGACTCGGGGTGTTTGTTCAGGCCAACCCTGTCGTTCTTTTTAGGCTGTGTATATAATATTATTATAGCCACTTATATATATAGCGATGCGGTCTCTGGCACGTGCTACCGTTAAAAAGGAGCCGTGCCGCGCGGTTCTTCGAACCGTGCTTCTTTCAACAATCAATCCGACGATTTTCACTACGAAGTCCTCCTATTAAAAGCTTAATAACCTTCTGGCCCTTCGATCGAAGGAAGATGACCTAATTTATTGTTCTATGCTAGGCTCTGTTTCATGCTAAGCACTGTCACATACTAGGTTTTGTTCTATACTAGGTACGTATCTGTTTTCTACGTCAGTTACATTTATATCCCTCCGATTGAAGGACTAGTAGTCTGGGTATCGACCTTTTAGGCCGACAGTAAACGTTCTGTAGGTGTAGTTCCCCTTATGGTTTCTTCCCTATTGCATCACTGCACTAGTTTAGTAGGCTGGTTTAAAGCGTGTTAAGTTAGTGGAATGAGAGGTCTAGGGGCTCTTAATAAAAGGAGTTATATATTATATTAAACTTATCTTAGCATTTATTAACGAAGCGAATTTCTTAACTAAAGGAGATAAGTAATTAAGTAATATATTTTATATTAAATACAGAAGCTCCAGCTTTAAAGCACTGGAGAAGCCTAATTAACAATTTAAGAAGGATTACCCTAATAGAGAAAAGCACCCGTAGTTACTTATTAAATACGTTACCTTAAACTTAGTAGTTATTAGATCAGTTTCTATATACATTATTAAATGTGTTAAATAGCTATTATTTAACGTTGAGGAGAAGATTAAATTATAATTTACTAGCTTTAAGTAATTTAAAGTTTATGAAACCTATTAGGAGAAGTAGGGAGCCGCTTTAGCCGCTTTAGGTAAAGACGGCTTAGCCTCTCCAACTTTCTTAACATCTATTAATACTATAGTAATCAGTACTTACATAATAGAAATAATTATTAAGGTTATAAGGTAGTTTACTACTATTAGATTTATTAAGCACCTACTTTTTAACAGCACGTTAATTAATAATTATAAAGTAATACACCTTATGAATTGTAAATTACTGTCAGTTATGAGGAGCTTTTAATAAGCTAAAGCTGGAGATCACGTCTAAGCGGGGACTAGCTTGTTTTTAATTATCAGATACAGTAAGTGGGTAATCTTAAAAGTGCTTACAAACTCTAAGGGAGCTAACTGTAAAGACTTAATACTAAATAAAGTTGCTGTAATAAAAGGATTCCACATTAATATCATTTTAAAAGCTTTAATCGCTAAAGCAGAAACTTAGTATTATGGTTTTAATTACACACTTCACCACAGTAATATAAAAGAGAACGTGGGATTAAAGAAGCTAAAACGTTAGTGTAATTTAATGTTCCTTTAATAAACTTTTATTATTATTTACTTAAGCTTTCCTATACTATTTACTATAAGTGTTATAAGCAGGATATTAATATCTATAATAATATGAGAAGTAAAGTAATCTCATTAATAACTACACTTATAAGAGGACATAAAGAGCCCTTAACATACTTATATAAGCTACTTAGGACCAGATACTTTAAGGAAACTTATTAAGTAAGTACATAATATAACAGTTACGGGTATAAAGATTATTAACTATAAACACTACACGCTTACACACTTACATTAAGTCATTTTAAGGCACTGCTCTGAAAGATTCTCTTACTACCCATTCCTGCAAGACAGATTAATTTACTTACTTATAATTAAGGACAAGTACAGTAATACGCTCTTCTAATACACATTATAAGATAAGAGAGGGATAGAAATCTTCAGAACTATTAAAAACTTTACAGACTGGTGAACTAGTGCAGTAATGCAATAAGGAAGAAACCATAAGGAGAACCACACCCACAGAACGATGTAGTCGGCCTTCCAGGCCGACTCCCAGACTACTAGTCCTCTAATCAGAGGGATACAAATGCAACTGACATAGAAAAACAGGTACGTACCTAGTATAGAACAAAAACCTAGTATATAACGGTGCCTAGCATGAAACGGAGCCTAGCATGGAATAACAAAGGAAGCGCGACCGTGGATTAAGTCATCTTCGTTCGATCGAAGGGCCAGAAGGTCACTGGGCTTTTAATGGGAGGTCTTTATAGTGAAAATCGTCAGAATGATAATTATTCGAAGAAGCGCGGCCCCTTTTTAACGGTAGCACGCGCTAGAGAACGCATCGCTATATATATAAGCGGCTATAATAATATTATATACAGAGCTTAAAAAGAACAATAAGATTGGCCTGAATAAACGCCCCGAGTCACTGGGTAAAACCCTAGTTTAAGCTTACCGTGTAAATTATACTTTAAGATCGGGAGACTTCTATAATTATAATTAAAGGATATACGTTATATTAGCTCTAGGTAATTAAAAAGAGTATTAAGATTAAAGCTACTCCGTTATATATTGTTAAACTTTAGAAACCTACAGGGCTGTAGTATAGAAGCTGTAGCTTAGAGGAAGAAGTGCAGTACTGATCCAAGCTGTACAACAGCGCTAGAAGTTTCAGAAAGAAAGGGGTTCTGGCTGGCTCAGAAAGAAGAGTCTAGAAAGCACCAGAACTACAGATCTGTAACCATTGCTAAAGACGCGTAATTGTAGCCGCGTGGCTTTGCCACGCGGCTTGCCACTATTCACAGCTTCAAGGAAGGTTCTCTAGCTAAGCCAGAGAGCCGAACAAGCAATACAATCACACTGTTGCAATCCAGGGTGCCGTGCATCTGACAAGAAGCGCTGTAGGAAGCAAGAGATAGCCTGAGTTACAGTGGCAGTGCCACTGTAAGAGGAGTTATTACAGTAAATCTTAACACTGTAGAATAAGAGGATATAGAAGGCAGTGCCTTGTGTAATGACTAGAATTGAGTAGAGTTACTTGCTTAACTAGAATTAGATATAGGAGAGGAGAGGGCCTGTTATACGCTGTATGAGGCTTTAGAAGAATTCCAGAGCTTTCTGTGAAGTGGAACTAACGAATATAATAATGGAATAGCACTGTTCTGAACCGTTTTACGTAGTTCTGTTAACGTAGTGGCTGATGTGGCCACTGTGATGTTCTAGTTGATTCTGTGGGGCAGTAGCCCTACTGGATTCAGGGAGTGAAACCTCCTTGAATTCCAGAAGGTTCGGAGTGCTCCAGGGGCCTTAAGTGGCCCTGGAGTGGGTTGGAATCTTCTAGAACCCTCTGGGGTTCCAGAAGATTCGGCTGGTAGTTTCGGGGTACGTAACTACACCATAGGGTACCCGGTATAGGGTATTTAGTAGCTAGAAAAATTAACAGTTATAATTTCATTACATTTATATATTTAACAGCTATGGGAAATCCAATTACTTATTACCTTTAATAACTGAAAACTAGGCTAGCGCTTACTTTTAAACTTTAAAATTATAGCTTAAATATAAGGGCTAATATATTAAAGCCTTATTATTACAACCTGCACCTAACACAGGCCTTAAGAGGACTGGTGTGGGTTAAGACAAAACGTATAGCAGGACGTTAAAGGCTGAGGGGCGTTCCAAAGACGGCTTATTAAGTTAGCACTCTTAAACAGGGGTTTAATGTCACTGTAGGTTGCTGTTACTATAATGTATAGAGGTGAGTCTGAATAGTAGGATATAAATGAATAATTAAATATTAGTGTGAGGAACCAGAGTCCCTTACAGTGGTTGTGGGCATAACTATAACTATTTATACTAATTAATTAAAAGGTACCTTATACTTTAATTACTATATTTACTTAAGACGAGGAGTGATTAGAGTGATTAAAACGCCTTTACTTATTGTGATTACTGTGCTTTTAGCGAGATTAAAGTAATTACTTAATAATTAATCGTAAGGGCTTTAGGTCTTTACACCCCTGGCCTAGTACACAGCACCGTGCATACTGTCTCCTTACACTATTCCTTTAACAGGGGATCCATCAGGCTGCCCCGGCCTAAGTAACGGCTTATAAAGTTATTACATAATTCCCCCTCTTTAACGTTCTTTTTCCATAAAGAACTATTTGTTTATCTCCTTCTTCCTTCTTTAGCCGTTATATTATTTAATTAAGTAATTAAGAATAAGAGAAATGTAGCGCCTTTATTAACTAAACGTCGTATTATTAACGTTAAAGTTATCCTTACTTTTAAAATCGTTATACCTGTGAAATGTGGTCGCTATTATCACCTAAACCTGCCAGACTGTAAGGTGGCTAGTAAGAGTGACTTTTATAATTATTATATGGTGGTTAGGGGGATTACGTATTCTTCTTATAACATTTACGGTAATAACTTATCTATACTACATGGGGTTTTAAATAAGAAAAAGCGTCTTGACACTAAGGAGTGTAAAACCGCCCTTCTTCTTCGCGATACTTCCTTTAAGCTCCTGCGCCTTAAGGACTAGTAAAAGGGGCTGGTGCGCCGTGTAAATAAGCTCTTCGGTTATAAGTTTAATATTATGGCAGAAGAGGAGCGCTCTGCTTAAAAGGCTGCCGTGCCTTTTCTAGAGTTTGACTAGGGAAACTTCCTGGTGGAACTGGTGTGCGGCTCCTTCTCTGGGAGGTTGTTATAACTGGCGACTTTTTTTTAACTTAATTTGTTACTTCCTTCCTTTTATAATAAAACAGCTTTTTAACGTAGTGGTAGTGTACTTACTTTTAAAAGTGAGAGGTTATAAGTTTAACTCCTATAAAAGCCTTTATAGTATAGATTGTGGTTTATAGACCGTAAGACGTGTTATAACTTTTTATTTTACTAACACTAACTGGTTTTTATTATATGCTGATCTCTGTTTTTAATAAACGCTTATTATGTAAACACGCTCTTCTGCCATACACCACTATATAACTGGTTTAGGAGACCTTAAGGCATACTAACTTACTTTTTACCCTCTAACTCCTTCCTTAAACCTGTGGCAAAGCGTAAGTCCTCCAGCTATAAGGGGTAAGTTATCCCGTAGGCTGTTAATCTGCAATTCCGGTTCTCTGTACTGCCACGTGTGTGGTTAATAAAGCTTACTAGCTCTAGAGGCCCAGCCTCCTTTAGGGTTTAAGGTCCTTATAACTTATAGTTAAGGGTTTTAATAAATGTCCTTCCATACCTATTAAGAAGTTTCTTACCGCTTCTTAAGCTTTATATCCCATGATGGTCTTACTCTTTAGTTTAATAAGTTAAATGTTAGATCTTATGTTTCTTTTAATTCTTATTATTAGTTTTAGTTAATCTGGATTCTTTTAATAAAACTCTGTAATTAGGTTTAGGCACTTAAGGTTTTTAATAGGTTTTTATAAGTTACTTTTAAGGCTGTAATTTAGCTACTTAACGAGATATTTAAACGTGTTCTCTCCCTTTTATAAATCTAAAATTGCTAGCGTCGCTTCGTTCGTCATTACGCGACGGCCCTTCCCTACGTTACGGGGCGCTCCATTCCTCACTTTCGCTGTTGGCAATTTTAGTGTGGAGTATTAAGCTTATTTAAATAAGTACAGCGAACAAAGCGACAGAAACCTGTCCGGAGGCTAATACATTTATTTAAAGAGATAAAAGAATAATTTAAAATACATCTTACTTTTTAAAGCTTCATTTTTTAAGATTTAAAGATTTTATTTTATAGAGTTTACAGGCTTTCTTTTACGGAGTTTACAGGCTTTATTCTATAGGGTTTACAGGCCTTATTTTACAATTTACAGTTTACAAATTTTTTTTTTCACTTTCATAAATGCAATTCGAACTGGGAGCCTCTTTAATTTATATTACGCTATTTACCACTATACTATTTCTATTTCTATCTGTGAAAAACTAAAGGTTTTTTTGTTAAGATGTAAAAGGGGTCAAGGCATTGGAAAACAGTGTGTGTTAAAGGTGATTAATTATTTCTATCTTCGAGAGCGGAAGCCGTGTTATTATAGCCGTGAGGGTGGCTAGTGCACGAAGTGCATTGGCCACACTCGCTTCTGCGAAGCGAGGTTGGCTGACTGAATACGAGGTTGGCAGTGGAGTCTGGCGTTCTTGGCTGTGCAGATCCACGGATCCAGCCGCTCCGCGGCTGGGTGGATCCAGCCACACTGTTCCAGCCACACTGGCCGGGCTAGGGTTGTGAAAACCCAATATTTTTTTAACCTAACTGGGTGAATTAGAGTAATAATTTAATAGTTTTTAATTATTAACTTACATAATCAAATGATATGTTTTAATATGTATCACGTGATGTTGAATCCGATTTTCACTCTATTTTCAGGGTTAGGGTTAAGTAAAGGGAGATATTCAGGTTTAAAGTGAAAAAATCATGACTTTCACAGTTATTATTTTAGTTTATAATATAGAATAAGGTAGTATTATATGTAGATTTGAACTGTAATTCTTAATCTAAAGCCCGATTTGGAATAGCTATGAAAACCAGAGAGATATTTAAGTTTATATTAATGTTATTATTATTGTTTAAGTTTAACCAGTAATATCTTTATTATTATAAGCTATAGAGTAAAAAGAGTTCTAGTTCTGTATTCTGCATAATAAACTATATAGAGAACGTAATTATTAGTTCTTATTATGCTACTTATTAATAGGTTATTATTATAATATCTATTATTATCCAACTTTAAATACTAATATCTTTCTCACTTTAAGAAGTATGGTAAAACAAACTCCAGTCCTGGATTCTACGTAATAAATCATATAATAAACGTAAGTAACAAAACTTATTATATTACTTATTAACTAGTTATTATTTAAATAATTATTATTATTTGACTTTAAACTGTGATTTCTTTCTTATTATAAGCTTTATAGTAAAAATGATTCTTGTTCTGAATTCTAGGTAAAAACCTATATATAACACCGCCTTCTTGGGTTAGATTTGGCCTTGTTTTTATTTCTGAATACCCATTTGTTTAATTTTTTGAAACGCTAATAACTCCCAAACCGTAACCCTAACCCTAAATCTGACTTCAGACTTGGACTCCTAGTCACGTGACGTATCTGAAAACATATTGTATCACGTGATTTGGGGCCCGAGTAGGGGCCCGAGCGGAGGGGCCCGAGCAGACCCACTTTTGATAATGAACCGACCAGTCCTAGGTCGAGTTGAATTT
>Ga0247758_1000940_pt1 | contig 24459 bp, 27 predicted proteins | sample UWRJL156409C4_FD_180950 | JGI IMG/M metagenome (GOLD analysis project Ga0247758, IMG submission 180950) | Plant litter microbial communities from Arlington Agricultural Research Station in Wisconsin, United States - UWRJ-L156-409C-4 | ecosystem: Environmental > Terrestrial > Plant litter >... | reverse complement strand
AGGTGCCTGTCTCGACGACGACGAGGTCGCCGGGCTTCAAGAAGGAGGAGAAGCGCTGCGGGTCGGTGTCAGTGGGGGTCTTGTTTTTGGTTGGGGAAGGCTGTTATGTGGTACTTACGTTCCAGAGCCAGTCGTGCTCAATGGTTGGCGGGACTGCGAGGGAAGCAATGGGCATGGCATGCTTGACCTCGAGCTGCGGAAGTTGGGCGTGCGAGTCGAATGCCTCGATGAGCTTGGGTAGGACATAGTTGATCCTAGCGTCATACTCGGTGTGGCCAATCTTGGCGGAGAACCGCTGAAGGTCGATGACGGTCTTGCTCTCAACATCAACTGTGAACATACCACTGTTCTGATAGTTAGCATCGTGTTCGGGGTCATAGGGCGGTCTTGAGAGCGGCAACCTACGTGTTGAAGTCAGAAGGGTAATTCCCCAACCAAAGAATGACGTCGGCGGAGCTAACGGCAGCGTTGGCGTTGGCGGGCCACGAGCCAACTCCGGCGTAGCTCCCCTTGAAGTACGGGCTCTCTTCGTTGGCGACTCCCTTGCCCATGCTAGTGACGAAGTAGGGGATCTTGAGAGCTTCGATCAAGGGGTTGACGTGCTCAGCCCAGCTGGGTCTCGCGGCACCGCCGTCAACCATGAGAATCGGGGACTTGGCGGACTCGAGGGTCTTGATGATCTCGGCGACAGCCCTGGCCTCGGATTCGGGGGCGCTGGGCCCAAGGACCTTGATGAGTGGGGTGTTGAGATATTCATCCGAGACCTTGGAGTAGGCAATATCCTCGGAGATGCCAATGTATCCAGGCTGGGAGTGGTGCAGCATAGCATTGAGGACGCGGTCAATCTCGGAGGCGGCAGTGGCCGGGTCCCTGAGGACGGTCGTGGCGCATGAGAGCTCGTTGGAGATCCTCAGATAGTGACTAGACTCGCCGTGTCAGTGGTGTTCTTCTACGGATACAGACTAGGGACTGTCATACTCATGGTCTCCGTCGCCGAGAGTATGATGGAGAATCTTGCCGCTCTTTTGCATAGCGTTGACGGGGTATCCGACGATGTGGATAACGGGAACCTTCTCTGTGAAGGCACCTCCGATACCACAGAGCGCGCTGAGCTCTCCGGGGCCGAAGGTGGTAATGAGGGCACCCGCACCCTTGATACGGGCGTAGCCATCGGCAGCATATGCGCCAACAAGCTCGTTGGGAGTGCCAATCCACGAAAGGCCCTGGGGCTCTACTTGGTCAAGCAAAGCAAGTTCGTAGTCTTAGAGAGAGGTCAGCGTGAGTCGCCGTCATCTGTATAGTCCAACACTTACCACCGGGGACGCCAAAGATGGTGTCGATGCCGATCTGCTTGAGTCGGCGGAAGAGATACTCTCCAACAAGGATCTCAGGCATGTATGCGGCGGTGGGACGATGTTGTGGGGATATTGATGTTTACCAAAGAGTAGAGCAAACAGAGTACGATGATGAGGACGATGGCCTTGGTATCGAGTGCTCTGGTATGTATCAGGTGCTAACCTGATGTGAAGTGAAGATGGGATGCAGAATAAAACAGCCTTCACGGACGGTGAGGGACGGCCATTTTGTACTCGAGCGAACCAGACCACATGTAATTGTGTCGGCCACCCTTTGGTTCGTGTCGGCGCATCCGTCCATGTGTTGAGGATCAGGACCCAGGTGTGTCGCCGATGCCGATGGGTCGGACCACGGAGTGCAGCTTCCGTGGTTGGCCGCCACAACCGCTGAGTAAGGTGATGTGCGACGTTCAGCCTCGAGAGCAGTGTGCTGCTGCGGCATCATTCACCATTCAGGACGACATGGCGCTGCCAAGCCTGCCGTCTATTATACGGCGCGCGCCGGTCATATCCCGCGCGGCATAAAGGTTGGGCGGCATTTGGTTGCTGCGGCGCATCCCGACCGTTTGCGGGCCTCGGTCGTCCTGCGGGTCAAGCTCGGGGGACACAAAGGGCCAAGCTCATTGGGCTGAGGTGGGTCCTGCAGGGACAGCCAGATGCCGCGGGAACAGCTTACTTAGCGTTAAAGCCAATGCCTTACTCATCACCCCCCCCTCTCTCGATGCAGCATCATAAGACCTGTCTGTCGCCTGCGGATAGCATACGGGATAACCAAAAAGGGAAATTTCGATGAGAGTGATACCAATGAGATGGCGGGTTTCGGCTGGGTCAATGACGAACCAGATGGTGCAACGAAGTCAACGAACCCACGACCCGCCGTAATTTGGACCCCGAATTGCCTGAACCCACCAAGGAGCTTGGGCCACCCGACGCGCCCAGACGGCTGTCCGGCAGACCTGTGACGTCACAGAATCGTGGGTGGCCGAAAAGCTTGGCACGGCTGCTCGTTGGAATTCTCGATCTAGTTTTGGGCCACCACTCAGGTCCGCCCGACGACTGACCCGAGGCTACCTATCTGTGCGACCGAGGGAAAGTGAAAGCTTTTTTCTCGAAAACCAGTGTCTCCACCACCACCAGCTCATGTTCGGACAGCCATGCGCTCGACTTGACATTGTCATTTCTTGGTTGCGAGTTGTGTTGTCCTGCGGCTTTCAGGTCGCACAGTTGAGGATCAACAAGCGTACTTGTCTTCTCGAAAGATCGTGGCCTTTGCCACCAGCCTATCGCAGACTCTCCCTGCATGGAACCCCGCCAGTAGCTCGGGCCACCTACGTATGAGGCACTCCTGCGAGCATCCCTGATTGTTGAGCCGCATAGATAGCTCATTGAACGCTTGCCGCCGGGCCTTCTTTAACATGTCGCCCCCGACCGACGACGCTGGGTCAGCGGTTAACGGCCCTTCCAACCGCGACGAACAACCCCGTGGAGAGCATCTTACCAGGGCGCATTCCGCCAATGGACCATCTCAGGAACCAGACCATCCCCCAGCCAATGGCCCTCGCCAGGCTGGGAGCACCGACATTAGGGAGATAATCGGCATTGAGAAGAAGAAGCTGTCTGCGAAGAAGGAGAAGATCAAGAGCAAAGCCGCCCCTCCGGGTGGCTTCGACCCAACACCCCTACCCGACGCCCCTCAAGGCTACACCCTGAAATTCACCTTTCACCAAGCCTTCAACCTCCCGGTCGCTGACATCGGGAGCCACTCAGCTGACCCCTTCATTCACGCTACGCTCACAGCCCCCATTCCCAAGAGACACAAGGAAGACCCCCCTCTTACCTACAGGACTCGGACAATCCGAAAATCCACAGAGCCCAAGTGGGACGAAGAATGGATTGTGGCCAATGTCCCCTCCGCTGGCTTCACTCTCAAATGTCGGTTATACGACGAGGACTATGCCAACCACGATGACCGCCTGGGCAATGTTACCATCGGTGTCTCTCATGTGGATGAGAAATGGGAGGGGTTCGGCCCAGATGGGCGCGTGTTCGAGGTGAAGAAGCGGGCTGGCAGCAAGCGATACTACCTTCTACGGGGAATCACGGCGGCAATTTGCAGAAACGGCTCTATGACCCCGAACCTACGCGTCAGCATAGAAGTATTGGGGAAATCAGATCCCCCTCATGGGCAGATGTACACCGTGGGGCCGACGACCTGGGTCAAGCACTTCAGCCCCATGATCGGCCGGTTGACTGGCACCAAAGTAAACAAAAACGCGGACGACGACGCAGAATCTTCGGCGAGACAATCTGAGGACCGCTCGACCAAAAAATATGAGTATGCCACTGCTCGCTATGCTCCAGGTTGACCGTTGCAATGCTGACTCCCCTCGGCCAACAGTTTTCAGGCGAATGAGATTCAACTCTCCGGCCCAGTTCCCCCCAAACTCTACCACCGCTATGTTGAGTTCCGACCCGTGATCGGTCTAATGTTTTCCTCTCGCGGACTTCGAGGCCGAATGCTCAACAAAGCCCTGCACAAACAGCACAGAAGGGTATATAATTTTGATTCAAGCACAGAGCAAGGCAGATTTGAGCCACGCAGCGAAGAGGCCTCCCTGCAGTTCCTAAAATTGGCCCACTTTGATGAAGGTGGTCGTATCTTCACCTATGTGATCACCCTCGATGGCATGTTACGCTTCACTGAGACAGGCAAGGAATTCGGCATCGACCTACTAAGCAAGCATACCATGCACTCGGACGTGGCCACATACATCGCGTGCTCAGGGGAGTTTTTTATCCGCCGTCTTGCCCACGCCGACGCAAGCGACGATCCAGATCCGAGTGAGGCCACTCACCCGCCTGTAGAGGGGCTCAACGGCGGCCCTCCCAACTCCCCGCCTCCTCGGAACCCAAAGCACTACCAGCTGATCATCGACAATGACAGTGGGACCTATCGCCCGGATAAGACGGTACTTCCCGACCTGAAGAAGTTCTTAGAGGCTAATTTCCCCGGTCTGGGTATTGTCGCGATGCACTGTGAGGATGAGGAGTTGACGGACATGAAGAAGAAGCAGATGGAGGTCAAGAACAAAGAGGGCGGCCCACGTGTCAGGATGGTGCTGAATCGGAGCCCCAGTGGGAGCAGCTTCAGCTCCGATGATGAGAGCAGGCTTGGTGATATGGAAAGGGCTGGTGATCTACCGGTGCGAAGCAAGAAGGAGCGGGTGTTTGACGTCATACAGGATCCCAACATGCTGAAGGAGATGGTCGGCATGGGCTCCAGTGGAAAGGCGGCAGGCGAGGGAAGCGGGGCGGGTGGGAAGTGATACCGTCGCCGTGTCAAAAAGGGGCAATGTCGTGGTGTTGGAATACTCGAATCGCTTTGAGGTAAACTTGTGGCTTTTATCGACAGATAGCTGAGTTCTGCTTGGTTTCTCGTTGGGCGTTGGATGGTGACTCTCGTCGCGAAGACCTGCTTTCGCCTGGGCTTACGGCTTGAGAGATCGAGATGAATGTAGGTTGGTAATGACTACGTAATAGCCGCGTTTAGATCTATGTTTTGAGAGGTGCATGATACCTTGAATTGATATCTAGTTTTCTTTGCATATAAACTCTATGCCTGTCAATCTCTGTCGCCGTTCTGTTAACTTCAAGCACTGTGTCACTTATGGGCGGCGATGTCGTTTTTGTCGGCAGCAATACTCGTTCCATGAGCAGCAGTTCCATCCATCTGCTCAGCTGTCAATACATGCTCCACCGCCGCCCCCAAGAGTTGGGCATATAGATGGGCATCAGTTCGCGCGTGAGATATACCTGTGATGCTGTTCTTGACAAAACAAAACAAAACAAAAAGTAATAGCAACGATAGCCCGTCAGTCAGGCAGTCATCGACCAACCGACTAATCGGAAAAGGGGTGCATGTACTTCGTACGAATCCAGGTATTACCACCTACGAACATAATTAACGAAAGAAATCCGGGCCTCCTCATACCCCAACAGCAAAGCCTCGTCATCCTCATCGCCCAACTGGATACTCTCAGCCTTCGCCGGTTTCGCGCGTCAAGCAGTGATTGCGGTGGCGGTTGCCATCTGCATATAGTCCCTATCAAGCCAGGCTTGGGCCAGGGAACGGCATGGTGGGACACCGCTGCAGACCCGAACCTGACCCTCAGCGGGGCAACTTCCGGCCGGGTTGGGTTCGCTGCATTGCGGAAAACCCGCGGTGCTTCCGGCTGAGTCGCCTGAGAGTCCACCTGCTGGTGTACTCATCTCTAAAAACAAGCCAGAATTACACTGGAATCAATATGAGGAACATGGGGACTACAGACGACCATCTGGTCTGCGTCCGGCAAACGTCGCCAAAAGCCGGTTATCGCCAGGGTTAGGGTCTCAACCCCGTATTCTTCATTGCGTCTCTTAGTCAGCTTGAAGGACCCTGTTGTCGATTATTCGTCCATGACGAGGACGACTGGTCCAACTCTGTGAAGGAAACAAACGGACGATATTGCGAGCAGGGCGACCCAATGAGACGGGAAGCAGCGCATGCGCTCAGCTGCAGGAACCTACCCCTCTTGCACGATGGACATGAGATGAGGCAAGCCGGAGATCAGGACCTCGGAACTGGGAAGCAGCCTGTCCGCCCTGGTGCCGTTGCGGACAAATGCAGGGTTGTCCCAGACCCCAAAGATCAAACAGCAGACGATCCGGAGTAAAAAAGCTTGGCCAGTCTGGACCCTCTTGAGTTAATCTGCATCTCACGCAGTCGCAGCGACTCCCCGAGGCGCCCGCCCATGCAAAGAGAGAAATTTTAGAAATTTGGAAGATGGGTGTAGACAGCGCCTGGAACTTGCATTAGAAACTTTTTTTTAGATCCCCTTTTCGTCCTCTGTTCTGTGATAGGATCGAGAGTTGTGACATCTGGCGAACCACAGGGTCCCAACGGTCGTCCCCCCACTGTGGGTCTGATGATATGAACGGGTTGAAGTCTCCACTCTTCGCTAACAATTTTAGAGAATCCCCAGCACGCCGAGAGCCCACGAGTTTGCGCCATAGGTCGTTCACTAGTTGGTTGCCGTCGCTGTATCTTGATCGAACATCCTACACGGCGCTCCTCAAGCAGACGGACAGTGATCTCGAATTGAAGACCTACCTCGGCACCAATCCGGTTCTCACGGCGACAGCGTCGCGACCCCCGCCCGAAAGCCCCCTTGGACGCCCAATCCGATCGCGAACTGGAGCCGCCGAGCTGCGCATGCTCCTGGCCGCCAGCGACTCCGTCCACGCGCCACGACTCGCCGCTGCTCTGCCTGATGCTACCGCATCACACGGTTTAGTCAATTGCGTTGACCTGGACGTTCGGCCCGCGTGTGCTGATTCGTAAGCGTCTCTCGAGTCCCGCAGCCCGCGTGCTTGCGGATGACTCCCGGGTCCCGTCCTAACGGCGCGGAGGGATGCAGTCGGCAAAGGTGAAGGCCGAGGCACTTGGGCGAAAGGCCAAGGTTGGTGTACCCCAATCCATATCGTTTTCTCGTCACAATTGCTAACCAAAGCCGTCGCTTTACCTAGCTTGCTCATTCTTATCAAGAGCTTCTCGAGTAGGAATCCCCCTTCCCAAAATCGACCGCAATCTCCCGCCCCGGCATCGCGCTGACTTCTCCTCCAACAGCGAATTCTCCCACAAAGATCTCAAGTCCGTAGGAAACTACACGCTAGGTCGATTGATTGGAAAGGGCTCGTTTGGAAAGGTCTACCTTGCGACGCATAAGCTTACAAACGGCTCCAAGGCAAGTCAACTTGGTTGATCCCCCATCAAGGTCAGGACAGACGGCTTGCTGACACTCGAGACTCGATAGGTCGTTCTCAAATCGGCCAAGAAAGATGACTCGAACCTCGCACGAGAGATTCATCACCACCGACAATTCGTCCACCCCCACATCGCCCGACTGTACGAGGTTATCGTGACCGAGACTCTTGTGTGGTTGGTCTTAGAATACTGCCCTGGTATGACGGATGCGTGCGCTCAGGAGTGACAACCATTTCTAACTGCTTGCAGGTGACGAGCTCTACAACTACCTCCTCCAGCATGGAAAACTGCCCGTCGAGAAGGTCCAGAAAACCTTCACCCAACTGGTCGGCGCAGTATGCTACGTTCATCAAATGTCCTGCGTTCACCGGGACCTGAAACTCGAAAACATCCTGCTCGATAAGCACGAGAACGTCAAGCTATGCGACTTCGGTTTCACGCGGGAGTACGAAGGGAAGTCCAACTACTTGCAGACATTTTGCGGCACAATATGCTATTCGGCACCAGAAATGCTCAAGGGCGAGAAATACGCCGGCGAAAGGGTGGATGTTTGGAGCTTAGGGGTAATTCTCTACGCTCTTCTCTGCGGGGAGCTGCCCTTTGATGACGACGACGATTCTATCACGAGGAAGAAGATACTCACTGAGGAACCCTCCTATCCCGACCATATACCCCCCAACGCATTAGCACTGCTGAAGGTGTTGCTATCCAAACGTCCCTTGCTGCGGCCATCATTACCGGATATTTTAGCGCATCCCTTTCTCGCTGAATACGCGGCGCAGCAGCAAGAGATACTCAAGATACAACAACCCGCCCCTTTCGCAACTCCGTTAGAGAAGGACACGCTAGAGCGGATGAGAAGCGCAGGTGTTGACATTGACGCAGTCATCGAGAGTGTATTGTCTCAGAGATGCGATGCTCTGGGAGGCTGGTGGACTTTGCTAATCGAGAAGGAGGTGCGCAAGGCCCATAGAAGGGAGCGAAAACGCAAGGAGAAAGAGGCAGAAAATAGGAGTTCTCGTCGGTTCTCGCAGGCATCGAGCCGACTGAATGCGTTGGCAACGGTGGAGGAGACGCAACTCGTCAGCTTGGGAGATGCGACTCCTAGGACGAGAGGCAGAACCGAGCGGAGAAGCGGCCATTATCCAAATCTGATGATTCCCGACCTGCCTGTTTTTGCAGAGCTGGCTAGAACAGCAAACGGGAACCTCAGCCCAGACAATGAAACCCCGCCGCCGCCTATCGACAAGGACTCCATCCGATCTGTGAGCTCCTCGAGGCATCGCAAGCCAATTCCTCCGCCTAAGGAAGGGGTATTACGGAGCGCGCGCTCTCGAGGCTCGACGCTTCATCTGGTCACGACCAGTGATGCGTTGACAACGAACGGGAGTTCCCAGCCGAGCGAGCAGAAGAAAGTGAAGAAGCGATCCTCGCAAGCCATTCTTGCTCATTGGAAGAACTGGACCCACTGGCTCTTTGAGAACACTCGGCGGCACAAAAATTCCAACAAAAGAGGCAGCCAGTCCACGCCTAACTTGGTGGACAAGCCCCCAGCATCTGGAAAGGAGGGCAAGTCAAAAGACAGCAGTCCACGGCCGCAGACGAGCAAGTATCCAATGTCCAGCTCCGGGACGGCTGTTAATACCGCCAGTCTCCCCAGGAGTGTTGTTGCCAATGGTTATGCAGCTAAGATGACGACGATGTCTGGGGGCTCTGGACGGACTACCATCTCCCCCACCCTTTCGAGCCCGACTAATGCCATCTATGTGCCTCGCACACATGCATCCAACGCTTATAAGCGCCAGTCCTTGTCTCCTTCTCCACTGACCCCCCGTGGCACTGTTCGGCGGACTTCGGGTCCCATCGGTTTACGGGGAAGGAAGTCGACATCTTCATCCGTCTCATCCGTCCGGTCTATGCACAAGACCCACCATCACACTCACAGCAAGGCAAGCTCGACGTCTTCCAACGGCTCTGTCTCTACATCGGTATCCAAAACGCCCATGCAGCCCCGGAGCCCGCACCACTCAGTCAAAGTTCTGCCTGCCACACCAACAGGTGGCAGCTTCCCGAGTAATATCCGCCTCATCAGAGACCGTTCTGGCCCGCCCCTGAGCATCTTTAATGAGGGGCTGTCGAGCTACCCGAGCGACCGGACAAACTCGACATCGGCATCTGCAATGCAACCCCCAGGCAGCCCAAGTCTCTTTGGGTCGTTCTCTGGGTCACCTACCGGAGGCACGCCGGCTGTGTTGTTTGCGAAAAGGAAGAGAAACCTTTTCAAGGGGCCTATGCTCAGTCTTGGTGGGGGGAGGGACAACAGGAGTAACGGTTCCGGGTCGGCAAGCCATTCTCGGAGTGCCAGCGCTAGTGGGCTGGGGCGACGTAGCGGTGAAGCAACGATTCAGGAAGCCGATGAGGACGCCGAGGGGCTTGGCGAAGAGGAAGAGGAGGTGGAGGAGGTGGATGCATTCAGCCCCATAGTAAAGGGCCCCGGTGAAGTGGTAGAAGAGAAAATCTATGAGGAAGGGGAGGACGAGGGCCAGGACACACTGCCAGACCTGACCTTGAGGGCTGCTGCGGCCGGAGTAGTGAACGCCGCGATGACGAACCAGCCGATACCAGTCGGGGTAAATCATGGATGATAGGTCACAATCAAGTAATCAGAGGGGGATGTGGGCGGGCGTTAGTGTGGGTGTGTGCGAGTAGGGGACAAATCTATTGCAAAAGCTGATCTGGCTTGGATTATTGTATGGATACCACTGACACGACAGGAAAAGAAACGAACGCATTGGTTTGGCAACCACCACTTGTGAGATGGGACGGGAAGCTCAAACTGGACATGATGGCGAAGGGCGGGGAAAATGCTTCTCTTGTGTTTGTCCCTTTTCTTTTCTTTCTTTTCCGGGTTCTTCTTTTTTGGTTTCATGAAACGCATTTTTTTGGGCGGGCATCATGTATGTATGGATTGCTGTGTGCAACTTCTTTTTGCTTTTGAACAGCAAACTTCTTTTTGTAGCTTTATGACTTTGTTTCTTCTGGATGAAAGATGGGAGACGGATACCGCCGAGACTGGGGATCAGATGTATTTTGTGCGAGTGTTGGGGAGTGAAATGGAGGGATCGGTGTCTAGTCACAAGACACATTTGCTGTCGTGAAGTGTGAGGGCATGGCGTGTGGTGTCTGGTGCGGTTGTGAAGATATCGATGACCTGACTGAGCCTCTCTACCCACATTTCCCCCACACCCTCCTCCCCGTCACACTGGAGTATTGATAGCGGCTACTATTGGCTATTTTGTGTGCTCTGTACGTCTGTCCCAGAGGTGGGGAGAATAATAGACTTGTGATCATGGTACATGTCCTCGGGTTCAGTCGGTGGCGAAACGTACTGGATGGTTGTATCCTCCCACTCACTACAACGCTTTTACCGAGGTAGGTATTTTTGTGTTCTCCTACTACTTGCGCTTGGATCTTGAACTAACGTGGCATATCTTTCCTACCTACCGTACGCCTGAACAGTGATATCGTGAATATACTGAGTGATCATATAATTTCAGGTATCTCGTCAGCAAGGCAAGCCCCTTTCTCCCAGGGAAACGCCCCACGCCGAGGAAAGCTGAAGTATCATTTGCGTAATGATAAGCTCGGATTGTCAATACTGGCTTGTCTTTCTTCTTGGCTTGGGCATTCAAGCTCTCGCTAAGTATTATTGTTTCAAGTTCTTGAGCCAAGCGTCAGCAGCAGGGAGAACAGTCCGCGGGAAGGGGCGGTGTTGAGATTGGGCCGCCCAGGTTCTAGGCTCTCGGGCCAGATATGACGCCTTCCCGCCGTTTGCTCCTCGGCAGACTCCTCGGTAGTGCTTTGAATTTGTGTCTGTGGTCCGCATATCGGAGCCGTTCGGGATCCCAGGGGCCTGAGGTGGTAACTTGGCGCTAATAGTGCGATGTGATGAGGCTGATGGTGTGGCAGCCATCAGGCGTACTTTTCTCAGTCTTTTTCTTGCTACGAACTACCTATCTTACCCCGCCTTCAGTCTGACGTTGGGCTATTGATTCTTGTCTTCGTATACCGGGCAACTGTGTCAAGGGGGCTCGCGGTGCCTTGGTCGAGAGCTGGGGTTTCATTGGTGGCTCGGCTTTGGAACCCGCAAGTCTAACTCGCTGTCTCATGGGTTCCCGTGGATCTGAGGCACATACACTTATCTTGCATCTCTAGCGTCCTTTGCGTGAGACAGATCTGTGTGAATCAGGTACCGCCTGTCTGCTATAGGTCGTTTGGCAATGGTGTAAACGTGAGTCAGCGAGATTTACAAATGCTACTAGGAGTGTTGGATAGGTATATCTTTCAAACCACCCACCGTCCTTTGAAAACCTCACGGTGTTCCCAGATCAAACACGCCCATATCAGTCATGTGAGGTTGCCCTCAGTGCAGCCAAGAATTCGTCCGTCTTAGCGACCCTTCCGAAGTGGCACGCTCAGGTAGATGTCTGTTTGTGGGATGCTTGATGGATGATGCTACCCACACGTGCGGGAGGCCAAGGCGGGTTGTGCATGGATTGGGATAGCATAAGCGAGACCCGGAACTGAATGTGGCGATGGTAACGATGACGATGGATGGGGAGGATTGAACTTGAACACATTGGGGATCTAGAAGATGACAAGGACACTTGGCGCTATTCTTAGTAGTACAACGACAGTCTCAGGCTGGCTTTCCGGGTTGGGCTGGCTGGGCAAACAGGCACCTGGTCGAGCGTTGTGTGAAAAGCTGCAGGCAATTAATATCCTGCCGTGCCGTTCCACACCAATTCCCCATTTGACCGACGAGCTCATGCGCCCGCAACCATAGCGCCCTCCAACGGCCCTCCAGCCGTCCAGCGCGACAAGAGCCCCAGAGTTCCTTCCCAGAGTCCCTCGCCAGAGCCCTAATTCCAGCGTCGGTGCGCACCCACACATCCGACGAGCTGCAGGGCAGCCTCCCAGCCGAGCTTAAGCGACGTTCGGCAAGTCGACTGATCCCGTGTTCCCCTTGCCGTCTGCAGCTCCGCAAATTGTACCCGTCCTTCTCATACCGGTAGGGCAGTCCTTTCATCCCTTCTTTCCACATCTCCACCCTCCTTACCAGACTTTGAGCCTCGATCGCCCCGATTCCCCTCACGCCGCAACGGTGCTTCCCCTCATCAGCTGCCTCGCGCCTTCCCCCAACGTCGCTCTGTTGTCACCTTACCCTGCCCAGCCTACCCGCAAACCTGGCTGTGCTCGCCGCGGTGCTTGCCGTGCTCCTCGCCTGCTGACTGGGGATCCGGGGCAGGCCCATGCAATGCTGCAACTCGCCGACGGATTGATTGGCTTCCAGGAACGCGGCAGATGACCCCTTTTTGCGCTCCCTTCTCCTTCGTTCGAAAACCTCGACCCTGACCACCGTCCACAGACCGCAACACGCTAGCTACTGCGCGCTTCGATGCCACATTGCGCTTGCCGATCGTTCTTTACGAGCACGGGACGACGACATGTCCTCGGCGTCGTGGGATGACGCCTGGGAGCCAAGACGGCCGCCCCTGCGCCTATCCTCCGACTTCGTGCACCCGCACGACCCCCTTTCTTTTTTCCGAATTGCCACCTTGGTGGGCGTGTTGTAGTTGCCTTTGCACGACCTACTGGGAAACCCGCCGCTCGCTTGCGAGCTCTCCACACCCTCCTCCCTTCTGCGCAGACACTATTGAAATGTGAAGCTTCAGTCAGGGGGCCGGCATCGAAGCTCACTCGCGAGCTGAACTGGAGGCTTCCAGCTCGTGTGGGCCGAGATCTGATCCGAGACTTGCAGGCCCCGTCCCAGCGCCCTGGCAAGTGCCAGCGTTCCATCGCGTGCTGGTGTCATCTTGTCATCTTGCAGAGGTATGATCCGTTTCTGCGGGGGGCTTCCAGTCCCTCCCGTGTTAAACATGGGAAAGCTTGTCTAGGGCAGCGTCTAGGCCGCGCACGCGCCGTGCGACAAGCCACATGGTCGAGATGTTGCACACAGCCTGCGAGCAGCCGTCTCTTGAGGTTGCGATCCTCGTGATTCCTATATCAAGGCCGGTCAGGCTCGACATTTTCGCCCCATCTCCCTCTTCAGCATCTCTGGAGGCGACAGTTCGATATATCCTCGTCTGTCCCTGTCGCGATCCGTCTCAGGGTCTGACACTTCTTTGTCCTTCTTTATAACTTATCATTAGTTTGGTACCCTACACCAGTCCCTTCCTTCACCATGATGCTCAACATCCTGGGCACTATGCTGTCCTCATGCATCCTCCTGTGGGGCCTACTTCTGAGCACTGCTGCTGCTCTCGTGGCCCCCCAGCCCCCCTCGGAAGAGGTACATGGGCTGGAGCGCAGGCAGACTTGCAATACTGCGACCAACAGGCAGTGTTGGACTACTTCTCCTGCTTTCAACACCCTCACCGATTACGAGGTGTCGTGGCCCACGACCGGCGTCACTAGGACGGTATGTTCTGCTCTATCCCTTGGCATGTGGTTACCGGGTTGAAAAAGCGGACGCTGATGGACGCGTAGTATACTCTCACTCTCACAGAGCTCAACACCTGGACGGGCGGTGATGGACGCACTAAGACCAAGGCAATGCTCGTCAATGGTGAGTTTTCGCAATTTTTCCCCAGCTTGTATATCTCGTACTGACATTGATTTCCCAGGCATCTTTCCTGGTAAGTGAAATCTAAGACATTTGCACAGAGTTGCATCGTGTTCTATACTGACGTAAGCAACCTTTTCAGGCACCACCATCACTGCCAGTAAGTTATGCTCACATCGTGTATCAAAAACTGGTGGATTCTAACTCGGTTGGTGAAGACTGGGGAGACAGAATTGATATAACCATCGTCAACAACTTGCAATCCAACGGGTATGCTGAGCTTGGCCGTGAGTAGTGAGCGAAGTCTTAGCTAATCGGTGTGTACAGAACTTCAATCCACTACCATGGCCTTCGCCAATACAATAGCAACATCATGGATGGTGCCGGTGGTATTACAGAATGCCCCATTGCGCCCGGACAGAGCAAGACACACTCATTTATTGCTACCCAATACGGCACAGCTTGGTGAGTACTAAGACATGCCTCCTGCCAACAAGCCGAAAGGCGTGTTTGATTGGCGAGCCGCTTGCTGACGGATATGCAGGTACCACTCTCACTTCTCGGGGCAGTACGGAAACGGCGTTCTTGGTCCAATCGTGATCAACGGCCCTGCATCGGCCAACTACGACATCGACCTCGGCCCGCTGTCCGTCTCTGATTGGTACCTCGGCTCTATCAACCAGCTCGCCGCCCGCGTCATGAGCACCACCAACCCCTTTATCCCTGGCTTTCCAGGATCGCCGCCCAACAGTGACAATGTCCTTTTCAACGGCAAAAACATCAACCCTGCCGGCGCTGGCGGTAGCTACCAGAAATTCGTGCTCACACCCGGCAAGAAGCATCTCGTCCGCATCATCAATACATCTGTCCAGAACTCCTTCACCCTCAGCCTCGTCGGACACTCCTTCCAGATCATTGCTACTGATCTGGTCCCCATCACGCCTGTTACCGTGACCAGCGTGTACGTCGGCATCGGGCAGCGGTACGATATTGTCATCAACGCCAACCAAGCGGTCGGTAACTACTGGTTCAATGCGTCTTTCTCCTCAGCACCCTGCGGCATCTCAAACAACGCACGCCCAGCCATGATCTTCCAGTACAGCGGTGCAGCGAACGCCAACCCCACCAACGCTGGCAGCACGCCAACCGACAGCCGCTGTCAAGATGTGCTAACCTACAGCCCCATCGTGTCCAAGTCGGCGCCCGTGGCCTCCTTCACTGCCACGCCTGCCTCGACCCTCAACACCAACATCCAGATCAACAACGCCATTGCCAAAGTCTTCTGGCCGGTCAATGGCGTACCTATGAAGGTCAACTGGAACAACCCCACCCTTGAGTATGTCAAGAACGGCAATGTAGGGAGTATGCCGGCCGACACGAATGTTATCTCGGTTCCCAACGCCAACGTGTGGACCTTCTGGCTCATTCAAAACAACTCGTCCATTCCGCATCCCGTCCATCTCCACGGCCATGACATCCTCATCCTCGGTGCCTCTCCCGCGTTGGCCAACCCTGTCCCCCCACTCCCAACAAACCGCCTACGCCCGTACAACCCGAGCGTAGACGGTCCCAATTTGCGCGGGACTAACCCAACGCGCCGCGACACTACCATGTTGCCGGCGTGGGGGTGGTTGGCCGTAGCATATAAGACCAGCAATCCTGGCGCGTGGCTCTTCCATTGCCACATCGCCTGGCACGTATCGCAAGGCCTGAGCGTGCAGTTCCTTGAGCAGCTGAGCGCCATCCCGACGACAATGGACCTCAACGCTTTGACAGCCAACTGTAATAACTGGGACAGTTATTACCCCGCCAACGCGCCATTCCTGCAGGATGACTCGGGTATCTGAGCTTTCTCTTTCTCTCAATGCTTGCGATTGTGGTATTTCAAGGTATGGAGTTTTCGAGGGAGTTATCTGATTCTCACGCTCGCTATGGTGTCGGCTTTTTTTCCACGATGATGTAGTTCCCAGCTTTTGTTTCTTCCCAGCTGGATTTCTGGAGCGGAAGTAAAACCGATTGATTGCTGAAAAGCGGCACGGTGGTTCATTTGAAAAGGCAGTGTGTTGGATGTACAGACTTGGTGCAAATATGGGAGGCATCTATAGTTCGACATGGTACCTATATTCAATTTGATCTGTGATTATGAAGATGCGGCATTGGGATCTTTCGTGATGCGACCATGTGTAACGGAAGGGAAAGGAACTTAACATGTGATGTTCCGAAGCCAGTTCTTCCTGTCAGTCAGGGCTTGAGAAGACAAACCAAGGCAAATTTGGAAGTTGATCACGGGATCTCTAGGCTTTTCAACTGCCTAATCTTCTAGCCCAGATCTTCCGAGTCAGCATGTTGGTCTTGGACGATTTGGGGCTGCACAACTTGGCGGCGAGTTTCAAGTTGAGCTTCATTTCGAAGTTGCCGCGCGATGCACACGCTGTTCCAACGCCTCCAACGCCAGCACTTTGCCAGTGCTTTACGAAGTATCCTGGACATCTTGGAGCTTTGCCTCCAGCGACAGTCAGTCATGGGACCGCGAATTGAATACGTGGGTTGACCTGGAGGAGTGGAACAGGGGGCAGGTCTGTGTTTGAGATGTACGGTAGGAGGAACCTCTTGCCTAGACTAGATTGACTAGTTGCGGATTGCGGACTGCGGATTGCGGTTGTCTTCTGAGGCGAGCGACTGGATCGGACGGGCAGCAGACTTGTTGAATGCGCTGGGTCTGCGAGCAAATGAGGTGTTTTATAGGTCGGAGGCTTGAAGGCCTAGGCGTTGTGGTATCTGTCAGGTGTCTGGGTCAAGCTAGACGTTTCCTGGTATCATGAGGATCATGGGAGGGTTACAGGCTGTAGATCGCAAGCTGGTCGGTCGCGAGTTGGTTGATTGCGAGTTGGTGCGAGCTGGGAAATCGGCAGCCGGTCGATGGCAAGCTGATTAAAAGAAAGATGGTAGATGCCAAGTTCGTGGATAAAAAAGATGGGAGCAGCAAACTGCATGACGTGACTGGTTGAGTTCGAATGGGTGACAAGCGCACAAAGCAAACAACGCTGGGAAATATTTCAACAACACCATCAGTTGGCAAAAAAAAAAACCCCAGATCCCCTCGTTGGCTGGCAGCAGAGATGACATCCTATTAGCAAGTACGGCGTCAACTACTATGACTTGGTACCCACGTGCCTATGTGGCATTACTACTGACCAGCCCACAGCCCTTGAAAGGGTAGCGCAACTCCAGGATTTGAACCTAGGCCTCACAGGTGAAGCGTGGTACACTTAGCCACTGAGATATTACCCTCAATGCTATTGTTCATAGGTTGTGTTCGAATCTGGGATAAAAGGGAAGGAGGGGCCACGAGCGGCGAACAGGTGACAACACAACCAGGAGAGAACGACAAAAAAAACCTCCCCCGGATCCCCTCTGGCTGCCATTGGAGAAAGCATCTTATTAGAAAATACTGTCAACTACTATGAAGTTGTATTCGCTGGCCCATGCGGGTTACCAATGGACAGCCCACAGCCCCCGAAAGGGTAGCGCAACACCAGGCTTTGAACCTGGACCCTGACAAGCAAGGCGTAGTACACTTAGCCACTGAGCTATTACCCTCAGTGCTATTGTTAAAAGCCAGTCCGCTGACCTTCCCGATATAGGGTGGTCCCGGTGCTCGGGGCTCCTTCCTTGGCCGCGCTCCGTGCCAGGTGCCAGCTCATCCCTACCCACCCAGACCTAGCAGCTCGATCCCATCAGCTCGAGGTGCCCCTCTTAGCCCGTGGTGCTTCAATGGTGGCGTTTTCATTATCGGCCCCGATGTCGACACTCTCGCGCCCTTCCCCGATGTACAACCTTCTCATTGTTGGTCTCGATCCAGGCAGACGCCGAGTTTCATTTTGCTCCTCAGGCATTTTCCGTCTCTACCACGACCCATTGCGGTTAACGGCGCCGACCGAACGCAGTCACCTACGAAAGGGCTTGCCATAACGACAGATTCGAGCTGGTCGTTCCGGCCGTGACTGAGCCGCGAACGCTAGATATAACAAGAAGATGCATTCACCCCAAGCTAATCCGTCAATCATTCGGGTCGACACAGAGTGCCCGCAGAGTCACATCTCCAGGTGGCAATTCGGGTCAAGGTTGCGTCTGGATTGAAAGCAGACCGGGGCGAACGAATAAAACAGCAATTCGTAGCATCGTTTGCCTTGCGTTAAACGGCCTACCTACTCATATGTCCAGAACATTATATACTGTCATGACTTCTTCCTGGTGTACTCTGGCCGCTGAAGTCTTGTCTCAAATCTTGTCCTCAAAATGCTTGATTGTCATTTGGCTGAACCTAGTGACAGCTTCCGATTACCCAAAATCCCAGCCTTCCGGGCATGGTTAGGCAACTTTACGAAAACTAGTATGGCCTCGAGCGACCGCATCGAGGTATCGCAAGTGTCCATGTCAGGAATTAAGCGGGTTGGCCTTGTTCCCGACTTGTCGGGCTTGGTGGTTCACAAAGAGGCGAACTTCTCGCCTGGTAGCCAAGCAGAGTACCGATGAAAGTCGACATCAGATACGGCAGTGCTCGAAAGGAATCATCACGCTTGAAGAAAACAGCATATATGCCCAGAACTTTCTTCTAACTGGGAACGGCGCAAGATGTCGCTCCACATAGGTCTCCCACCGCTTTGGGCCAAAAAAATTAAGATATAAAAGGTCAGGAATGCAGCACAGTGCCTAAGACGTAAACGCAGACTGGGAGTCACACCGATGATATCGGTGATGAACCTTGAATGTAACTTGAGCTAGGTACCGAGTCTGAAGATCGGATCGGTGTCAAGCTTCAATTCTGGAGAGCCGGACAATGATCTTGTCCGTTCTAACCTTTGACGGCCTCTCATCATGTTGTCGTCGGCAAGACGAAGGCATCATTTCGCTAGAATAATGGGAGCCAGGGACTTTGATGCCGTTTCCGAAGTGGTTGATTTACGTTGGTCTCAATGTTTGCGCACTGATAATCTCAAGGCACCGACATCAGCGGTCCTCGATCACACACTAGGTATTCACGCGAAGCAGACCGCGAAGTAGGTAAGCTAGACGGTCAAGACAGGTACCTACTTACAATAGAGAAACAAATCAAAGCGGCACAATAATTAGGTAGCTCAAGTCGACATATGGGGATTTCAAGACAAGAAAACACTTCCGTTGATCTCATTTCACCTCTTGATACTGACAGGGTTGAGGAGAATCACATACCCTCTATTTCCCAAGTCCTCCTCCACCAGCACTGCTCTGGTCTCTCCGAAAAGTGGAAAGATTTTGCATTCCTTCCCATTTCGGGCGGTTCGTGCTATTGTCAACTCGCTTTACTATTCAAATTCGCTGCTATTGTTCGCGGGTGCCCCACTTTTGCAGTTTCTTGCAGTTTCTCGTGAAGTAAATAAACCACCGCTCAACGCCAACAACCTGAACTTGTCTTCCTTTTTTTCTTTTCTTCGTCGCGCAACTCGGTCGCTGACAAGTTTGTTACCTTCTCAAAAGCCCGTCACCAGTCCCCCCGCTATCTTTTTCTTTTTTCAAAGAAAAAAAAACATTACCATCGCCAGCCCGCCGCTCTTCGTCCGCCGTGCTCTTCGCGCGCCCGCCCGCTGTCTCCTTGCCGCCGCTTCCGCCCCGCGCTTCCCTCACACCCGGTGCCGCTCTCTCCCCGCGCCCCGACCGCACCATGTCCGGCCTGGCGCCTCGCCAGGTCCTCGCCCACTGGTTCCCCCGTGCCGGCTTCCGCTGGCCGCAGAAGCAGGGCTCCCCGCGCATTTTGCGCAGCGACGCCCGTGATTCCGGGGTCCAATGGGCCCTCATCGAGCTGTGTAAGTCTAAGTATCCGTCCACTCTTGCTAGCACCTGCCCATACACCAATCACCATGACCCAAAAATCACAAAGGCATCTCTGTCCTTGTAAAACGCCTCATGTACTGCACTAACACGCATGGATAGACGGAGTTGAGCGCAAGCTCCAAAAAAAGGACGCCCAAGTCCTGATTGTCGACGCGGTCACCACGGTGACAAAAGCCTTTGCCGACGAGGGGCTCGGCATGCGTCCTGGCGAGGATATCCTCGAGTTTCTGGGCCGGGCCCAAACCTTCTGCAAGCTGGCATCGTTAATGTAGGAAGATGTCTGGTAAGTTTCTTGTGATGCATGTACACTTTTCCAATACGCCCTCAAGTTTGTCCAACACGCCTGAAAAGACATTCTCAACGCGTCGAGATGTTTTCAAAAGGCCTTTCTATTACCTTCAGAGGCCTTCAGAGTCTCTCCATAGGCCTCACACACCACTTGGCATGCTTCTTGAGTTTTGTTTTATGCGTTTTTCAATCCAAAAAAGACCTCAATGAAAGCTAACAAGGCGTTCCGCAGGATCGAGCTGGTCTACCAGATCGTGTCCGCCCGTGAGCTTTACAAGCTCAAGACGCCTGCCGCCCAGCAGGAGGGTCAGCGCGACCAGATGACTCCGTTGGCCCACGCGGTCGACGACCTCATCGACGCCGCCGGCGCCCAGTGGGACCGCTGGAAATTTTCGTGCACCCCGAGCTCATGGGGGAGGCCGGAGACGACGACTCCTCCGGCGCGGAGGAGGAGGAGACCGAGGAGGTCGAGGAGGAGGCGGGCGCTGGCCGAGCTGGCGGCCCGCGTGGAGGGTCTCACCCTCTACGACAAGGACGGAGACGTGGAGATGGGGCTGTAGACCCAAAACCTATCGAGGGGAGGGGAGGAGGGAAGTAATTTTTGGAGGGGGGGATCCCTATCACGGGGGATCCCCATAACGAATGAACGAAGATTTCTAGCGGGGCGGCAAAGCCGACCCCCTGCCAACGGGAAAAGTACCTGAACCAACCTTGAGTGACTCTGACCATGTGTGACTTTATCGCTCTTCACCTTCTTTTCCGTGAAACCGAGATACACCCAAACCACGCGTCTTCTACCGCGTGCAGCACGTTGGGGAACCCGGTGTAAGTGCGGAACTCAACAAAAGCAGGCGGACATATCACCAACTCGGTGTTCCTTCGTACCTGGATCGAGCGAGTTCTCTGTGTGCTGTGAAACGGATTGGGGCCCGGCAACAGCCTTTTCGTTCATGCTGATTATTGGCCGTTCTGGGCGGAGTGTCGGCCTCCGATAGTGTCAAGCTCCATGGCATCGGCACAAACAGGCGAGAGGACGCGTGAGCTGGGAGACAAGGCAGACGAGCATAATGTGGCGCCCTTGAATATGCTGTATCATGCATCTGAACATCTAAACTATCAGATCGAAGAAAGGAGTCCGGGATGATATATGACGGAGGATGGAATCAGGTAGCTGGATGCGCCGTCTATTTTGGGCTCGGGCTAGGCATCACGCAAGACCAGCACAGGATGATCTTACGGAGGCTCCATCGGGATTCATCGGCTGAGGTGACACGGATGTCGGTTTGACGGGGCCAACGGTCTTCGGACGCGGAGCCATAAACTTGTGCCCTCACGGGTTGGGAAACGGCCACCCAGAGGAGCTAGACTGAGGATGCCGTCGGGACCGAAAGGGGAAGGGAGGATGCAAAAAATAGCGCCTTTTTCTCGAACAGGGGCTGAGCTCCACAACGAACCAAGCAGACACGGCCGTTTCGTTTGGACTGCTGCTGTGAACCCCGCTTCCATCGCGGGGCTAGACCGCGCCGGATCACCGACCCCACCACCACTTCAGCACTTGAGGATCGGAGAAGCAGCTAGCATTGACGCCGGAATTGAAGCCACACGCCAGGATTTGATCGACAACTCCTATTCCACGCAGCACCCACCATCCCGCCCAAGGGTCCGATACTTCCGGACTTCCCGCCCTCCTCCAGCTATTAGCCCCTCCTTCCTCCCGCTGACAGCCTGGGAGTTGACACCAGGCACGGTCTACTACTGCGCCGGATTACCCCACATAATTTCTGGCCAGCTGAGATGCGGTCAGGGGAACTTGAAGAACAAAGAAAGCTCAGCCAGCCGTTTGGAGAAGTGGAGATTGGAGAAACCCCTCCTTTTCGCCTTCACCTTGAGCTTGGTTTGGTTGCCCAGCTCCATGGACGTCCCGAGGGAGCTTTTTTTGGGACCGAGCAAGGCCAATCTCCTGATGGGCCGTCTCATGTGAGGAGAGGAAAGGTACCTGCGTGTCGGGACGATGGAAACTGTCCGAGTACCTTGCTTGGCAGCACCCATCTGGGACGGAAATAGTTGCAGATACGTGCCGTTTTGGAGGTGATGCTGCACAACTCGCGTGCAGGCGTGCAAGTCTGCAAGCCCCTGGGCTGGTCATCACCCCCACACCACCTCCTAGCCGTGGCAGCTTCCCTGTGGGCGAGCGAGCGAGCACCCTTGTGGACAACCACAGGCGGGGGGTTGGGTATAAAGGTTAGGCCTTCCGCACCCGTCTCAGCTGTCTTCTGGCAGCGGCCCCGACCATCCAGACCTCCCATCTCAAGACGATAGACATCCCCAGCTCCAACTTATCTACCAACAGTCAACCTTTACCGCAAACAAACAACATGGCAACCCCTATCGCCAGCTTCGGTAGCAACCCCCAGTTCGCTGAGGGCATCAAGGAGTCTCTCCTTCCCGAGTTCGAGGGTAAGCTCACCTGCTCCTATTCCCATATAGCTCTCGGCACAGACAGTTGACACCGCAACACAGTCGTCCACGTCTCCCTCGACGTCGAGACTGCTCTCGCCGAGCTCCCCGCCATCTCATCGGGCAACCTTGCGACTCCCCCTGCCTCAGGCCTCGGCAGCAACGCCACGGCCGACGCCGGCGCCCGCAAGGCTCCCAAGGCCATCATCTTCGCTGGCAGCCTCCCCGAGGCCGACATCAACAAGGTTAAGGATGCCGTCGCTGCTGTCGCCGCCGGTGTCAAGCCCATCGTCATCACCAAGGAGGACGTTGCCGGAGCCGGTGGCCCCCCCAACCCGCAGCTCATCGGCCAGATCCTGAAGAAGAAGCTGCTCGCGGCCAACATCTGAGCTGGTTACTGTAGATGTAGAAGGGGGATGCTCAGATCCGAAATTCTACCTGATGCGGATGAGTCAAGTAGTCATAGTGGCCGGACGAATGCAGTCCTTTGGTGGAAACAATCTGCTTGGATGAGTGCACAATGGATACACGGCTTTGTTAGCCGAAGTAGGCACCCAACAACACAAAAAAGTCTAACCTTTGTTTTCAAAGGCATCCCATCTCTTCGTCCGAGGACGCTGGAATTCCGTTACCATCCATCCTTCAAGCGATTTGTTCTCACTGACAAATACCCCCTCTTTTATCAACTTTGAGAGCCGACAGCGACTACTACTTAGTGTATACCTATCGTAATAGAGTTTCCACGCACTGTCCAGCTAATAACATGCTCTGCAGGCTAACGCCATACATCAAGCGCTCAGCCGTAAATCAAAGGAAGTCAAAAACCACTCAACGCTCACCGCTACAACGCCTGCCATACCACGGTCGGACGACAGCTTCTCCCTAACAGAATCATACGAGGCATACGCGTCCTCCTCGGCATCAAAGTCCAGAATCCATGCCTCCCCCTGCAGATGCATCGACTCTGGATTCTTCCGAATCGCGTCCCAGTCCGCCTTGTGCCACTGCTCTCGCGTGGTGATACCCGTCTGCTGAATCTTGTGCACCCTCTCGTAGCGAATGCGCTCACACACCCTCACCGCCTTTTGCACATCAGGCTTGTTGGGCCCGTCCTTTGCCTTTGCCGCTGATGCTGCGCGATCCAAACACGCAACCATCACTATTCCGTCTCCCATGGCCTGGCTGGCCCCCCTGGATTGCAGTTGGTAAGAACGGATGCGCCGCATCGCCGATCACAGCCGTCCTTGTCATGGGCGAGATGAACATCGGGAGGGGATCCCGAAACACAAGCTTCTAATCAAACAGGCGGTCAGGGGGTGTAGCGTTGACTATCTCTAAGACGATGAAGTCCCACCCGTTGAGGACACGCAGGAAGTCGTCTACGTTGCCGAGGAACTGCCAATTATTATCTTCCTCAATGTTGCCTGCGTCGCGGCGGGTGCATACCCAGCTCATCTCGATTCCGTTTTTGATTGCTGTGGCGAGAAAATGCGCGTCCTGGCTGATCCAGCTGTTGTGGGAGTCGACGCTGGCGACGAGATGGGTGGTGGTTTGGGGGGTGAGAAGGGCCGAGGCGGCGGTGAAGCGGGTGCTAGAGGAGGTTTCGATGTCGGCGTGGGCGGGGGTTTCAAAGTAGGAGGTGATGGTGTGATTGAGGCGGATGTCGATGGTGTCGCGGGCGAGGGCGTGCTGGTAGAGGATCTGGTGGATCTCGCTGCGCTGGATCATGGGATCGAGGGCCTCGCGGACGCCGGGCCACTTGTCGGAGAAGTGGGACGAATTTTGGCCGAAGCTGATGATGTCGCCGAGGGGACGGAGCTCGGGGGACTTGTCGAAGAGAAGGTCTTCGTGAACCTTGTGGTCGCACTCGATGGCTGTAGTGAGGCCGGCGAATCCGGCGCCTACGATGATGACGCGGATGCCTGAGGGCGGTAGTCGGCCGAAGTCTGTAGCAGAGCCTATAATTGGATATGTTTGATACCGGAATGGGTTCCTGGTGATGGAGCGCTTGCTTTAATCTATAACGACGGCGGGCTCGACTGGGGGTGGGGGGTAGATGT
>Ga0247758_1000938_pt1 | contig 24497 bp, 19 predicted proteins | sample UWRJL156409C4_FD_180950 | JGI IMG/M metagenome (GOLD analysis project Ga0247758, IMG submission 180950) | Plant litter microbial communities from Arlington Agricultural Research Station in Wisconsin, United States - UWRJ-L156-409C-4 | ecosystem: Environmental > Terrestrial > Plant litter >... | reverse complement strand
CAAATTCTACACATACCTCGGTACCTAGGTACGTGAGTCTTACGGGCGTTACGATTCTGCAGCTGTGGCCCTAAATTCTGTTATTCTGTGCGTACGCCTCGCAAAAAGCTTTCTTCCCAAAAAAAAAAAAAACCTTGCGACAAGACCCGGCTGCTACGTAGGTACAACACCCGATTATCCCATCTAACACCGTCCGTCAACTATCAACCTGTTTCAGCGCCCAGCCCGCGCAATAATTGGGTCTTAATCTGCAGCAAATCCTCTCTTTCACCGCACCAACAACCTCACAGACAAGATGGTACCTTTCTCTAGCCTGGCACCATTGGAGCAAGGATGGGCTGTTTTTGGCATCCTGATCTATTCCATCATCACGCTTGCAATAGCCTGCGGCCTTCATGAGGACTTGCACATGAAGTACCCAACGATGAACTCAACTCTTGGACTGCAAACCCTCGCAATCTTGGTGTCGCTCATTGCCGCAGCGATATGGCCTGCTTTTGCCGCCATTTTCCTCGTAGTATTAGCCGTGGCTATTGCAGCAGGCCTCGTGGCGCTTGCAATATTTATCGTGGCCGCCATCCTCGCGGCGATTTTCGAGATCATCAAGTTTGTATGCCGTCCTTGCTGCGACTTGAAGTTGCCACAGTTTCCCCCCGACCTCAGCAAAAAGACGAAAACTACCGGCAACGACGATGTGGAGGCAGCAGTGACATATGTCAACCAGCCCAAGCAGGAGGCTTCTATGGAACTCCCTGCATATCCCAGCCCAACTGCCGCACCGAAGTAGGTGCGCAGGCGAAGGTCAGAATGGATGCGACGCTGGGGCGATGACTGAGCGGGGATAATTCGACTACCTAAGAATAGATGGGCAAACCCTGGGATATTTAGGGGGAATTAGAGGGCTTCTGGGGGAGGGGAATGCTTTCTTCAACGCGAATACGTCTTGAACTCAGACACTAATATTAATCCTTCCAATTTAACCCAACCCACATCTGATGACCCCTTGCTGTCTTACTCCAAGTCCCCATCCACCGCGACATCCGAGTCCCCAGCTCTGACCGCCATCTTATCACCCTCCCGCTTCACACCAGCTACAATCGCCGCACTGCCCATCACTGTCTCCCAGTTGTGAATGGCAATCGTGTTCTCCAGATTAGCCATCACAGCCTCATACCCCCTTGGCCACACCTCCTTCTCATATATCTGCACAACCCTGGCCAACTCAGCAGGCGTATGCTCCTTCATATCCTCCAACAGCTTCAGCAGCTCCGCCGCATCGGTGATGGCATTTCCCAGCCCCTGTCCGCGATCTGTTGCAGTCAGACCCAAGCTCGTGGTACACTGACACACCCATTGGAGAAAAACTGAACTCACGAAACGTCATCGAATGCGCCGCATCCCCTGCTAGCGTGACCAACCCACCCTTACTATCCCACGGCTTGGTCGGCCAGTACGTCAGCCGGGAGTGCCAGCACATTGTGCCGCGTGGGATGGTCGTGACGCTTTCCTTGAAGGGGTAGGCGAGGTGGCTAACGCGCGAGCGCATGTCATTGAGGATCTCGTCGTCAGTCTTGAGTCCGGTTTCTTCGTCGGCGTGCCAGGTCAGGAGGACGACGAAGGTCCAGTCAGCTGGGTTGGGGGAGGTGCAGTCGTGGACTGATATACGTCAGCTTTTTTGTGTGTCAGGGGGGGAGAGGGGAGAAGGATGGGAACATACCGCTCGCCCAGGCCATAAGGCCGGTAGGATCCAGGGTCATGTAGTATGTTGGATTGAGCTTTCGGATGTTTAGAGCAACCTGCGGGTTGAGCGTTGTGATGCAGCTCGAGACCACGATGGGGCAGGTGAGCATCTTGTTGTCGTTAGGGGAGGACGCAAAGAGGAAGTCCCGCACGGCGCTGTGCGCCCCGTCGGCTCCGATGATGAGGTTGCCGCTGTCAGTGGTTCCATCCGTGAAAGTGGCCTCGACAATGCCGTCCTGGTTTGTCTGGATTGAGGCTAGACGTTTCCCGAACTGTGTCATGTTGGTTGGTCAGATGCTGTTCATCCAGGGGAGGGAAAAGGGGCGACATACACGAACGTCGATACCTGTGCGCAGCAGGTCGAGCCAGGATCTACGTCTCAGTCGGATGCTAAATGGCGTTTCGAGCGCCCTGAGAAGCTCGCCAGAGACGCCATTAAAGATTGGCATCACAGAGTCGGCGTTCGGCTCGTGGGTCACGTCGGTCTGCACCATTCGGAGACGGTCGTGCAACTCAGGAGGGAGAATACTTTCGAGGGGAGACAGGGCCCAATAGATACCAAAGTTCCAGTCTCGGGGCCGAGCAGTGGGGGAAGCATCTTTCTCAAAGACCGTGGCGTCGATGCCCACCTAGACTTGTCAGCCTCTTCCTGACTCAACTTTCACTCTATGTATGGGGCCAAGTGCCACCTTCTTGAATGCCTGGGCGAGCAACAAGCCAGCGGATCCTGGTTGCGTTCCGTTAGAGATATCATGGATCAGACCAGACGATCGTGCAGAGACGAGGCATACCCGCGCCCATGATAAGAACCCTCAAGGGAGTAGATATTTTGACAGAGCCCATGTTGGAGAGTGAGGTATCTCATAAGTAGTCCCGGTAGGTATGATGGGTTTCTCAGTATATCCAAGGTAGACGAAACTTGTGATTTACAGGACATTCAGAAGACGAAGGGGCTGCTATTTGATGATGAGAGAATACAGGTTTATCAGACTGACACATTATGATATTACTACTGATTCGCTCGTAGTCTGCCGTTCAGATGTAACCCAGTGCCTCATTCCGGTCATGGCCGGATTGATCCCGCGCACCAAGCGAGCCCTGATTCCGAGCCCTCGGTTTTGGCCCTGCGCCAAGCCGGGATACCGAGTTCGTGATTCGCGATGAGAAAAGAACCTTACAGGTGAAATAGAGCAATTTATAAGATGTTGGGATCCGAGATAACTGCTGCCTAGACGCACGATGTCGAATACTCCGCTCCATTCCGCGTAACCAACGCCCATCTGTGATGATCTCAGGGAAGCAGATGCCGAACATCTCGGCCTCCGAGGGGTCTCGGATGTCGCAACGACATTAAAGGAAACACACAGCGGTCCATAGGGGCCTTGGTACGTTGAAGAAGTATTCTCCGATCACGGCGTCTCGGGAAGGATATCCGCGCTCTCGGGAAGCTTCATATAACCAGGGGGAAGGGTCTCTGGCGGCGGCTCCTATGCTGTATTAGTTCTCTATCACTTCACCCCCCACAAGACAACTGGTGCTTACTTGGTGCCCCTCTGACCACTTGCGAACGTCATCATAGTTCTTGCATCTGTGTACTGTATTGAAGTCCGGGAAGGCCTTAGGATGATCTGGATTGTACCACACCTGTCCGAGCACGGCAGTGTCAACGTTGCACATCAGAACTTGGCGGACTGTGTCGAGGCAATGGGCTGGAAATTAGTCAGTTTTGGTGAAATATGTTGAGAATATGTTGAGAAGAGGGGCAACATACTGACGTGTAGCCGGAGAATTTTGTCGTCGTTTGTAAATGCGTGGGTCCCTTGCTTTTTGTAGTAGTCGTAGTTGAAGTAGAGCGCTTTGCGGATGAGATTCTGGTTATCATATGTCAGCGGCCGTCTGTCATCAATTCGGATGTACATACCAAACAGTGGAGGTGATGCATGCCCTCAACGTTGACGAAAAAGCCACCCCCAAACTCGTCGGACCGCTGGACGTGAGCGTCCGTCAGGCCACTCCTCAGGCCCTCCTCGTACGAGATAATGCCTGCTCTGTCTGTCATGGGGGTTAGCATCAAGAAAGAAAAGCCTCGCCGATGACACTCACAGTCAACACCCAGAGCCTCCCAGGCAGCGTCAACCTCAGGGGAGCCCTGAAGACGGTAGATTTCTTCCTTGATGAAGGACCCGTTGAAGGCATGATCAGTGTATCGAACATCGACTTTCTTCAAGACAGGTGCTGCAGTACCGTTAGCGGAACCGAGAGCGTTGTTGTATTGGACGAGGTATTTACAGTATTGTGTCGTGTATGCCGCACAGGTGCGATCCAGGTCCATACTCCATCGGCCGGCCATGAGGCCGAGGAACAGGCTCATCAAGTTTGTTGATACAACTATTACTTTGCATGCCAGTCGTCGGAGTCGCTGGGCAAGCAACTTCCCCCGTGGGTTGTAGAACTCTGCATCGTCGCCGGGGGATGCGCCAGAAGAGTGTGTGCCGGCGTTCAATGGTTGCTGCTCTGGTTCATTGTCGGGGCTTGCGATGTTCTGAACTCGTTTGTACTGGATTGAGTCCCGGACCCAAGGTTGGGTCTTCTTCTTGCCTTGCGACGGCATGTCGAGAAATGGGCGAATATGCGCGGCAAGGGTAGCTCGAAGTTCTCCGGCCAGACGTGTCTCCAGCTTTTTCGGGAACGAGTAGATAGGGCAGTTGGTCGAGCATGATTTTCATGGGCTATGCACACTTCAAGAAACTCTTTGAGCTGCAGATGCGCTGTTTGCGGAGATTGCTGTTCTAGCCGTTTTTGGTGTTCTGCTTCCGGGCACTTTTTGTGTCGCCAGCCCGGATCGGATCCGGAACCCGGCAACATTACACAGACCACATCCGGCGAGACATTCTCCCTTCGTGGCACTCGCAGAACTCCGAATGCGGAATGATCTTCATTGGCGGGATTGGAGCTCAATGATCTTGAAGTTCCAGCTTCAGGTTTGTGCAGACAATCACTGCCGCTGTGCCAGGTCACTCCCAGCTGCCAGAAGACTTACCAGGCCATGGCCCAATGACGGAGAGGATTGAGTCCACCAAAAGCCTTAGTCATCTCAGAGTATGGTGGTAGGGAGGGAGCTAGTTGCTCTCATTGCCCCATTTGCATCATGACGATTGAGGCCCGGGTGGCCCGAGGGCTGTTGATGCTGCCCGCATCATTGGATTCAGTGCACCAGCACACTGTGCCATCAAAAACTTGAAGCCCGAGAATTTCAAGGTGTCTTAGAGGCTAGCTCTCCAATTGCTAATGCTGGCCAGGAATCCGAAATGCCCGGGTCAAATCCAACAAGTGAACTGAATGAAGCAGCGGTCACATTTTGAGGCGTGATCTCACCACCGCATCACCGGCGAGCATGACAGCAAAATTGTGGCCGCAGCGATGATGGGAAAAACAGAGTTCCAAGACTACCATGACCTCATGCCCCCTCGCCAACTTCATTGCACAGACCGCGTATTACGTGCAGTGTGACGATTGTCCGGAGAAGTCGCCCGCCATATAAATCCAAACCTGACCCAATTTCTGCCGTCTCGCCCACCGCTAAAAAGCCTGAAATCCCACCAGAAGCTCCTTTGATTGACACAGTAAAAACAAGAAGAAAATATCCCCCATCGCCCATCATGGTCTTCACACTCCCCGGAGATCTATACACCACCGACCCCAACTTCACCACGCTCTTCCGCCTCCTCGAAGACTTCAACTCGTATTCGCGCGAGGTACAAGGCGACGAGAAAGAGCAAGCCGGGCGCGGCCACGGGCGCCACCGCCGCGGTCCCCGGCCGCGCTTCGACATCCGCGAGACCAAGGAAGCATACGAACTTTACGGAGAGATCCCCGGCGCCGAACGCAAGGATGTGCGCATCGAACTGACCGGCCAGAACATGCTGGCCATCCGGGGCCATATCGACCGCGGGTACGACGCCCCGATTCCCGGGAAGAAGCCCCCACATAAGGAGAAGGAGAAAGACAAGGGCAAGGAGGGCGAGGGTGCTGAGAAAAGTACCAGTGGCGAGGGAGAAAAGGGAAAAGAGAATGAGTCGGACGCGGTGCGCTTTCTGCAGAGAGAGCGGTTCGTGGGGGATTTTGAGCGCGAGTTTGCATTCCCAGGGCCGTTGATGGAGTTTGAGATCTCGGCGACCTTGGAAAATGGCATCCTCAAGGTGGTAGCCCCCAAGCATGAGGTCAACAAGACGCGCAGGATCGAGATCCAGTAGGGGCGCACTGGCGCGGTATGACATATCAGTACAAGTAATTGAGGTTGTAAAATTTCTATTTGGAGAATTTGTCTCCGAGACTTCGTCATAATTGTGGCGATTACATGCAGGCATCTGTGGCCATCCTGAAACGAAGAACGGGGGCGGTAGCTTGCTCTTCAGGCTGCGGCGTGCTGTTGCTGCGCGCACGCTGGATGTTGAAGATTCCTATGGGCCGTGTCGAGGGGGGCTCGTGTTAAAAATTACAGTCTGTGAGACGAGACTACTACAATTCAGAGAGAATAGGGAATGAGATCCTAGGGGGGGGTTTATACCTCTGATTTTCGGCGATTTTCAGGTGCCCACTGTAGATTTGGAAGTGACGACAGCATGGTGACGAAGAGTATTACCCCTTGATTGCGACTGCCAATGCCTGCGTACGCCGGCATCGAGAATAGCATGGACTGGAAGGGACAAGTCTCCAACGGTGGACCTTGAAGCGGCCTTGATGGAGGAGGTGAATGATAGGCACTGCCAAAATTTCCTACCAAACTCGGATTCGAAGTCACCAAAAGGGGTTTCACATCGTCATCAACCAACCAACTGCCAGTGCTGCAATTTCGGCATCCTCAGACTACGAACCCTAACCCTCGCCGCATCAACGCGACGATGTCAGGAAGCAATGAAAATGGCTTTCCTTTGTTCAGTGCCATGTCGGGCCGTCTCGGTTTGGCGTGGGCGGATGTCACAAAGAAACGGAGCTGAAATTTTTTTCCATGTCTGGAAACACCATGATCATGATCGCCGAGCAAATTCAAGCCTGTCGCAACTGCATTCGGTAAATACAAAAGCGTAGTACACGACGTCAGTGGCCAGCGATGGCATGACGGATCCGGAAAGTACAAAGCGATCTTACTCTTGAAGCAGTGAGATATTTGGCGTAAATATGATGCCTCCTGCGCTGGCGGCTTACACTCGTCTAACGCCCTGCCAGTGCACATCTTGACAGCTCAATTTTGCCCAAAACTTCAAGAAACAGCCACAGACAAAAAACCATCATGAAGCTATCCACCACACTCATCGCCTTCCTCCCCCTCGCTCTTGCAGCACCAGTGGCAGAGTCTCAGCCCCAAGCCCACTCAGAGGAGACCCGCGCCTACGGCTCCTACCTTTACGAAGGTGACGCCGGCAAGGATCTCGCGTCCTACAGCGACTACGGCAGCTACAAGGACACCGGCACCTACAGCCCTGTCATCTACTACGACAACGACGCTGGCGAAGCAGCCAAGTACGGCGACTACGGCGACTACAAGGGTGCCGGCACCGACAATGACCCCAACGGCATCATCGCCTACAACAATTACGGAAAATACACCGGCCTTGAGGATGCAGTGAAGGGAGAGAATGCGCCGGCGTTTTGGACGGCTTATGCGGAGCCGCCGCAGGGATGGGGTGATTATGGGAAGTACAAGCGCCGTGTCCGTCGCGTGCGCCAGAGCAAGAGTGTCCCGGTGGTTGAAGGCGAGGAGTGACAGGAGACGGCGATCTGAAAGTGCCAGTGGTGGCGTAATTTTGGGGTTTCTTGGATTTGATCTTGTGTGTCGGTGGGTCTCGTCGGTGTCTCTTTCCTTAACTGTTCTGAGTTTCTTGAAATACCACGCTCCTTACTAGTACACATCCGGCCCTGCAGCATGCCAGGGATTCAGCTCCAGTGAAAATACCCAAACTTCACCATGCCATTACTAGTATTCTTCGTTTTAACGGATGATGTCCTCAAGCGTGGCTAAATCCGCTTGTTCTGTCCCGGTGCAAAGACAGAATCGACCAAAATGGACATCGGATTGGCTTGCTCCGCGTCCCAGCGCCGAGGATGTGGGTCCTCGGCGATTCTTCCTCCAACCTCAGCATTAGGCCTGGCCCGAGACGATGCAGCATTCGAGATAATCTCGCACGATGGAGCTCCGGTTGCGTATAATACCATCGTGACGTCTGGCTCTTGACGTTCCAATTTTCCACCTTGCACTGGCAAGATCAAGACCCCGAAAGGGTTCGACAACAAGATGAAGTTCCCCACCGGCAAAACCTGGGCCGCATTGCTCACCTTCGCCCTCCCGCTCACCTTCGCCCTCCCGCTCACCTCAGCAGCCTCCCTCCGCCAAATCACTGAAAACTTCGGCTCCAACCCAACCAAAGCCGGCTTCTTCATCTATGTCCCCGACACCCTCCCCGCCAATCCGGCCGTCCTCGTTAACCCGCACTGGTGCCACGGAACGGCCGAAGCCGCCTTCCGCGGCAGCCAGTACGCCACGCTGGCCTCCAAGCACGGCTTCATCGTCATCTACCCCAACTCGCCCCATACCGCCGACCAGTGTTGGGATGTCTCGTCTAAGGAAACCCTCACCCACAACGCCGGCGGCGATAGTCTCGGCATCGTCAGCATGGTGAAGTGGACCCTCGCCAAGTACAACGGTGACGCATCGCGCGTATTTGTCACGGGAGTCTCCTCCGGCGCGATGATGACGCAGGTTCTTCTCGGTGCTTATCCCGATGTCTTTGCCGCCGGGAGTGCCTTTTCAGGCGTGCCATTTGGATGCTTTGCGCCGACGACTGGGAATAACTCGGGCATGTATGGGTATTGGAACGATGACTGTGCCAAGGGCAGGATCAAGCGCTCAGCGGAGGAGTGGGCGGGCGTTGTGAAGGCGGCGTACCCCGAGTATGACGGGTGGAGGCCCAAGGTGCAGCTGTTTCATGGGACGAAGGACGAGGTGCTGGACTTTGTGAACCACGGGGAGGCTGTCAAGGAGTGGGCTGCCGTGCTGGGCGTGGGACAGACGCCGGTGACGACGATAGCGAACACACCCGTGGCAGGGTGGACCAAGTACACGTATGGGCCCAACGCGTGGCTGGAGGCGTTTACTGCTGCCGGAGTGCCGCATGATATCAGGGTGCAGGAGAACACGGTGTTGGAGTTCTTCAAGTTGAACTATACGACGGGGTATTTTTCTTGGGGACAGGGCAGTGCGACGAAGTCTCCGGGGCGTGTACGTGCATTCTGATGTGGGCATGTACTTCTTGGTTAGGTTGGCAGAGGTAGGAACATCCGCAAAATACCTGGGGCAATTTTACACCAAATTATCGTCAGTCAGGACCCAGCAGCAGGACTGATTGGATTCTTGGTGTTTCACTGGCTGCTTCCGTTGGTGGCAATACGGAGAGCATGCCCGAATTGTCGAATGCCATCAAGGCCGAGAGCGTAAGACGCCAAGCACCGGGAAAGAGCCGAATGCAACGAAATCCAAGCACCATCACACGAACTACCCGCCAGGTAATGCCCATTCAAAGAAATTAAGCCGGCTATTTCACAGCTGAAAATGAGAAGTTCTCAGATTGACCAAGCTCAGCCAGCCAAGTTCAGTTGATGCGGGCAACCTGCCGAGCACTTCACCATCAACTGTTGAAATTTGATATGTTGCATAATGCGATTGCAAGTTGTTGAGAAGTAAGCAGCTGAAGGTTGACGAAAATGGTTCCGGATGGAACGCTTTCTCAGCTGAGCCCCACGCTGTGATGGATCGCCAACCCCGAATAGCCTCCTGAGATCATCCACGTAGAATTTGCTAGACGGATATAAAAGTCCTTGGTTCTCGCTTCCAGGGCCTCGTGTTCAGAGTGCCGGCAACGTTTCCAGACCTTCAAGAAGCCGAAAACCAAAGCCAGTCCCTCAAAATCTTCCAAATCAGCATGCGTTTCTCAGCCGTCATCGGCCTCACCTTGGGCACCCTCGCCTTTGCCCTCCCGGCCGACCCCAGCCACCAACTTCAGACCATCGACCAGTCGGCCATCAAATGGACCAAAGCCACCAGCAAGCTCGGCAAGCCCTTCGAAATCGGAGTTCTCGAAAGCCCACCCAACACAAACAACACGACCCTGCACAAGCGCAAGGAGAAGTTCGGCATGCAAGTCAACTGGCCCGTCGGCGACGACACTTGGGTTCCCCTGAATGTCTTCATACAGAGTATTGCAGGCCTGACGCAGTATAAGCTCCACAGCAACGGTGGCGTCTACTCGTACATTCTGTGGTTTACCAACACCGAGCATTACGATTACTTCTTTGTTGATCAGACTGAGGACTCGTATGAGGTTAATACGTACCGGAATGGGGATCACTATGTCAGGTATAACTCAGAGGATCCTACCATTCAGGCCATTTGGGGGTTTTAAAGAGAGGCTGCTTCATGATGGAAGGGGGCAAGGAACGTTTTGGACACTGGTACTACGGACAGGGTTAGTGAAGTTTGATGATGGTGCAGTTCAGGGGTAAGATGTACTGGTATCTCCTTACAATGGGTGACATTAGTTTCTGCGCAAATTTGTCATTTCTCTAGGCTTCAACTTAAAATATCGTGGTCACGGTATATTGGACTTCGCGGTTAGCGGAACGTTACCGGCATGACCCAAGATCTCGGCCCGAAGGAGCTCGTTTGCGCCTTGCCATAGAAGAACCCGGTTTGGAGGCTCAGCGACTATACTGATCCGCCACTTGCTCCCGAATGTGTCAGGTGCAATTTAACCCTAATTTCTCTTCCATTTAATTCTATCATTCTAGGCTACCTATCACAACAGCCCATTGTTTTACCCTAAAGTTGCCCTCAACAATTTCCATGTTCGTGCGTGATCCTAAGCCGCTCCTGAGCTAGGGTGAGCTATGGTGAGCTAGTGTGGCCCAGTTTTGGACCCTCGACTAAAGTTGCCATCCGGAGATTCCGGTGCGTTTCTCAGTTTATGCTAACCATCTGTCAACTGGCAGGCGGATCTTGCCGCCTGCGCCGCTGGCTCAGAGAAGTTAGCCTTCAGAGTTCGGATCTGAACAATCCGAAAGGGGGGTAGTCAATTGCAGTGACCGGGATCCACAAGAACAGAGACGATCATAATTCAATCAACTTTTGAAACCTGAAGATCTTGATTAACGTTATTGCATGCACAAATGATTTGGCTGGTTACAAGCGCCAGTTAACATCATCCAGCTTGCCCTCCTGACGCTAGCCCAAAGCTCCGAAGAGTTTTTGACTGCCGAGGCGGCATCCTTGATTGAGGATAATGCCGTTTCGGCCATCATTTTCCTCGTCTCTCTGGAGCCAAGGCTGATGATTGAAGTGGCGAGAATCAGTCTTGGGTTGTTGCGTGATCACGAAAACCGAGTCAGGCTCTGTCTGCTGCGTGGCCCGACGCTGGCTTTAGGTTTTTAACCTCTCATCTAGTGCGGCACTTGGTTGGATGTGACTCCGCAGACTGCTGCAGGTAATCGATGAATCGGGATCCGTTTGCAGGTGGATGTGGTAAGTGGTCATCTAGCTAGAGCCTGCTCCCTTTCCCGTATACTAACCCCCACCCCCCTATATCTGAGAGCTACGGACGGCCAAGCATTTCTAACGGCTGTATTTTACCCGCAAAAAAATAAAAATCAATGCAGCGCTATCGAGCCACTCCACCGTTTCCACCAAACGGACTCGCAACATTTTAGCGATGTTTCGAGACGCCATGTTCTCGTCCATGTGCCAAAAAGTTACGGCGCCGTGGTCGGCAGGAGCTCCAGGGGCCTCAAATGAGGCACCAGAGGCTGTTGGAGGAGGGCCACAACTAGCAGTAGGCTACAAGTATAGATAGACATAGATCGATAGATAGGTAGATAAGGTAGGTACGTGTATTTTGATGAGGAATCTGCGGAGGTCCAAGGCACAGTGCCGTTTTCTTGTCTATGAGACCTTGTTATATGTATCTGGCCACTATACTAGGTCTCGCTCTGATCGTCCCAAAGCAGTTCCTCCTGGCTCAATCCCTCCCAGAGCTGTCTCACGCCCTCCATGATTCCCTTACTGTATACCTTGAATCCATCTTCATTGTCATTTTCGGTGGCCAGGAGAGCTGCCTGAAGGTAGTCTTTGCAGAAGCCAAGGCTGTGCACATGTTTTTCCAGAGCCTTGTACCTATCGGTCAGGTGCGGCGTTTCCGGCACGTGGCTCTGGCCCTGGCTCTGCCACCGGGCCTTTAAGACTTCCGCGTCCTTCCCCTCCATCCCCACGATAACAGCCTCCTTGACATTCCTGAGACGGCTGAGCCAGGTGCGCAGAACACCGACGCACTCGTCCGCGCTGCCGTCGACATCGTAGTCGTCCCAACACGGGTTGCGCCAGTTGATCTCGTTGTTTTCGTTGTCGCAGTCGAGGTGGCATTTCAGCTCCAAAAAGTCGATGGCTGCGATGGGAAGCTGCTGTAGGCGCCTCACGAGGCGACGCACCTCATTTCGCATGGGCTCGAGCTTGTGATATTCGGTGTAGCGGACCGTGATGCTGAATCGCTGGAGATGCTGCTGCGCCGTCGACGCCGTCCCTGAGCAGCGCCGATCTTCAAGGACTGCTGGATAGTGTACGTTGCCGAAGTGCGGACCCCATGTGTTGTAGATCTCAATCTCGAAAATGTTTTCGCCGTACAGAATAGGCAGAGCCTCAGCGTGAATCTGACGACATGTGCGCAGCAGTTGAGCGCCCCAATCCAGTCGCCCTTGTAGACCAGCCGGGCTGGGGTGGCAGAGAACAAGTCTGTAGATCATGTTCCGGACCTCGGCCGAGAGGGACAGGAAGCCTAGGGGTGTAGCATCGGTAGCCATGGCGGTTTAGAGTAATAAATGTTTGGAGTGTGGTGGAAAAAAAGATGATGGTTGAAGTTGGATTTGTTGCGAAATGGTTTAGCATGCGCCTGCGGTCATCGAAAAGGGCAGGTGCATTTTTTGCCCTAAGCCTGTGCCTCGTGGCTGGTCGGTGGCTTGAAGTCTAATTCACATTGCTAAACAAGTGCCTCAAAACTAGAGAATGTCTCTTTGCACTATGCGATCGGTCTCACTTGCACTATCTGGGGCCAAATCTTCCATACAAAACCCTAACCCACGCAACCGGAACCACATTTCAAACAGCAAATTCATGAAAATATGCGCAATTGAGGCCAAATCGCGCGATTCTGCAATAAAACTACAATTGACTACCTATTATTTTGTGCTGACCAAGCGGCTTTGGCGCCGCCCCCTGAGGTTGGCTCAGGGGCTTGCGATCGTGAGGGCCGCTTCGCACGCCTAGTCTTCACAATGCCTGCACCTGACGATGGCTTTGGGGGTCCAGATGCCGACCCAAGAGCTTTCCTAGCCTTGCCAATATTTTTAACACTACCAGAGGGCGTTGGGGCATCACAAGGATTGTTGTTAAACACCAGCGCTGCGCCAGTACTGCTGTGACGGTTATCTGGCTCCCCTTTATGGCCACACCTTCCTATTGGGATCGGTTACGCTGTATAGAGGCCCTAACCGTACCACGGCTGGGTAGCGATGTTGTGGATAGTGTATGAGCTCCTCGGCTCTAACTCCTCCAAAATATCGTAGAGGTTGGTAGAAAGCCTGTCAGTCTCATGGGGGTTGACGAGAGGTATGGGGGCGAATAGGACCTTAGTCTCTCTATCGACATTGATATCTTCGTCGACATCTTGGAAGTGGCATGTATACCTGAGGGCACCTTCGCTCCACGCCCCTGCAAATTTTGCGACCACGCCTAGTGACCACGCCTGTACCTTAGACCCAGCTTCTAGCTCTTAGCTGCTGGGCTCTTCTCAGAAAAACTGCACACTGAGTTCGGTTCAATGGATGAGATTGGAACTGATTGTGTCAGACACCCTGCACACTGGAAGCTGTAAAATTGGAGGAGTTGTCACAGGTTGATTGTATTGCTTATCTGTCCCCTCTGCCGGCTAGACCCTCTTCTTGCATAAACCTATTGCCAGGCCGAAGCCTTCGGCCTGGCAGTGGCTGTAGATTACTAGCGCAAGGTACTGCAAGGCATTCTGTCAACCACGCGATCGAGGGACTCAAAGGCTCCTGAATCTGACAAGTTGTTCCCACCGAGCCAAACCTCTACTCCTTAACTTATCCCATGCTACCGTTTACCAGATATATGCGTATTGTAGCAGAGGCTTAACAATTGTCGTTATCTGTCACAGGAATGGTGACGGTGGTGACGATTACCTGACGTCAGGGTGGCGATCAGGTTCCGACAGAGCATTTCGCAACATGCGATCTTGCAGAAGGATTTGGCTTCTGCAAGAACTAGTTGTCAGAAAGAAAGGGGTTCCGGCCAGAGGCCAGAACGCGCAGTCAGAGGTGTGGCCATCGGAGCTGTATGGAGCCCAGGAGAGCTAAACTGACGAAGTTAATTTAGCTGGTCAAGGCCAGGCCATCGTCGAGGCGGTGATGGACGATGTGGAGCCATGGGAAAGGGAGGCGGATCCAGGCGAGGAATCTCTCGATGTGATGATCGACATTAACGACATCGATAAGATCCCCGGCCCGTGGCATCTGTTTGAGAACGGCATTACGCTCACCGAGCATGGATACGGAGGCCTGGATGCCATATGTACCCGAAAGAAGCCAATCGCCGGAAGCGGAAGCGGCGAGAGAAAGAAGACCGGGAAGAAGAGGAAGGAAAGAAAATGCAGAAAACACAACCGAAAGGGAAGGGGGAAAGAAGAAGAAGCAACAGGAAGAAAGGGATGGGGACGAAGATATGGACGACGGTAATAGCGACGTGGGTGTGGAAGACGACAGAGATAATGATCAACAAGCGGTCGAGGAAGACGGGGAAGATGAGAGCGGTCAGGATAAGATAGCGACAGTGGAGCAGAGAGTGAGAGAAAGAAGGACGGGGACGAGGAAGACGAGGAAAACACGAACGAGGAGGAAAATGGGGGCGAGGAGGACAGGGGCGAGGAGGATGGGGATGAGGAAGATGAGGGAGACGAGCAAGACGGGGAAGACGAGAAGGAGGAAGACGATGACGGGGAAGATGAGAAGGAGGAAGATGAGAACGAGGAAGAAGAGGACGAGGGATCAGCATCACCGTCACTAAAGCCGACTAAGGCAACCCCCAAGAAAGCCATCACCAAGAAGGTCTCCCTTAAGAAGGTCACCCCCGAGAAGGCTCCCAAGAAGACCCCTAAGAAGCCAGCAGCACGACCTGCGCCACCTCCACCTGTAGCTCCTCCGAGGACGGGACGCCACGGGCCGAATTGTGTTACTCGCAAACGGAATAACGGAGTTTGTGATGTCTGTGATTGGTTGTTCAGGTACTAGGTAGCTTAGTTCCTCTTTTCGGATTGTCGCTGGCCTGAGATTTTACTGGCCAGGTATTTGCGTGTCTGTGTTCTTGTTTGCCGCTCAATCTTCCGTCTTGTCTTTTTCATGGTCAGAGATCAAAGGGCCAACCAACAGTCAATAGAATCGTTCTGCGCATGCGCATATTGTCTTTGATGGCGCCGTCCCCGGCGAGTTCACAAGCCTTTTCTGCTAGCACTTGCAGCCGTGTAAAACATGTTGGCCAGAGTGGCGCATTGTTTTCACTGCTGTATTTAATTGGAAAGAGCGCCCCAGAGTTCATGTGACACAGCCCATGCATCAAGCTAAAGATCATTGGACTTCGGACGGCTCAGGTGGCACAGCGATTCCCCGCAGCCACCTCATCAACCGCTCGCCACCCGCATTTCGTTTGCAACGAGCAACAAGCACCAACTCTCCACTTGCAACATCGACCGCGAACTATTCCACGTGTGCAATTGACCGCCGCAAGCAATATCGCGACACGGAACCCTTTTTTGCCATCTCGGAATACACAAGATGGGTCGCTGGGCCTATCTCGACTCGGACGAGGAGCGCCTGCCCGAGGGTATGCGACGCGTGGCCTATGATGCCGACACACAGACGTACACATACGAGGACGCCGAAGGGGAGATGTGGGAGGGCGTGCCGGGCGCGGAATATGGCCGCCTGCACCGGGTCAGCAGAGATTCGCATCGGGCACCCCCGCTCCCCGTATTTGAGTCCGATGACAAGGACATCGACGGCGACGAACCTGAATATGTGCTCCACGACCCGGATGACGACATCGGGACGAAGGACAACAACGAAACAACGTTCGATTCAATTTTGAGCAAGGAGTCTCTCACAACTGAGCCAAATGAGTCTCATACGACCAAGCCCAAGAAGGCATACATGAAGAGATGGAACTCGCTTTCGAGGGCAGCGACCAAGTTTATCCCCAAGCTGCCGCCGCTGCCCGGCGACTCCCGTGCCGCTCCGCCGGAGGGGGACGGGCGTAGTCAGAGGTCTAGCGGTGAGACCTTGAAGGTTTCTACGTCACTGCCGCGCAGACGAGCGAGCACCATATCGACAATCACCCGTGGTGTTGCCGACGGCGTGAAGCAAATGTTCGCGGAACAGTCCGAGTACAGGGCCCACCGGGCGCGATAGTTACATCAAAGGGTCGCCGGACCCAGCATCTATCCATCCATGTACTCTAAATATAACACCTATCTTTATCCTTACCATTGACAATACCCCTGGCGAGCACTAAGTTCGACGTGAGATGGATCCAATGCGGGTGATACTCATCTATCCTGTTTCATGGAGCTGACCAAAACTCCAGATCGAGACCAAGAGGCAACCGGGAGGCAAGTAGCCGCCATGAGATTTTGTGAATGTTACACATGCCACAGTCGATTGCTCAATAACCAATTACTCAGCAGAAGGTACTCTTTGGCGTGCCGCAGCATAACTAAATATAGCCACGTGTGCAATCATCCCCCGCAACGCTCTCCTCTCGAGCCCGAAACGCTACTAATACCTTGCCACACAATGACTCGGGCCACTCGGCATCAACTGAGAGCACATCAAGCATTCATAGCCCATCTCTCTAATGGACCGTCATCATCGTCAACAACACAAAAACCACGACCATGGAGGGGCTCGGCGCAGCTGCAAGTGCGATAGCACTTTGTCAAGCACTTAAAACTTGGCAACAGGAATTCAGCTTCTTCTCCACACTGGCGATGCCCCCGCCGAAATATACGATCTCCACAATGAGGTATGCCCCAATACATGCCCTCTTACATAAACCATTTTTGACGAGTACCGAACTTACTGCTGACTGTCCACAGCTAACGACCCTGACCTGCTACTTGGAACTAACATCATCAACGCTGAGATCATGGACTACTACCACAGCACCCCGGACCCTTACTGGTCTAGATCATCTACAGACCGTTCTCGCTCGGCTGCAACAGGAGGTATTGGAGCTTCAGCAGTTCGGCAATGAAAATTTTCCGTCCATCAACGATCCAGAGCCTCGGCATTCCATGAGGACCAAAATCAGGTGGATGTTTGAGACAGGCAAGATTTCCCACCACCGCAACAAGATTCGTCGCGAACGAGAACATATAGCAGACGCATTTCTCATACTACAGCAGTCTCAAGCGTGAGTAAACATGATGTTGACGCCCGGTATTGTTGACATACATTGACGTTGGTAGCTTAATGCAAAGTGATTTCCTCTTGGATATCCGCCAGATATGCGAGACTTCGGCTCAGCAGCTGATGGAAAAACTCGATCCAGCCAAAACAAAATCGAAAACAAACAGCCATACCTCTCTGAATTCAGTTGGGGACTCCAATGATCACCTACCGAGATATGGGGGCGCGGTATGTCTAGCAACGTCAGTCAGGCGAAAATGTGTTGGACATTGCAGATGCCAATGTCACAGGCGGAACGACCTCTCCACGCCCCAGGCATTCACGAGACTCTTTGGCCAACTCTGCATACGTTATGCCAGCCTTCCATTGATCGGGGAATCATCGTGCGACTATCCCCCATGCCAGAACCACACCAAATCATCCCTTCAACTAAACTATCTCTTCCCAGCATGGCTTCTCCGACGCACGCTTTCCGTGTCCACATACTGGGATTTCGTGTCCGGCATTTCAGTCCACCTCAGCCTTCCACAAGCTCTTCCTTCGAAACACCATGTCTGGAGCCTGATTCTGTGGGACAATCTGTCCAAGATAAAACAGTTGATCACGAGGAGGGAGATCAATCCAACCGTTACCCTTCCAAATGGGGACTCAATGCTTTTGGTGAACATCAAATTCACATGAATAAGCGAATACCTACGAATTGTCTTTAACCTCGAGCGCTTATATTATTTTAGTTTGCAATGGATAACCACAAATGGGGGATCGCCGACTTTCTCTTTACTATCGGTGTTGATGTTGATCACGCAAACAATAAGGGCAGGTACGGAGGAGTCGCTGTCTTGAATTAGGTCTACTAAAAAGCACAGCCTAATACATGCGCATGACAAATAACGTTTTTCGATAGAACCCCAGTATCACCAGCAATGATCTATCTCAACTCTCCAGGGATAACAAGACAGCGTTCGCTACATCTGAAAACCATGGCCACCACTAAAAACGACGATGTGTACCCCACGCTTGCACATGAAATTATTGCTGGCACTCAGGCGATGTCACTCCCGGACGCTGTGCGGATCGAGCCTTGGTCACTCAACACTCGGGACATATGTGGTTTCACCCCGCTTCACTGGGCTGTCGTGAAGGGGTGCCCGGATGCCATTCGAGCACTCACCAGCCTGGGAGCGGATGTAAACGCCGGAGACTTGAGCGGCTACACTCCTTTGCACTGAGCTGCTGCTCGTGGGGATCTCGATTGCGCTGTTGCGTTACTTGATGCGGGAAGCAGGGTCGACGGTGGGAAAGGACATCATCGTCCCCCCCTCCGCATCGCCGTGACATTCAACCGCTACCACATGCATCAACTCCTTCTTTCGAGGGGCGCGCATGTAACCAACCAGATTTTTCAAGATTCGAGATATGATCCTATCTACTGTGGAACGGAGCTGCATAAGGTATTTGACCTTTTGATTAAATCCGGCGGGGACCCCAGCCACAAAGACATTCGGGGATACACACCAGTTCATAATGCCATTGCGTGCGACAAGGCTGGTACTTTCCGGGCGTTTCACGAGCTGGGCGTACGGCTTGATGCATTGGACCCCGTTGGGCGAAACATTCTTCACCTGGTAGCAATGAGTGGCACTTACCACTTGATAAAAGCGATGAGGAATGCTCAGGTTACAATCAACCCTCAGGCGTTGGACAACCACGGTCTTAAATCTTTGGACTATTTCCGACGGAGAATCGGTCTCTTAGATGAGGAACGTCGCCCTGCCGAGGTAAAGCCAAGTAAATCAGATATTGCCGAGTTCAGGGTCTTGCTCCGAGAAATGGGGGAGAGGTATAATCAGGGGATGGGAAGACGTACGATCGATGAGAAGGCCGGGTCCATACACCTTTCTTAATGTTCGATGAGCTGATACACCATTGAGGGTTAGGAGGTTTCGATGGAATGGGTGGGGGATTAGGGCATCTAAGTTCACTGCAAGCATTCGGAAGGGGCAGTCTGGCAATTGCGGACTTTGTTTGTAGCAACCCTCTCACGTATCTCAACGAGATTCTTGGAAACAGCCTGGTTTCATGCGACGAATCTGGGCACACAAAATTTCCTTATAATCATAGAGTACGGCGCTGAGGCGTCCAGAATTGGAAGTCTGCATCGCCATATATGGCGGCCCCGGCTCCACATATAGCAGTCCCAGCTCGCAATAATAAAGTCCCACTATCTTCCGTAACCTTAAGCAGCTAACTGTTTATACTTACTTATACCTTCCGTTTCGTCACCGTCTTATGTAGCAAATTTTACACAGTTCCCCTTTACCCCACCCACACCTTGAATAAAGGTGGCGGCTAACCGGAGATTTTAAACCTATTTTTCAAAAATACATAATCTACTTTAAAAATAACTTTAAATTACCTGCAACATCAGTTTCACCCCTTTCCATAAGAAAAATCCCTTAGCACGGTTAATATTACCTAGTTTAATCCGTACCGTGGCTACGTCTTTGTCTAAAGGCACTAATTTCCCACTAACCTGGGTAGCTGTTTTAACCCTTTAGTTATCCATCTTCTCTATCTATTTAGGCCAGGTATAGCTAACCTTTAATTCGAGCTTCTAGGTCAGTAGTGACCCCGACATACTATTAATAATAAATCTGGCTAAAGGAATAGATCTGTCAGATCTTAATAGCGAAATCCCAGTGTCGGTCCTCAGTAAACGCACATCTCTTTACAGAAAATTATAATAGAAAGTTAGTTAGTTAAGGACATTCCTGGCTATACCGGCGAGGTAGATTGGTCGGAAGGCGGACATGAAAGGGGTGATGTGGCTTTGGAGACAGGGAAGGTGGGAGGAAGGTGTATCAAGGGGAAGGGCAGGGGTGGGGTGGAGGGAGTTGATAGCTGTAATGATGTTAGAGGAGTCGGTGATGTATGTTCCAGAGGGGAGGCGGATGGTGGGGATTGTGTAGGTTGGTCAGGGGTAGTTAGGTTAGGTGGGAGGGGTGGGGATACTGTTAGTGGAGAGTGGTGTTAGTGGTTGGTGGGTCAGTGGTTGGTGAGAGGGAGGTGGATGAAGGGGTGGGGAGGGACAAACTGGGGTGAGAGGCGAGGGCGGATTTCAGGGTATTTGAGCTGGATAGGAGTCGTTAGGGCGTGTCCGAGAAACAGGGGATGGAGGGTGGGGATGGAGAAACTGACCCATTCAGTGCGATATTTGAGACCTTTGTAGTTAAGGAGCATCCAGGCTGTCATCGTCAGCTTTCTACGTTATAAATGCTTTGAGCGATGGTTTTGGTGATGCTCATGTCAAATTACGTAATCGCGCCTTGGCGCCACGGAACCGCAGCGCGGCCGAGCACCAGAGCTTCGCTTAGCTGAGAGGACGGCTCCCTGAATATAACAAGACTTAAGAGCGTTAATTACGGTGTTCTTAGTTAACTGCGTTGAATTCGACAATTAAGAGTCTCAAATAAGTGATAATATTACTGCTTTTCTATCGGCGTGTAAATTATAATGCGTGTAAAGCCCCGATTTTCACGCGTTAAGCCAAACAAACCGTTAACAAGCAGCCCCCGCTGGGCATTAACGCTTGCGAACACCACGAAAGCCTTTAAACGACGAAGCCATAGTTAACACAAAGGCCCTAAAAATCATCTACACGAGCTTAGAAGACTAGATACTCTAGTTAAGGAGCTTCTAAAGCCACGTAGAGAGAGCTAGCTTATGGAAATACATAAACCTTAAAGGAGAAGATATTACAACCTGCACCCGACACAGGCCTTAAGAGGACTGGTGCGGGTTAAGACAGAACGTATAGCAGGACGCTAATAAGTAAGGGGCGCTCTAAAGACAGCTTATTAAACTAACACTCTTAGATAGGGGGTTTAATGTTACTGTAAGTCACTGTCACTATAATACACAGAGGTAAGTCTAAACAGTAAGACATAAATAAATAATTAAATACTAACGTGAGGAACTAAAGTCCCTTATAGTGGTTGTGGGCATAACTATAACTATTTATACTAACTAACTGGAAAGTACTTTATACCTTACTTGTAATACTATAAGTACTCGTTATGTAAGCATTTTACATCGTGCAAGCGTTCTACTTATAAGGTTTCTCTTACTCGCGCTATAAGCACTTAGCATACCGTAAGCAGCACCTTATTAGTTATAGGGGCTTTAGGTCTTTACACCCCTAGCCTAATATGTCTAGATAATGTATACTGTCCTTTTACACTGTTCCTTTTATAGGGGATTTTATTACAACCTACACCCGACACAGGCCTTGAGAGGACTGGCGCAGGTTAAGACAGAACGTATAGCAGGACGCTAATAGGTAAGGGGCGTTCTAAAGACAGCTTATTAAGCTAACACTCCTAGACGGGGGTTTAATGTTACTGTAAGTTGTTATTACTATAATGTATAGAGGTAAGTCTAAACAGTAGGATATAAATAAACAATTGAATACTAGCGTGAGGAATTAGAGTCCCTTACTGGAGTTATAAGTATAACTATAATTATCTTATACTAACTAACTAAAGGTACCTTATACTTTACTTAATAGTTAGTTACTTAGTAAGGAACTAAGTATCCTATTACTAAGCACCTTCTACTTAAAGATCTCTTAGATGCTTAGTAAGTAAGTACTCTTACTAAGACTAAGCAGACGCTAATTAGTTGTAAGGGTTTCAGGTCTTTACACTTTTAGCTTAGTACGTAATACCGTGCGTATTATCTTCTTACACTGTTCTTTATATAGGGGATTCGTCAGGCCACTCCAGCCTAAGTAACAGCCTGTAAGGTCGTTACACGATTCCCCCTCTTTAATATTCTTTTTCTATAAAGAATCCTAATAAGAACGTTCTTTCTTTTTTAATATAATTATACTTACTAACTGTGTATAAAAGCGTATTTTGAAAAACAGCACTTCTTATCGTCGTAACCTTACAGACTTTACTTTAACTTTTAAATTGCAAACATTACTTTATAGTTACTATTCTTTAAAATTACTTTCTTATCTCGTTACTATATAATTAGACAGTTACTCTAAATGTTTACTAGTAAGGGCTTTATCCTTATATAACGTGTTTAGTTATAATAACGCTTTCCTCTAACGGCTTCTTTCTAAGAAACGCTACCTTAACACTAAGTATAATACTATTATATAGACCTTAAAGCTAAAAACTTAAGAGTTCCGTAAAGTTACTACTTGCCTTAACTAGATTAAAGTCTAACGTTGTAAGATAGAAGAGCGAGCTTTCTCTACATTTAACTAAAAGGCGGAAATCTTCTGTTTCTAAGAGTAAAAAGAGGCCTGTTTAGCTACTCCTCCTGAAGTTAGTAAATCCTTTAACTAAGGGGGCTTTTTAACAGGAACACTTACCGGTTCTTTTTTTAGGGGATTGCTATAACTGATAACCTCTTTTTAACTTAGTTTGTAGTTTCTTTTTCTCTTTTTTTTTTTTTTAATAATTAAAATTAGTTTTTTACTAACTTCTTTTTCTTAATAGTACTTACTTGTATAAAGCTTCACTGGGAGCTTTAGAAGCCTAGCCTCCTTACTAAGTTTAAGGTCCTTATAACCTTAACTAAGGGTTTTAACAAATGTCCTTCTATACTTACTAAAGAGTTTCTTACCACTTTTTAAGCTTTAAGTCCTATAGTAATCTTACTCTTCAGTTTAACAGTTTAAATGTCAGACCTTATCTTATTTTTCTATTTCTAGAGTAAACTAGTTAGTTTACCTCCTTAAAGCTACACTAACTAGTTTATCTTTTACTTTACGTTCTTTATAAGTAGTTTTAATTAATCTGGATTCTTTTAGTAAAACTCTGTAATTAAGTTTAGGTATTTAAAGTTTTTAACTAACTCTTATAAGTTACTTTTAGGGCCGTAATCTAACTACTTAATAAGATACTTAAACATATTCTTTCCTTTTATAAATCCATAACTTCCTTAACGTCGTACTTGTCCTTATTAATATTAATCTTAACCTTCTTTTCTAGAGGAACTCCCTTTAAGGTAGGTTTTAAAAGTAAGATATGAAAAACCTTAATCCGCACCTTTACGTTAACAGGTAAGTCTAATTTGTAATTAAAAGTAATAACCCTTTTCTTAATTTAAAACAGTCTGTACCTTTTAAAGTCAAGCTTCTTATTAAGCTGTTTCGAATATAAGTTTCGTGAAAAAAGGTAAACGCAATCCCCCTCTTAAAGAGTCAGTCCCTTAACTTATTCACCATTATAATAAAGTCCTTTTTTAAACACTAGTTACTTAGTTTAATATTTATTAGTAAACTTCTTCATTTATTCACATGTAAACTTAAGTTTAGCTTATAAGTAGTTATACAGTTCTTATATCTAATCTATACGGATTATAGTTTAGAGGGTGTTAGTAAGTAGGCCTTAATAAAGTTTAAGCTCTTTACTGTAATTAGCGAAGAATAATAATATATTTATTAACTTAATTAACGTTATATTATAAGCTATTTACGCTGTAAGTAACAGTTTAAGCTAATTATCTTATTTAAAGTTAATGTAAGCTTAGAGATACGTTATAAATATCTAATTAACTTTTTTTATTTAGCTGTCTGTTTATAAGTAAAATACTGTTAAAAGCTTACTTTTTATACTTATTCTTTACATTAGTCCTTACTAAAACTTTAATATAATTAGCTTATCTTAATCTGTAATAATATTATCTAACTAAAGGTATCGTAAAACTACTTCTTTCTTAAAGATATAAACGAGTTACTTTACTGTTATATCCTTTAAAGTTAGCAGAAAGTAAGCCTATTTCGTTAATCTATTAACTACTATAAGGATCTAATTATAGTTAACTCTTATAACAGGGTCTTTAAACTTTAAGATCCTAATAATAAAGTTAAGTAAGATAAAACTCTATAAAGCTTATAGTACGGGAAGTAATTTAAGAAGCTTATAAGGCTTATAATATTAATTCTACTTTCAGTAGTAGATATTACAATTATTAACCACTTCCTTAACCAGCTTCTTCATTCTTAGGAAGGCGTACATTTGCTAGGCCTGTATAAGGGTTTGTTGGGTTTTTACAACCCTAACCCGGCCAGTGTGGTTAGAACAGTGTGGCTGGATCCACGCAGCCGCTCCGCGGCTGCATCCGTGGATCTGCACAGCCAAGAACGCCAGACTCCACTGCCAACC
>Ga0247758_1000937_pt1 | contig 24520 bp, 20 predicted proteins | sample UWRJL156409C4_FD_180950 | JGI IMG/M metagenome (GOLD analysis project Ga0247758, IMG submission 180950) | Plant litter microbial communities from Arlington Agricultural Research Station in Wisconsin, United States - UWRJ-L156-409C-4 | ecosystem: Environmental > Terrestrial > Plant litter >... | reverse complement strand
CGTGGGCGCCGCGTACTTCCTCGCCGGCACCCACGACGTGGACGTCTTCGAGGCGCGTTCGCGGATCGGCGGGCACTGCGACTCGCGGGTCGTCCCGTATGGATCCCACCCCTCCCATCCCGTCACGGTCGACCTCGGCGCGCAGTTCTTCCACCCCGACACCCACCCGCTCTACGTCACGCTGCTGGAGGAGCTCGGCCTCTACGACCCCGCCAACCCGAACACGCGCCAGACGCACGTGTCGCCCGGCAGCCTGACCGTCTTCCCCATGACGGACGGCGGTGGGGCGGGTGAGCCGTCCTTCACGTCGACCCATCCGCTCGACACGCTGCCCAACGCGCTCGGGTTCGCGTCGTTCACCCAGCTCGCGCGCAAGGCGGTGCTGGGCGACCTGGCGTGGGACGTCACCGTCGATCGATGGATCGCCTCGCTGCCGCTGGAGCCGGCGTTCAAGGCCAGCGTGCTGTACCCGTGGATCACCGCGACCATCGGCTGCTCGCGGGCCGACGCGGGCCGCGTGTCGGCCCGCTCCATCCTGCAGACCTTCGCGCTCGCGTTCCCGGCCGACCCGGCGGCCGGGGCCAACACGTACACCTCGAGGATCGGGCTCCAGGGCAACCTCCGGCGGCTGCTGGACCGCGCGCCCTCGGCGCGGGTCCACCGCAACTCCCCCGTGCGCGCCCTGACCCGCGGCCGGGACGGCTGGATCCTGCGTACACCCTCGGGCCGCCGGGGCCCGTACCGGTACGTGGTGCTCAACGCCCCGCCGCGCGTCGGTCGCGAGCTGCTGCGGCCGCTGCCCGCGTTTCGCGCCGCGACCGCCCTGCTGGACCGGTACCGGTACTTCGACTCACGGATCCTGATCCACCGCGACCCGGTGTACGTGCCCCGGCAGCGAACGAACTGGACCGCCTACAACGCCGGGGTCGACGGGCGCGAGAGCGAGGGCAGCGCGTGGATCGGCGCACTGCACGATCCCCTGCCGTCCGGCGAGACGGTCGACGTGTTCAAGTCCTGGGCCCAGCGCCGCCGCGCCGATCCCCGGAAGATCCTGCTGGAGCGGCGCTTCCAGCACCCGCTGATCAGTCCGCGCGCCATCGCGGCCGCTCGCGCGCTGCGCCCCCTGCAGGGCCGCGGCGGCCTCTACTTCAGCGGTGCCTACACGACCGGCGCCGACCTCCAGGAGACCGCGCTGTACTCAGCCATGCAGGTCGCCGAGGCGGTGGCGCCGGCGAGCCCGGAGCTCGCCTCCCTGCGCGCGCGGATGCGGGCCAACGGGACCGACGGGATCTCCTACGACCTGTAGCCCGCCGGGGCGCTCCGCGGGCCTCGGCCGAGGTCAGCTCGTCGCGGCGGCGACGACCGCGAGCAGCACGGCGACGGCGCCGAGGCCCGCACCGCACAGGATCACCACGACACCGTTCTGTGCCGCGCCACCGCGGGGATCGTCGATCCGGACGTTGCCCGGTGCCTGCGGATCGAACACGACGGTCACCGCGTCACCGGCTCGGGCGACCGCGGGGCCGTCGCCCCAGCCGACCTCGGCCTCGATCTGCGCGCCGGCTGGCGTCGTGAAGCGAACCACGGGCCGGGCGACCGGGCCGCCGAGCGGATCGAGCAGCATCGGCCACCAGTGCCTTCGCACCCGGGTCACGACCGCCTCGGCGCGCTCGGGGGAACGGTCGAGCGCGCCGGCACGCCGTCGCATCCCGTTGCCGGCGACGACGAACGCCAGCCCGAGAGCGAGGACCGAACCGGCGAGCACCCACAGCATGTCGTCCTGGCTACCCCCGGGAACCGCGCGCGACGCACGCCGCCCTGTCGCAGTCCCGGCTCAGCAGCCGTCGCTCGGCCCCGCGAAGCCCTTCCAGGTCCGCCGGGCGGCCTTCGGGTCACACGCCTCCTCCGGGCTCGGGGGCTCGAAGACGCGCAGGACGCTCGGCGTCAGCGCCACGTGCTCCGCCTCCACGTACCGGTACTCCGTGTGGAAGCCCGACGCGTCGTCGCGGGAGAGCGGCCCGGATCGCACCGTGACCGAGCGCGGCAGGAACGTCCGGGGGGCGAGCACCACGGTGGCCGTGAGGGTCGGGTCGTGCCGGGGCGCCCGGCAGCCGCGCGGCACGTCGGTGAGGAGGCGGAACCGCAGCACCACGTCGCCGCCGACCGTGCGCTGGCTGAGCACCCGGACCCGGCCGTTGCGCACCGCCGCCCCGGCCACCACCGCCCGCACGTCGATCTGGGCCAGCGACGGCGGGACGTCGCACCGGCCGACGTCCGTCACGACGAGCTGCGCCGCGCCACCGGCGCGGGCCGAGTAGGAGTACAGGCGCGACCCGCGCCGGATGACGACGTCGTGGCGGTCCTCGAACTCGCCGTGCGCGGCCCGGGCCGCCGCGTTCAGGCGGCGATCCACGACGTCGGTGCGCTGGTAGCGGCCGTCGCCGGTCGCCCACACGTTCACGCGCGACTTCACGGTCCGGCGGGACCGGGTCGCCGCGGTCGTCCCGTAGGCGATGACGTCGTAGGCGTAGTGGTAGGCCTCGTGGGGCTCGGTCATCGCGGCCGCGGCCTCCTCCAGCGGGCCGCCGGGCCCGCCGCTCCCGCGCCAGTCGACCTGCGTCACCGCGAGCAGCAGCAGGGCGAGCGCGAGCACGCCGCAGACGGAGCCCAGCGGACGCCGACCCACGGGCGGCAGGGCCCACCGGCGGCGGCGCGGTGCCCGAACGGGCGGGGACGCCGGCCCCGGCGTGTCCCGGACGATCCGGTCGATCACGTCCCGGGGCGCCGCGAACTCCAGCCCCGCGGCCGGATCGGCGTCGTCTATGAGGTCCTTGCGCATGGCGCTAGCGGTCCCCCGGCCCGGACAGGAGCGGGTCCCCTTCGGGCGCCGTCTCCACCACGTCGGCGCCGCCCGCGGCACGCCTGACCTTCTTGCGCGCCCGGTGCACCCGCACCTTCAGCGCGCTGACCGAGCACTCCATCACCTCGGCCGCGTCCTTCACCGACAGCCCGTCCCAGGCCGTCAGGATCAGCGCCTCTCGCTCCACCTCGCCGAGCGCCGCGACGGCCGCCAGCACGGCGTTCGCCTCCTGCCGCTCCGCGTAGCCGTCGAACGCCGGGTCCTGCGGCGTGACCGGCCGCAGCTCGCGGGCCAGCACCCCCGCGCGCTGCACGCGCCGGCGCTCGTTCGCCCAGCAGAAGCCCGCGGTCTTGAGCAGCCAGGGCAACGGCGGCGACGGGACGTCGTGCCACTTCGACCAGGCGATCGCGAAGGTCTCCGCCGCGAGATCCTCCGCGCACGCGTGGGCGCCGCGGCGGATCAGGTACCGCACGACCGGGCTCCAGCAGTGCTCGAAGCATCGCCGCAGGTCCTCCTCGTCGCTGGCCGTCGCGTCCACCAGGCCTCAGCGGTACGCACGACGAGAGGAAGGGCCCATGCGTGGTGAACGTCGCGAGGGCACGATCGGTTACATCGCCGGTCACGGAGCGGCCGCGACGACGACCGGCGCGCTGCCGTCCGAGGTGCCGGTGCCGGTGTCACCCTTGGCCCGCACCGCGCACGCGATCGGCTTGCCCACGGCGTCGGCGGGGATCAGCAGGTCGCCCGTCGTCGCCTTCACGAGCCGGCCCGCGATCATCCACGAGGTCTCGCGCACGACCGCGGGCCGATCGAACGTCGCCCCGCCACACGTGACGCGCTGGTTCGCCGCGACGACGCCCTGCACGGCGGGCGCGGCGGTCGGGCGCGGCTGCCACCCCGGGTCGGCCGCCAGCGCGAAGTCGCGCAGCTTCGCGACGCGTGCGTACACGCCGGGGTAGTTGTCGCGCTGACCGCAGCTGTCGCCCTTGCGCCCGCCGCCCCAGGACACGATGCCGACGAGCACCGGCTTCTTCACGCGGGTCCGGCCGGCCAGGGGCCCGCCGCTGTCGCCGTAGCACGCGGTGGTGTAGCGGGCGCCGGCCTTCGCCAGCGGCTTCTTCCGCGGATCGCGGGCGCAGATCATGTTCGAGGGATCGAAGTCGTCGGGGGTCGGTGCGTACAGGCGCGTGCAGGTCGTGTCGCGGATGAGCGCGATGGCCCCGCTGCGCAGCGTCCGCCGCGGGTCGGTCTTCCCGCCGAGCGCGCCGAGCCCGGAGTGGGAGATCTGGCCCCGGCCGAACACGGTGACGGGCGCGCCAGCGGCGTCGGAGCCGTCCCCCGGCGCGGCGGGCGGGAGCGGGCGGGCGGTCACGGGATGCGCGAGGCGCAGGACGGCGACGTCGTACGCGGCCGCGTTGCCGAGCTCCCGGTACCGGGGATGGACGGCCACGGCCGCGACCTCGAGGCCCGGGACGCTCGCCGCTGCGCGGCGCGCCACCGGCACCGCGAGGCGGTGCGCCGCCGCCGCCTTCTGCTTGCCGCTGACCTCGAAGAAGCCGTACCGCGTGGAGTGGTCGGCGGTCCGGCGGGCCCCCACCGCGACCTTGCCCCAGAACCGCGGCGGCTGGTCGGCGTACGCCTTGACGCAGTGCGCCGCGGTGAGGACGCGGTCGGGCGCGACGAGCGTGCCGCCGCAGGTGCCGAGGTCGGCGATCCAGGGCGTCGCACGCTCGCTCGCCACCTTCCCGGCGATGACGGCGCCCGCCGGCGCGGCGGCGAACGCCGACAGGCAGCCGAGGAGCCCGACGGCCCCCACGAGCGAACGGAACGGGATGGAGGCGGTGCGTGACGGGGTCATGCCACGAACTGTCATGAGCCCCGCGGGGGTTACACGTGGCGGAAAGCGGCCACCCACCACCGTCGAGTGTCACTTTCATGTTCCCATGGCCCGACGAAGCGACACTCGGCGCCGTTTGGGGACCGCCGATCCTCTGCGCCGGCGCCACGGCACAGGTGCACGACGAGACCGACCTCCCCGATCCCTCGATAACCTCACGGCCGTGCGCATTCTCGTCACGGGTGGGGCCGGGTTCATCGGCTCGCACCTCGCGGAACGGCTCCTGCGGGAGGGTCACGAGGTCCGGATCCTCGACTCGTTCGCCACCGGGCGGCGCTCGAACCTCGACGCGCTGGACGGCGTCGAGCTGGTCGAGGGCGACATCCAGAGCTACGAGCGCGCGCACACCGCGGTGCTCGGATGCGACTACGTGCTGCACCAGGCGGCGCTGCCGTCGGTGCCGCGCTCGATCCAGGATCCGCTGACCTCGGCGGCGGTGAACACGACCGGCACGCTCAACGTGCTCCTCGCCGCGCGCGACGCCGGGGTGCGGCGCGTGGTCTTCGCGTCGTCGTCATCGGTGTACGGCGCGTCGACCGCACTGCCCAAGCTCGAGGAGATGCCGGCGCTGCCGATCTCCCCGTACGCGGTCAGCAAGCTGGCGGCCGAGAGCTACTGCCGCGTCTTCAGCCAGGTCTACTCCCTCGAGTGCGTCGCGCTGCGCTACTTCAACGTGTTCGGCCCCCGGCAGGACCCGCAGTCGCAGTACGCGGCGGTCGTGCCGCGCTTCATCACCGCCGCACTCCAGGGGCAGCGCCCGGTGGTGTTCGGCGACGGCGAGCAGTCACGCGACTTCACGTACATCGACAACGTCGTCGACGCGAACCTGCTGGCCCTGACCGCCCCGGACGCGGTGGGCGAGGTGTTCAACGTCGCGTGCGGCGAGCGCTACACGCTGAACGCCCTGCTCACCCTCGTCGGCGAGGTCGCGGGCGTGGAGATCGACCCCGAGTACCGCGAACCGCGCCCGGGCGACGTGCTCCACTCGCAGGCCGGCATCGACAAGGCGCGGCGCCTCCTCGGCTTCGCTCCCGCGGTCGGCTTCGCGGACGGCGTGCGCCGCACCGTCGAGGACATCGCGAGCGAGCAGCCGAACCCGTCGCCGGCACGGTGACCCCACCCCCCGTCCGCGTCCTGCGGATCATCGCCCGGCTCAACGTGGGCGGTCCCGCCCACCACGTCACCGTGCTGTCGGCGAACCTCGACCCGGACCGGTACACCACCGTGCTGCTGACTGGCGCGACCGGGCCCGGCGAGAGCTCGTTCGAGCACATGGCGCTCGCGCGCGGCGTCCACCCCCACCGCGTGCCCGGCCTCGGGCCGGCCGTGCGACCGCTGGACGACCTGCGGGCGCTCGCCGCGCTCGTCCGCCACGTCCGCCGCTTCCGGCCCGACGTCGTGCACACCCACACGGCGAAGGCGGGGATGCTCGGCCGGCTCGCCGCGCGGATCGCGCTGGGGCGGCGCCCGGTCGTGGTCCACACGTACCACGGGCACGTGCTGCGCGGCTACTTCTCGCCCGGCGTCACGGCCGCCTACCGGGCGATCGAACGGGGCCTCGCCCTCCTCACGACCCGCCTGGTCGGGGTCAGCGCGGCCACCGTCGACGAGCTCGTCGCCCTGCGCATCGCGCCGCGCGAGCGCTTCGCGGTGGTGCCGATCGGCCTGGACCTCACGCCGTTCCTCGCCGTGCGCTCCGACTCCGCCGGGCTGCGCGCCGACCTCGGCGCGGGGCCGGACACGCTCGTCGCCACGTTCACCGGCCGGCTCGTGCCGATCAAGCGCGTCGACCTGCTGATCGACGCGGTCGCCGGTGCGCGCGCCCAGGGCGCGGACGTGCGCCTCGTGGTGGCGGGCGACGGCGAGCTGCGCGCCGCGCTCGAGGCCCAGGCGGCGCCGCTCGGCGACGCGGTGCGCTTCCTCGGCGTCCGGGACGACCTGCCGGCCCTCGCGGCCGGGACGGACCTCGCCGTGCTCGCCTCGGACAACGAGGGCACGCCCGTGGCCCTCGTCGAAGCGGCCGCGGCCGGCGTTCCCGCGCTCGCCACCGACGTGGGCGGCACCGGCGACATCGTCCGCGACGGCGAGACCGGGATGCTCGTGCCCCCCGGCGACGTCGGCGCGCTGACCGCCGCGCTGGTCGCCGCCGCCGCCGATCGGGCGGCGCTCGCCCGCCTCGGTGCCGCCGCCCGCGAGCACGTCACCGCCCGTTACGCGGCCACGCGCCTCGTCCGCGACGTCGACGCGCTGTACACGCAGTTGCTGGCGGAGCGGGTCCGCGCACCGAACCGATCGGGGGAGCTCGCCCATGCCCGATGACGTGCTCGTCACCGGCGGCGCCGGCTTCATCGGATCGCACCTCAGCGACGCGCTCCTGGCCCTCGGCCACCGCGTCCACGTGATCGACGACCTGTCCACGGGCGCGATGACGAACATCCAGCACCTGCGCGACGACCCGGCGTTCTCGTACACGATCGAGAGCTGCGGGAACCGCGAGGTGGTCGCCGAGCTCGTGGACCGCGCCGACGTGATCTACCACCTGGCGGCCGCCGTGGGCGTCGACCTGATCGTGGAGTCCCCCGTGCGCACCATCGAGACCAACGTGCACTGCACCGAGGTGGTGCTGTCCCAGGCGGCCGAGAAGCGCAAGCCCGTCCTGCTCGCCTCGACGTCGGAGGTGTACGGGAAGTCGACGGCCCTGCCGTTCCGGGAGGACGGCGACCTCGTGCTCGGCCCCACCACCAAGGGCCGCTGGTCGTACGCGTGCTCGAAGGCGATCGACGAGTTCCTGGCGCTCGCCTACTGGCACGAGCGCAAGCTCCCCACCGTCGTCGTGCGCCTGTTCAACACCGTGGGGCCCCGCCAGAGCGGGCAGTACGGGATGGTCGTGCCGCGCTTCGTGCGCAGCGCGCTCGCGGAGCGCGACCTGCACGTCTTCGGCGACGGCGGGCAGAGCCGCTGCTTCGGCCACGTCGCCGACGTGGTGGACGCGCTCGTCGCCCTCATGGCCGACGAGCGTCACCGCGGCGAGGTGTTCAACATCGGGTCGACCGAGGAGATCACGATCGGGGACCTCGCCGGCCGCGTGCTCGCCGCCACCGGCTCCTCCTCGCGGATCGCGACGATCCCCTACGCCGACGCCTACGGGATCGGCTTCGAGGACATGCCGCGGCGCGTGCCGGACGTGACCAAGATCCGGGCGGCCATCGGCTGGGAGCCGGAGCGGGACCTCGACCGGATCCTCGCCGACGTGATCGCCTACGAGACCACGAAGCAGCCGACCGGCTGATGCGGGGCGGGCATGACCGCTGAGGCGCGGCTGGCCCTCGGGCTCGGCGTCGCGCTCGTCCTGAGCGTGCTGCTCACCCCGGTGGCGATCCGGCTCGCGATCCGCTGGGGCTTCCACGACCGGCCCGGCGGCTACAAGACGCACGGCACGCCGACGCCGTACCTCGGTGGTGCGGCCGTCACCGCGGCCTTCGTCGCGGGGCTGCTCACCGCGGCGGCCGGCGTGGACGCGGGCCGCTCACTGCTGGTCGCGGGCGCCGTCCTCGTGCTGTGGGCGGTCGGCACGGTCGACGACCGGCGGACCGTCACGCCCGGGATGCGCGTCGCCGTGGAGGCGGCGCTCGGGACGGCGCTGTGGGTGGCGGACCTGGGCTGGGACACCGGTGCTGCGGCCCTGGACCTGGCGCTGACCGTGGCCTGGGTCGTCGTCGTGGTGAACGCGGTGAACCTGTTCGACAACATGGACGGCGCGGCGACGGCCGTCGTGGGCGCCGCGGCGCTCGCGACCGCCGGACTGGGCCTGGCGTTGGGGGACGCGTGGCTGGCGGCGTGCGCCGGCGCGCTCGCCGGGGCGTGTCTGGGCTTCCTCCCGTACAACCTCGCCGGGCCCGCCCGGATCTTCCTCGGTGACGGCGGGTCGATGCCGATCGGCTTCGCCGCCGCCGCGCTCGCGATGGCCGGGGCGGCGCACGGGCTGCCGGCCGGCGAGGCGCTGCCCGTCGCGGTGCTGCTGCTCGCCCTGCCGCTGCTCGACACCGCGCTGGTGATCGTCTCCCGCCGTCGCCGCGGCGTCTCGATCCTCACCGGCGGGCACGACCACCTGACGTACCGGGTGCTGCCGTGGCTCGGCACCCCGCGGCGGGTCGCGGCCGCACTCGGCGCGACACAGGCGCTGCTGGGGGCCGTCGCCGTCGCCGCGGCCGACAGCGGACGGGGCGCGGTACTCGCCGCGGCGGCCGTCGCCGTGCTGGCGGGGGCGTGCGCGGTCGTCGTGCTCGTCGCCCGTGAGCCGCGCGCGGCCTACGGCGAGTAGCCCCGCGGTGCGGATCGAGGGCAGCGCGTTAGAGTCCGGCGCCGTGGCCCTCCCGGCGAGTCCCCCCTCCTCCGCCGCACCGGCCGCCCGGGGCGGGGATGCGCGCGCCCGGCTGCTCGCCGGGGGCCTCGGCGGCCTCGCGCTCGGCCTGTCCCCGCTGCTGTACGGCGGCTACGCCCCGTCCACCTGGGGGATCGCGGGCCTCGTCCTCGTGGTGCTCGTCCTCGTGCTCGTGCTCGCCGGGCCGATCCGGCTCAGCCGTCCCGCGGCGCTCGCGGTCGGGGCGCTCGCCGCGCTCGCCACGGCGACGCTGCTCTCCGGCGCGTGGGGGCCGTCCGCCTCGGCCGCGGACGAGTCGAGCGCGCGCCTGTTCCTGCTCGCGCTCGTCCTCCTCGCGCTCGTCCTGATCGTCCGTGACGCGCTGATCGCCACCGTGACGCTGGGGGCGGCGACGGCCGGCGTCCTCGCGGTGGCGCTCGGCACGCTCGCCGTGCTCCTCGCCGGTGACGGGCAATCGGTCTTCCTCGGCGGCCGGCTGAACGCGCCGCTCGGGTACGTGAACGGGCAGGGCAGCATCTACGTCCTGGGGCTCGTGGCCTGCCTGGCCGCGACCGGGATCCGCCGCTCGGCGTTGCTCGCGGGCGGTGCGGCGGGCGCCGCGACGCTGCTCGCCGGCCTCGCCTTCCTGTGCCAGTCCCGCGGCGTGACGATCACGGCGGTCGTCGCCGGGACGATCGTGGTGCTGTGCGTCGGCGGCCGCCTGCGCCGGACCGCGGCGGCGCTGCTCGTCGCGGGCGCGACCGTCGCGATCAGCCCGCAGCTGACCGACGTGCTCGGGCGCACGACGTACCGCGGCACGCCGACGGACACGATCGACGACGCCGCGCTGGCCCTGCTGCTCGCCGCGGTGGGCACGGGGCTCGTGTGGGGCGTGCTCATCGCGATCGCGCGCCGCCTGGACGGGACCGCGGTGCAGCGGTTGCGCGGGGTCGCGGCGGCGGGGCTCGCCGTGCTCGCCTTCGCGCTGGCGATCGGGGTCGTCGTGAAGGCCGACGCGATCCGGGAGCGCGTCTCCAACCAGTACCACGCGTTCGTGGACCTCGAGGTGCGGCCCGACGCCGACGGGACGCGGCTGTTCTCCGGCAGCGGGACGCGCTACGACTACTGGCGGGTGGCCGTGGACGTCTTCGCCGACCATCCGCTGGCCGGCGCCGGGGCGGGCGGGTACACCGCCCCCTACTTCCGCGAGCGCCACACGAGCGAGGACGTGCAGCAGCCCCACAGCTTCGGCCTGCAGACCCTCGCCGAGCTGGGCCTGGTGGGCGGCGCCCTGCTCGCCGCGTTCCTCGCCGCCCTGGGCTGGGGCGTCGTGGCGGCGGCGCGGCGGGCGGGCGGCGACCAGCGCGAGCGGTTCCTCGTGGCGGCCGGCACCGGGATGACGGTGGCGTGGCTCCTGCACGCGAACGTCGACTGGATCCTGCTGCTGCCCGGCGTCACCGGCGTCGCGCTCGTCGGCATGGCGACGGTCCTGCGGCCGGCCCCCGGCGCGCCCGCCCTGGCCCGGCCGCGCCGCCCCACCGCCATCGCGCTGGCGGCGGTGGGCGCCGTGCTCCTGGTGCTCGCCACCGTCGGGCTCGGCCGGCGGGTGCTCGTCGACCGGGCCCTCACCGCGGCCCAGAGCGCGGTGTCCACCGATCCGGCGGCGGCGATCCGCGACGCCGACCGCGCGCTGGCCCTCGACGACGATCTTCTCGCCGCGTACTACGCCAAGGCTGCGGCGCAGGCCCGCTTCGGCGAGGCGGCGCCGGCGATCGCCACGCTGCGCGCCGCGCTGGAGCGGGAGCCGGACGCGTTCGTCACCTGGGCGCTGCTCGGGGACCTCGAGTCGCGCGCCGGCCACCGCGCCGCCGCCCGCCGCGCGTACGCGCGCGCCGCCGCCCTGAACCCTCGCGACGTCACGGTGCGTGCCGCGCTCCGCGAAGCCTCCTGACGCCGTGGACCGTCCCGCCGAAGTGGTGCACGTCCTGGCCCGCGACGCGCTCGCGGGCACCGAGCTGATGGTCGCCGCGCTCGCGGAGCGCAGCGATCCCGCGGCGGTGCGGGCGACCGTCCTGTTCCTGGACGCCCCCGGCCCGGTCGCCGCCCGGCTGCGGGCGGCGGGGGTCTCCACCCGGTCGCTCGGCGGCGGGCCCGCCGGCCTCCTCGCCCTCGCCCGGCACATCCGGGACCGGCCGGCCGACGTGCTGTGCGGCTACGGCTTCCGCAACGGCCTGGCGACGCGGCTGCTGGCCCGGTGGCTCTCCCCCGCCACCCGCATCGTCACCGGGGTGCGCGGGCTGTACGTCACCGAGGTCGACCGGATCGACAGCGTGCGCGGGCGGCTCGTGATGGCCGTGGAGCGCGCCACCGCGCCGCTCGTCGACGCGTACGTCGCCAACTCCACGGGGGCGCTGGACGTCCTCGCGGCCCACGGGATCGACCGCGCCCGGCTGCACTACGTGCCCAACGGGCTCGACGCCGACCGCTGGCCCACCCCCGACCGCCGCGACCGCACCGCGCCGGCGACCGTCGTGTGCGTGGGCCGCTTCGTCCCGATCAAGCGTCAGATCGACGTGGTGACGGCCGCGGCGCTGCTGCGCACCCGCGGCGTCCGTGCCCGCTTCGTGTTCGCCGGCGGCGGCCCGACGCTGGAGGAGGTCCGCGCGCACGCCGCCGACCTGGGCATCGCCGACGACGTGACGTTCCTGGGCCCGTGCCCGCCGGAGCGGGTGGCGCAGCTCCTCGTGGACGCCGACGTCGCGTGCCTGGCCTCCTCGCAGGAGGGCATGCCCGGCGTCGTCCTGGAGGCGATGGCGACCGGCCTGCCGGTCGTCGGCACGCGCGTCAACGGCATCGCCGACGTGGTGCGTGACGGCGAGACGGGGCTGCTCGTCCCGCCCGGCGACCCGACGGCGCTCTCCCTGGCCCTGCAGCGCCTGCTCACCGACGCGGCGCTGCGGACCGAGCTCGGGGCGCGGGGACGCGACCGCGTGGTGGCCGAGCACTCGCTCGCCGGCACCGTCGCGGCGACGACGGAGCTCCACCTGGCGCTGCTGGCCGCGCCGGCCCGCTCGCGCTAGCCGCGCGCGAACGCGGCGAACGCCGGCTTGCGGACGCCTTCGCGGGTGATGAGGCCGCTCTCGACCTGGTCGTTGCCGGGCCGCAGCGGGAAGTCGTAGAGCCCCATGTACCCGAGCGTGACGAGCCGCGACCACGTGCGGCTGACGCGCAGCACGTCGGTCATCCACTGCGCCTGGACCTTGCGCGACAGGAAGATGTTGAACTCCCAGTTGGCGTGGTCGGTGGGGAAGCACAGCTCGCTGATGAAGATCGGGATCTTCTTGCCCCCCGGGCGCCGGCCGAGATTGCGGTCGATCGTGTCCGCGAGGGTGTCGAGGTCGCCGAAGTCGGCGTAGCCGTGGCCGAGCGGCGGCTGGCTGAGCCGCGGCGTGCGACCCGTGAACGGGTTGTGGCCGTAGTAGTCCATCCGCGGGGGCTTGCCGTTGGGCAGCCGCAGCAGCCGGATCCAGTCCAGCGGCCGGACGTCCCCGATCGTGTACGAGTTGCCGCCGATCACCAGGTTGTTGCGTGAGACCTTCTTGAGCTGCGCGTACGAGGAGTCGAGCAGCTGGGCGTACCGCCGCGCGCCGGTGCGCCCCGTCGGCGAGAAGTTCGCGGCGCGACTCGGCTCGCCCCAGATCAGCCACCGGCGCACGCCCGGCCAGTGGCGGGAGGCGGCGGCCATGAACGCGCCGTAGTCGGCCGGGTCGCTGGGCGCGAAGTTCCAGTCCTTGCCGCCGTTGGCCCACGTCGGGGTGCCGGCGACGCTCACCAGGACCGTGATGCCGTACCGGCGCGCCTCCACGATCTGCTCGTCGAGCTGGGTCGGCCACGCGTAGGCGGGATCCGTGGGGTCGGTGGGATGCGCCGGCCGGCGCGTGGCGATGTCGCGCCACGAGATCGTCGTCTGCCAGATCCCCACGCCGAGCTTGGCGTAGATCGGGAACTGGCTGACGCCGTCGACCTCGGCCGGCCCCCACATCGCCTTGCGGGTCGTGACCGCGCCCTGCGCCGCCGTCGCCGTCACCGCCGACAGGCAGGCGAGAACGGCGATCGCGGCCAGGAGCCGGGCGAGAGGCATCGCTTGAGGCTAGTCCATCCCCCGTGCCGCGCGACGCACTCCCCAGCGGGCACGCGCGGCCCGCAGGATCGCCATGAGCGTCCGTGCGACCATCCCGGCGTCACCGGCCCGGGGCACCAGCTCCCGCAGCGGGATCCCGCTGCGGACCGACGCCCAGCGCGCGGTCGCGAGCAGGAGCACGACGTAACAGACGCTCGAGGTGAGGGCCGCACCGGCGACGCCGAGCGACCGCAGCCACAGGGCGTTCATCCCCACGTTCACCAGCGCGACCGCCACGGACAGCGCGCTCAGCCGCAGCGGGTCGGCCACCCGCACCAGCCAGTTGTAGAGCGGGCGGAACGCGGCCATCGCCACGACGCCGGGAAGGAGGACGACGGTGACGAGGTACACCCCGTCGTAGGCGGAGCCGTACAGCAGCGGCAGCACGAACCACAGCGTGGCGGCGAAGCCGGCGGCGATCACCCCCGACAGCAGCAGGTTCACCCGGCCCACCTGGAACGAGACGCGCGCCGCCTCGGGCAGCGGCAGGGCCATCGACGGGCGGATGGAGGCGAGCACCAGCGGCGTGGTGAGCTGCCACGCGAGCTCGGCGAACACCACCGCGATCGCGTAGATGCCGGCCGCCTCGTCGTCGAGCCACAGGGCCACCAGGAACAGGTCGAGCCGCAGCAGCACGAACCAGCCGATGTAGCCGCCGTGCAGGCGCAGCCCGTACCGCAGCGTCGCGCCGAGCAGCCCGAGGTCGTAGGGCGGCCCGACCGGCCCGACGGTGCGCGCCGCGCGCATGCTCAGCGCCCAGGCCACGACCGCGACCCCGAGGTAGAGGGCGAGCGCCGCGGTGAGGTCGAACGCCCCGGACGCGAAGACGACGCACACGACCAGCAGCTGCGCCACCGCGATGATCGCCGACACGCGCTGGTAGGCCCGGAAGCGGCCGGCGAGCATGAGCAGGTTCGCGAGCCACAGCTGGTGCATCTGGAACGGGACGGAGAGGACCGCGCAGGCGAACAGCACGAGCGACAGGCCGTCGAAGAGCGAGTGGTGGGCCACGCCGTAGAGCACGAGCATCGCGACCATCGCCAGCGGCCCGAGCAGCACGGCACTCAGGAAGCCGTTGCGGCTCAGCGCCGACAGCGGCGTCCCCCGCTCCGCGAAGAAGTAGCTGCCCGCCAGCTCCGTGCCCGCGTGGAACGCGATCACGGCGATGCTCGCCGCGGTGACGGCGACCGCGTAGACGCCCCGGTCCGCGGGCCCGAGGGCCCGGGCGATGAGGACGCTGGCCACGAGCCCGGTCGCGTACCCCAGGAGCTGCACCACGAACGCCGTGGTCGCGTCGGCCGCCATGCGCTTGCCGCCGAGCGCCTCGGCGGCGTCGACCGGCTCCGGGCCGATCACGGGAGCCGGCCGCGTACGGCCGCCCGCAGGGCGGCGGCGTCGGCCCACGGCACCACGGTCCCCTGGGAGGCCTCCAAGACGTGCTCGACCGCGCTCGGGACGGCGTCGGTGCTCACCACCGGCAGGCCGGCCGCGAGCGCCTCCACGACGACACGCCCCCACGACTCCCCCGGGACCCGGTCGTGGATCCGCAGGACGTTGGGCACCACGAGCACCGTCGCCCGCGCGTAGTGGGGCCCGACGTCGACCGCGGTCTCGTGCACCTCGGTCAGCGCTGGGTCGCGCGCCCGCAGCCGGGCCCGGCAGGCGGCCGCGTACTCCGCGTCCCCGCCGACCTGCGTGCCGGGGTCGCCGAGCAGCGCGACGAGCCGCACGCGCTCGCCGGCCGCGTCGAGCTCGCCGACGAGGTCCAGGAGGCGGTCGAGCCCCTTCAGCGGGATGGGGCGACCGACGAACAGGAGCTCGGGGGGCCGGTCGTCGGGGCTCGGCGGGCGCTCGCGCGCAGGAGCCGGGTACGGAGCGGCGATCCGGCGCACCTTCGCCGCGTGCCCGAGCCGCGCGTAGTGCTCGGCGTGGACCCGCCCCGGCACGAGGATGGTGGTGGCGGCCCGGGCGAGGGCCCGGTCGAGGGCCCGGCGCGGGGCGTGCCGCGGACCGGCGGGGGCCAGCCACGTCTCGGAGTAGACGAGCAGGGGCCGCCGGGCGAGCAGGGCCGCGGGGACGAGCACGGCCCACAGCAGCCGGTCGCGGCCCCCAGGGGGCACCGCGCCGACGAGGACGCGCCGCGCCGCGCGCACCTCGCGCAGCAGCCAGCGCAGGGCCTGCCCCGTTCCCCGCAGCACCCGTTTGCCGCCCACGTACCGCGCCGCGATCTCCTCACCGCCCGCCACGTCGCGCAGCGCGCGGCGCGCATCCCGCTCCAGCGCGGCGAGCACGTCGTCCGGCGGGCCGTCGGCCCACGCCCACGAGCGCACCGCGTGCTCCCGCGGATCGAGCTCGGTGAAGACGTTCAGGTTCGCGACGAGCACGCGGTCGCCGGGCGAGGCGGGGTCCGCGCGGGGAGCCACCGCGGCTACGCGCGCCGGAAGACGAACTGGTTGCACCCGAGGCCCCGGCCGGCCAGCACCTGCCGCTCCACGACGAACCCCGCCGCCCGCGCGCGCTCGACGACCAGTTCGGGAGCCGCGACCTCGAACGGGTACCCACCGATCCAGTCGACGATGTCGTGCCAGCGGCTCATCCCCCGGGTGCTCTGGTACTCGGTCCACCGCCGGACGTAGGCGCCGGGATGCCCCTGGAGGGTCTGCTTGGCGAAGCCCGCCAGCTCGCGCGGCCCCATCACCGCGATGGCGTACGGCAGCTGCAGGCGGCGCGGCAGCCGGTTGTACGTGCGCTTGGCCGCGCGCCAGGCGCGGCTGCGCCAGCCCTGGTCGTTGTAGATCGCCACGAACAGCAGCCCGTCCGGGGCGACCGCGGCCGCGGCGTGGTCGAACGCGGCCCACAGCTTCCCCGTGTGGTGGAGCACGCCCCACGAGTAGACGAGGTCGAACTGCCCCAGGCCGGCGACGTACGTGCCGTCCAGCACGTCTCCCCGTTCCACCGCCCAGCGGTCGTCCGGGACCCCGGCCCGCGACCGCAGCTCGCGGGTGCAGGCGACGCTCTGCGGGTCGTAGTCGAACGCGTGCAGGCGGGATGCGCCGAGCCGGGCGGCGGCCAGCGAGAACAGGCCGCTGCCGGAGCCGGCGTCCAGCCAGGTGCGCCCGGCCACCGCCTCGCGCCCGACCATCTCCTCCAGCGAACGCTCGGCTTCCGCGATGCGTTCCTCGCTGAGCCCCTTCAGGAACCGCGCCCAGTTCTCGCCGAACGCGAAGCGCGTCTCGTCCTCGGGGGAGCTCATGGACGCATCCTCCCACTCCTTCGCATACGGTGACGGCGTGGGAACCCGCCGCCGCCACATCGCGTTCTACGCGCCCCGGGCCGGAACGATCCTCACCCCGAGCGCCCGCCCGAGCGGTGGTGCCGAGGTCCAGGTCCTCCATCTCGCCCGCGGTCTGGCCCGCCGCGGCGCCCGCGTCGCGCTCGTCTCCTACGCCACGCCGGGCCTGCCCTCCACCGCCGACGGCATCGAGGTCGTGACGCAGCGCCGCGGCGTGCGCGGACCGGTGCCGGTGCGGCGCGCCGCGACACTGGCCGCGACGTGCGCACGGCTCCTGCGGCTCGACGCGGACGTCGTCGTCCAGCGCGCCGCGGGCGGCACGACCGGCCTGGTCGCGCTCGCCGCCCGGGCCACGCGCACCCGTTTCGTCTACTCGAGCGCGAGCACGGTGGACTTCACGTTCGAGCCGCGGGCGTACGGGCACGCGACGGTCGCGCTGTACGACCTCGGGATCCGGCTCGCCGACGAGGTCGTGGTGCAGACGGACGAGCAGGCCGAGCTGTGCGTGCGCCGGTTCGGGCGGCGGCCCGTGGTGATCCGCAGCGTCGCCGAGCGCCCTCCGGCCGAGCCGGCGGCCGACGGCCGGGACTCCACGGGGTTCCTGTGGATCGGGCGGCTGGCGGGGTACAAGAACCCCGATGCCCTGCTCGACCTGGCGGCCGCCGTGCCCGAGGCCCCGTTCACGATGGTGTGCGTCCCGGCCGAAGGGGACCCGCCCGGGATCGCCGCCGCCCTCGCTCAGCGCGCCGCGTCGCTGCCCAACGTGCGGCTGCTCGGCCCCCGGCCGCGCACCGAGCTGCTCCAGGACGTGGCCCGCGCGACGGCGATCGTCAGCACGTCGGACTACGAGGGCATGCCGAACACCCTGCTGGAGGGCTGGAGCCGCGGCGTGCCCGCGCTGACCCTCGCCCACGACCCCGACGGCGTCATCGCCCGGGAGCGGCTCGGCCGGTTCGCGGGGGGAAGCCCCGCCGGCCTCGCGCAGGAAGCCCGCGCGCTGTGGGGCGGCCGCGCCGGCGACGGCGAGCTGCGGGCCCGCTGCCGCGCGTACGTGCGGGCCCACCACGACCCGGACGTCGTGATCGAGCAGTGGGCGCGGGTGCTGGAGCTCCCGCCGGTGGGGGCCGCGCGATGACCGACGACGTCGAAGCGCCCGCCGCCGAGCCCGTCACGGAGCCCGTCCCGACCACGTGGGGCCCGCGGGTGCTCGTGGTCGCCGCGGCGTCCAGCGCCGTGTGGCCGACGGCACTGGGGCCGGCGCAGCTGACGGTCGGCCGCCTCCTGCTCGTCGCGTTGGCCGTGGCCGTGCTCGTCGATCTCGTCCCGGTGCGCGCCCGGGGGCTGCGCCCGGTCACGCCCGCCGTCCGGCTGGCCGTCGCGCTCGGCGCGCTGCTGTTGTGGAGCGCGATCAGCGCCGCGGCCTGGGGCTCGTTCGCCGCAGGCTCCTTGCAGGGGTTCGCCGAGCTGGTGCTCCTCACCGTGCTCACCGCCACCGTCGGCCTGTACGCCACGCCCCGCCTGGCGGTCGCCACCGTCGCCGCCGCGACGCTGGGGGTGCTCGCGGGCGGCCTGCTCGCCGCCGTGGGGCTGCGCAACCTCCACTCCGCGGTGTTCGCGCCGAGCGAGAGCGCCGACCGGCTGGAGGGCGTGTACGGCAACCCGAACTTCCTCGGGCTCGCGCTGGCCCTCGCGCTGCCCGCCGCGGCGGCCGGCGTCGTGCGCCTGCGCGGCTGGCCGCGCTGGGCCGCGCTCGCGACCGGCCTGGCGCTCGCCGGCCTCCTGGTGGCCACCTTCTCGCGCGGCAGCCTCGTGGCCGCCGCGATCGGCGTGCCCGTCGCCGCCGCCGTCGCCTTCGGGCGCCGCCCGTCGTGGAAGGTCGCCGTCGCGATCGCCGTCGCCGTACCGGTCGTGGCCGTCGGGATCATTCTCTCCCCGCTCTACCAGTCCGCCCGGCTGCGGGCGGACTTCGGCACCGACACCGTCACCACCGCCCTCACCATCGACCGCTCGGGCTGGTGGCCGGGGCGCGCCGGCGCGGTCAAGGTGCCCGGCGCGGTCCTGTCGAACCCCTCCGGCTCGACGGCGCTGCGCGTGGCCGCGCGCCGCGCGGGCCAGGGCGTGAGCATCGACCTCGGCAAGCCGTTCGGCACCTCGCGGGCCGGTTGGCGCTTCCGCGTCTCCCGCGAGGCGGGGCACGACCCGCTCGACGTGCACTGGCTCGTCACCACGCCGTCCGGTGAGCGGATCCGGGAGGGCGTCGCCGCCGCGACCGACCGGCCGCGGACCGTCGAGGCGCGCTTCGACGCCCGGCTCGGGGATCACTTCGCCCTGCAGGCGTGGACCGGGCAGCCGGGCACGTTCACGCTCGACCGCGTCGCGCTCTACGAGCGGCGGCCGGGTTCGGTCGGCGGCTACCGGCCCCTGCCGACGCGCCTGCTCGGCGCCGCGCCGGACCGGCTGCACCAGGCCGAGAGCGCCTACGAGGAGTCGCGCTGGGACGCGCTGCGGCTGGCGGGCGACGCGTTCGTCGCGCATCCGCTCCAGGGCCTGGGCTGGAACGGCTTCCCGGCGTACGCGGCGAGCCACGGCCAGTACGGCGCGATCCCCACCCACAACACCTACGCCCAGGTGCTCGCCGACCTGGGCCTGGTCGGGGTCCTCGCCCTGCTCGCGGCGCTCGCGGCCCTCGGCGTCGCCGCGTGGCGCGGGCGGCCACCGCCGCTGCTGCGCGGCGCGCTGATCGGCACCCTCGCCGCGGGCGCCGTGGGCTTCGTCTTCATCAACGGCCTCTCGCTCCCCGGCGCCGTCATGCCCCTGATGATCGCGATGGGCCTGACCGCGGCCTGGGGCGGCGTGGACCACCGCGGACCGCACCCCGAGCCGGGGCCGGAGCCGGAGGAGGCGTGAGCGGCGGCCCCGAGCCCGACGGGACGTGGCGCGTCCTGGCCGACGCGCTGCTCGCCCGCGCCCGCACCGACACGGACCGGCTCGCCTACGACGACGGGCGCGAGCGCGTCACGTTCGGCCAGCTCGCCGACCGGGCCGCCGAGCGTGCCCGGGCCCTCGCCCGGCTCGGGGTGACGCCGGGCGATCGCGTCGCGCTCGTCCTCCCCGCGGGTGTCGGGTTCGCCGAGACGTTCTGGGCGCTGCAGCTGCTCGGGGCGACGCCGTGCGCGCTCAACCCGGCCGCGGGCCCGGGGGTGATCGCCCGCGGCGTGGCGCTCGTGCGCCCCCGCCTCGTCGTCGACGAGACCACGTCGTGGAGCGCGAGCGGGACGCCGCCGCTCGCGGCCGTGCCCCGCGACCGCGAGGGCCTGGCCTTCCTGCAGCCGACGTCCGGCACGTCCGGCGCACCGCGCGCCGCCTGCGTGCGCCAGCGCAACGTCCTGGCCTTCCTGGCCGCCGTGCAGGAGGCCCGGCACGTGCGGCGCGACGACGTGATCGTCGCCTGGGTCCCCCCGTGGCACGACTTCGGGCTCGTCCGGTTCGTGATCGGCGCGGTGCACTTCGGCCTGCCGTGCCACATCGTGCAGCCCGCCATCGCGACGATCCCGGAGTGGCTGCGCACCATCTCGCGCGTCGGCGGGACGTTCACCGGCGGCCCGGACTTCTGCTTCCGGCTCGCCGCCCGGATGGTGGATCCCGGCACGGTCGACCTGCGCACGCTGCGCAACGCCGGCAACGGGGGCGAGCCGCCGCTCATGTCGACGATCGAGGCGTTCGAGTCCCGGTTCGGCGTCCCCGGCGTCGTCCTCCCGGGCTACGGCCTGGCCGAGGCCACGCTCGGCGTCAGCGCGCACGTGCCGGGCGACGTCGTCACCGCGGACGCCCGCGGCAACGTGTCCTGCGGGCCGGTCCTCCCGGGCTTCGACGTCCGGGCGGGCGTCTCGGTCCACGAGCCGGCCGAGATCCTGGTGCGCGGCGATGCCGTCTTCGCCGGCTACCTCGACGCGCCGGAGGACACCGCCGATCGCCTGCGCGACGGCTGGCTGCACACCGGGGACAGCGGCTACCTCGACGCCGAGGGCCGGCTGTTCGTGCTCGGCCGCCGGCGCGGGATGCTCAAGCGTGCCGGGGTCGTGGTGGCGCCGCGCGAGCTGGAGGAGGCGGCCCAGCGGGTGCCGGGCGTGCGCGTGGCGGCCGCGGTGGCCGTCGCGAGCGACGGCCCGGGCGCGGACATGATCGCGGTGGTCGCCGAGGCCAAGGTGCCGGAGCCCGACCGGGCCCCGCTCGCGGCCGCCGTCACGCGCGAGGTGGTGGCCCGGGCCGGCTTCGCGCCCGACCGCGTCCTGATCGTCCCGCCGCACGCCATCCCCCGCACGGAGAACGGCAAGGTCCGCCACCGGGCGCTGGCCGACGAGCTGGAACGCGCCGGCGGCGACGCCCCGGCCTGAGCGGGCCGTTCAGGCGCCGGGGTCCGGCGGCTCGTCGTCGCCCCAGAAGCTGTTGACGAACAGCTGGCTGAGCGCCTCCGGCGAACTCCGCAGGAAGCGCTCCAGCCAGCCCGCGGTGGCGGCCGCCATCGCGGCCTCGTCACCCGGGGGGATCGCGTCGCCGACGACGATCTCGACGCGCCCGCCGCGCCAGCGCGGTGCGATCGGCACGAGGGGGCTGCCGGTGATGCGCGCCAGCGCGAAGGCCCCGCGCGCCAGCCGCGTGGTGCGGCCGAACAGCGTGACGTCGACGGTGGTGGGGAACTCGTTGGCGTCCACGAGCAGGAAGACGGAGCCACCGGCCCGCAGCGTGCCGACGGCCCGCCGCAGCGCGGCCGCCCGCTGCCATTCCTCGGTGCCGGTCCACCCCGCCTGCAGGCGCCGGCGCGCGGTGCCCGAGAGCTGCAGCACGAGCACCTCGCCGGGAAGCTGCTCGAGCAGGATGCCGAGCGCGGGGAGCGGCCCGACGTGGAAGCCGGCGAGCACGAGCGGCGGCCGCAGGCGCGTGAGGTCGAGCTCACCCGCGAGCGGCGGGTACGGCCAGCGCGCCGTCGGGGAGTTCAGCCCGGCCTCCAGCACGCGCATGCGCAACCAGCCGATCCACGTCGCCTGCCGCAGCCGGGCGCGCTCCGCCGGCGGCAGCTCGGGGAGGAAGCGGCGGAGCGCCGCGTCGTCGAGGCCGCGACCGAGCGGTGCCGAGGCCCGGCCCAGCACGGTGGCCGCGGCGATCGCGGCGCGCGGGAACCGGCCGGCGGCACGCTGCAGCGCCCGGCGAGGACGGGGCCGGCTCACGCCTGGGCGAAGTGGTCGACGATGCCCCCGAGGCGCAGCGGCCCTCCGGCGAGCAGCGCTTCGGTGGACCGGCCGCCGAGCCGGTCCTCGCAGGCGAGCAGGAACTCCACGGCGTCGATCGAGTCGAGGCCCAGGCCTCCCGATCCGACCAGCGCCTCGTCCGGGAGCGGCAGCCCGTCGAACCGCAGCGGCCACGTGCCAACCAGGATCTCCCGCACGACGACGGCGGTTCGGGCGCGATCCGGCATCCCGTCGTTCTACTCCATCGGGCCGGGCGCGTGCGTCCCGGACCTCATGCGGCGTCGACGACGGCGGGCGCCCCCGGCGGCGTCAACGCCACCGGTCGCTCGGTGCTGCGCAGCCACCGCTCCAGGGCCAGCACGGTCCACAGCCGTGCTCCGTGATCGGCCTCCTGCGCCCGGTGGGCGGCGAGCATCCCGGCCAGCACCGGCTGGTCCAGGTAGGCCGCGGTGCGCGCGTCCGCCGCCAGCACCTCGTCGGCGAACATCGTCCCCAGCTCGCCGCGGAACCACTGGTGCATCGGCACGCCGAAGCCGTGCTTGGGCCGGTCCCAGATCTCCTGCGGCAGCAGCGGCCCGAACGCGTGGCGCAGCACCGGCTTGACGTGCCGCAGGCCGACCTTGTGGCGGGCGGGCAGCCGGGCGACGTACGCGATCAGCGCGGTGTCCAGGAACGGCGAGCGCGCCTCCAGGCCGTGCGCCATCGTGGTGCGGTCCACCTTCACCGACAGGTCGTCCGGCAGGTAGGTGCACAGGTTGGCGTACAGGATGCGGTCGAGCTCGGGCAGGGCCGCGGACTCGGCGTAGCGCGCCTGCATCGAGCGGCGCACGCGGGCCACGGTCGCGAGCGGACGCAGCTCGGGGCCGAGCACGCCGGGCAGCAGCTCCTCGCCGAGGATCGCGATCCACGACTGGTAGCGGTCCAGGAGCGAGCCGTCGGCGCGCTCCAGGAAGCGCTGCAGCCGGCGGGCGGGGTCGCCGTAGCCGCTGCCGCGGGGCGCGAGCGCCGCGACGGGGCGGGCGAGCCGGCCGGCCGCTCGGGGGACGAAGCGGGAGATCGCGGCGGCCCGGAAGCGGTCGTAGCCGCCGAACACCTCGTCTCCCCCGTCGCCGTTGAGCACCACCGTGACGTCGCGCCGCGCCAGCTCGGAGACGATGAACGTGGGGATCGCCGACGAGTCCCCGAACGGCTGGTCGTGGTGCCAGAGCAGCCGGTCCATGAGCCCGACGGCGTCCACCTGCACCGCGTGCTCGGTGTGCCGCGTGCCGAAGTGGTCGGCGACGAGCCGGGCGAACCCCCGCTCGTCGTGGCTCTGCTCCTCCGGGAACCCGATCGCGAACGTGTGCACCGGCTCCGCGGCGTGACGGGTCATGAGGCCGACGACGAGCGAGGAGTCGATGCCGCCCGACAGCAGCGCGCCGAGCGGCACGTCGGCCACCATCCGTCGCCGGGTCGCCTCCTCGAGCAGGCGGGCGATCTCGGCGAGCACCGGCCGGTCCGGCCGCAGGTCCTGCCGGCCGTCCGGCAGCGCGCTCCAGTACGGGCGGGGCGGCCGGCAGCCAGCGGCGTCGTGGACGACGACGGAGCCGGGCGGCACCTCGAGCACGTCGCGGTAGAACGTGCGCGGGGTGGGCACGTAGCCGTACGTCAGGTACTCGGGGATCGCCTCCGGGTCCACCTGCCCTTCGACCCAGGGAGAGGCCAGCAGCGCCTTGATCTCCGAGCCGAACGTGCAGCGGTCCCCGGCCACGCTGTAGAACAGCGGCTTCTTGCCCGTCCGGTCACGGGCCAGCAGCAGCCGGCCGCGCCGGCCGTCCCACAGCGCGAGCGCGAACATGCCGTCGATCCGCTCGATGAACGCCTCGCCCCACGCCTCGTAGGCCCGCAGGACGACCTCGGTGTCCCCGTGGGACGCGAACCGGGCCCCCGCGGCGCGCAGCTCGGCCCGCAGCTCCGCGAAGTTGTAGATCTCGCCGTTGTAGGTGAGGGCGATCGCCCCGTCCTCGGACGTCATCGGCTGGTGCGCGGCCTCGGTGACGTCGATGACGCGCAACCGGCGGTGACCGAACCAGCCGTGGAGGCCGCCGCCGGCGACCTGGGACTCCCCCGCGCCGTCCGGGCCGCGATGGCGCAGCGTCTCGCGCATGCGTCGCCCCGCGTCCTCGTCGATCGGCGACCGGTCGCTGGAGACGTAGCCGCAGATGCCGCACACGGCCGACATCGTGCCAGTCGCGCCCGGTCCACGCGATCTGCGCTTGCCCGGAGGCGGACCGGGCATACTGGGACGATGCGATCGCGACCGCTCCTGATCGTCCTGGCCGCCGCCGTGCTCGGCGCGGCCGGTGCCCCCGCCGCGTCGGCCCAGACGTCGGGCGTGCAGGTGGATCCGAGCTCCCCGTCGGGCAAGGAGTACGCCCTGCCGCTCCAGAGCGCGCGGGAGAGCGGCCACGGCGAGAAGTCCGACGGAGGCTCCTCCTCCGGCGAAGGCGAGACGAGCAGCGCCGCGCCCAAGTTCGGCGTCGGGATCGGCGACTCCGAGGGCGAGGCGTCGCCCGGCGCCCCCTCCACCCCGACCACCGAGCGCAAGGACGCCAAGAAGAAGCGGACCGAGCGGACGACCACCGCGGCGGCTCCGACGACGGCCTCGGCGGACCCGGCCACGGCCGCGGCGCTCGCCGCGTCCTC
>Ga0247758_1000936_pt1 | contig 24562 bp, 22 predicted proteins | sample UWRJL156409C4_FD_180950 | JGI IMG/M metagenome (GOLD analysis project Ga0247758, IMG submission 180950) | Plant litter microbial communities from Arlington Agricultural Research Station in Wisconsin, United States - UWRJ-L156-409C-4 | ecosystem: Environmental > Terrestrial > Plant litter >... | reverse complement strand
GAGGGGGTTTAAGTTAGGGATGTGAAGCTGGGATTGGGGTGGTAAACCCCGAATAATCGTTGCAATTACTGTTTACTGCATGAGGGACAGAGGGGGCGATCAAGAGGGGAATACGCACAAAGGCTCGGGCCAAAGAAAGGGTCTCGCTTCTCGGTGGTCCTGACAGTAAGAAGGAATCTTTCGCACTGGCTGGGGGAGTCCTTCCTTTTGGTTCGTAGCTACTCAACAGGCCCTGTCCGCATCAAGAGAGGCCTTGACTGCGTCGTGAGAGGATCCGGCCGTATCATGAGAGGCTTCGGCTGTGTGGCGAGAGACTCTGACTGTTTTGGAATAGGCCTCTTAAGAATGCAATATAGCCTATAATATGTGGGACCATAGCGCAAATAAGATGGAGGCCATAATGCGAGAGATGTTCTCTTACTGTTAGCTGCGTTGGGGACAAAGGTGGCGATCGGGAGGAGAGGGGAACACGTACATGATCTGACGTCAAGCCGACCTCGACGTGCCACTGTTCTTTGCCTCTCCCTCTCCCACTTCAGCTCCACTCACAACTGTGACATCAATTTGAAAACTAAATACAACAGCTACTAACATCTCGGCGACGCAAAATGGGGATTGTGCACATTGCAATGTACGGATTCAAGCCTCTGGTGCCGCCAGAGGAGATCGAAGGCGTCAGTATCCCTTCATGGTCGGATTCTGGAGCGAGAATCAACTGACAGCAGCTGGCGAACAGATCTGCCGGCGGATGCTGGACCTCAAAGAGAACTGCGTGCACCCGACGACGAACAAGCCGTACATCAAATCGATGGGCGGCACCGACACCAGCTCGGAGCAGCTGCAAGTAAGCATGACTTGAGCTAGCCTTGTTTTGCGAGAAAACGCCTTGCAGTCTTGAAGCTGACAGCCTTGTGCCTGCGCAGGATGGCATCACCCACATCTTCGTCTCCGAGTTTGACAGCCCGGAGGACAAGGCGTATTATCTGGATGAGGATCCCGCGTACGCGGCCTTTTGCAAGAGCATTGAAGACGTGGTCGAAAAGAAGCAGGTGGTGGACTTCTGCCCGGGGCAGTTTACAACTCGTGTTCGTTGAGCCCTGCAAGTCTTAGGTATGGTTTTGTAGGTTGTTATCAAGAAGGCGTTTGCTAGGCGCACCTCGCCTCTTTCACAAGGCACTGAACGTGGGTTGAGAAATGTGCCCCGCCAGCTGCCAGGGGTTCCCCGCGGTGCACGATTGCCCGGCAGCATGGGGTTATCGGGCCCGCTGATTGGCCTGAGGACCTCCAACAGCCCACCCGACGTCATTTGCTCCCGCTATCAACGCCCACTGGCCCAGCCTCAAAGCCAAAAATGCAAGTCCACCGCCGAGAGACTTGAGGTGTCGCGTCTACCTGTGATACCACCTCGGATCTCAAAGAAACAACCACCTCAAGGCGTTTCCTGATTACTGTCGCTCTCTCGCGGCTCGACCACCCATCAATCGCTCAGAGTCGCATTCAAGCGCATTCAGTATCAGCCGCACTTGTCCGTGTCTCCCCATTCGGAGCGGGGCTCATCGTGTACCGAATTCGAGACTCAAACACCGGCGGACTTCTTGAGAGACACGTTGCTTGCCACATACCGGGTCGCCAACATGTCGCAACCATCACATCCCACCCTTATCAACATGCCCCAACCCCCATCGCAGCCAGACACCCCGTCTGAGATGCCGTGAGTACTCGCGCCTCCAACCGCTGCTTTCCCATCCGTCTGCTGACCGCGCAAACAGGGGCACCCCGACCAGCACAACTACCTCCCTCTCCGCGCTCTCCACCACAGCCATCAAGGATGGCCATCGCGGCCATGTCCACCACGCCCCGCACCACCGCGGTCACCAACACACCCTCTCCTCCAACAGCCTCGAGGCCGAGCGCGCCGATCGCATCAGTCGCCTCACCGGTCTCTCGGGTGTTTCCGCCCTCCGAGGCGGGCCGCCCTTCGGTTCTAACGGCCCCGGCTTCCCCCCTCAACAGCCCTTCAACAGCAACTTCCCGCAGCAAACAACCCAAACTTCCACCGGGTTCCCCTACCTGAACCCAACGCCTGCTTACTTCGACGCCGCAGGACAGCCCGTCGCCGCAACTAAGATGAGCACCGTCGGCTCGGCCAGCGCGACAGAGAGCATAGCAGGACGCACCAACAACACAGAAACGGCCGATGGCTCGCGCGGGCGCTTTGATGATGACGATGACGAGACCCGTCGCGACGAAGACGGCTGCAGTATCGACACCAACGAGGCCGAGACGGAGATCGAAATGGACTCTGCCAGCGGGTACATGGGTGGTGATCGCGACGTCGACGCACGCATGGACGATGACGACAACGAGATGATGACCACGCGCAGCACTGGGACTGGCGGCGGATTCTTTGATATGGATCGCATGTCTGACGATGGCAGTGCCAGTCTTGTTGGCTTTGGCGAGGGTGCTGGGAGCACTGTGTCCGGACCTATTTACCATCGCCGGCCACTCCCGCCGGGTAGCCAACAAGGACACGGGAGCTCTGCGGGAGCTATGGTGTGGGGCTTGGAGCGGAGCAGCTCCGGGCTGAGCGAGGGACAGCTAGTGCTCCAGCAGGGACGGCGAGATGCGATGCTGCGGTCGCTAGAGCGGGATAGCAGCGGCCTCAGCAGCAGCGACACCCCAGTGAGCCATTCGGCATTACAAGAACGGAGAGAGGCGCTCATGGTGGACGGCGTGGCACTCGACGGGCAGCACGTCCCTCCGGACGATGACGTCTTTGTCGACACCTCCACGCGTGGCCCTGTGCCCGTTATGATGCAGCAGCCGTTGCAAGCAAACATGAGCGCCATCCGGGAGACGCAACAGCCACACTCGCATCAGCAGCAACAACAGCAGGCGCAAGCGCAAGCGCGAATGGCTGGCACACCTTCCTCAACCCGCGAACAGGCCGAGCGCATCCTCCGCGAGCGTCTCGATAACGGCGAGGGGCGCGTGGGTAACACGGCGCTTGGAAGCCCCAAGGGCAACGAGCCGCTGGGACGGTTCTACTTTGAGGAGCGGAAATAGACGGCAGGAGTTCCGGTGTCTTAGGCGTTTTCTTTTTGCGGGCTGGCAGCAGCACAACGTCATATTCTGTTTTATCCCTGCCTGCTGCCGAACTCTCTCTTTCTGCAAACTTTGCGGGCCGTTTTGCTGAGAATCTTCGACAATAGGCAGGCGGGTTTGCGCAGGAGACTGGCAGGTAGGCGGGAGTACTTTGCAAGATGTTGAGTCGGACGAGAAGGGACCAGTCCCAGTGTGTGTTGGAAAGCGGGTGATGAACCTACCTGCATGTCGTTACATTTCCTGGCTTCGTTCCCGGTTGTATTATTATTACTAGCACGCGCGTGGTCAAGCTATGGTTGTTTTGGGCGGGCAGGCGCGAACGTTAGCCATCAGAGTCCACAACCGTTGTCGTTGTGGCGTTAAACTTATGTGTATCCGTTGAGATATAGGCATGGGATTTGCCTCCTCAGACGCGCCGCAAGGCAAGGCAAACTCTGTTCATTTTGCTTCCTTTCCTGTCAATTTTTCTGGGAGCGGAGATTGTCAGAAATACTTACCTCGTTGTCATGATGGCCTCAAATGGGATCCACAGTGGCCAAAAATACGGGACAAGCGTTGTTGACACTGTCATAGATAGCAATTCGCTACAGATTACAACCATGTATCCTCCAATAATACACTACAAAATTGTCTGTATAAGCCGATTGAAAAAATACCGGCGCCGAATATGAACAAACCGCTTCTGTTTCGCTTTGGAATGCAGGACGGTACATGTAGTACCCGCCACGTTGAACTTCCGTCAGGCTGTGTCGTCTGCTCCGGCGGTGCCAGTAGCCCCGACGGGTGTGGCTATCACCAAATGTACAGGACTAAACCAGCAATCCTTCAATCTCCCACGTCGCTGAACAACCTAGAACCCGAATCAACAGTGGCTGAGCTACGAGTTGCCCAAAACAAGCGACACCAAAAAGCACCATCTTTCACAAACTCCATGATATAGCTATGCACGCAGACTTTCGCTCCAGCAAATAATTCAACACTCGTTCTCTGCATCCTAGTAGTCATCCTCCTGTTGCCTCGGAGTGCCTACCGGCAGCTTCGCCGGGATATCGTCCATGTCATCCATATCGCTACTGAGATCACTCCTCGCGTCTACCGGCTGGCTGGCAACAGCCTTCGCCTGGTCGCTGGATTCCGGCATGTTATTTATGGGTGTCCAACGATGCGGCGCGGACCCCTCGTCCCGTGAGCGCTCCTCCTGCCCTGATCGCCTTCTTTTGTTGGGGCTGGAGAGCTCTGCTCCGGGTGTCGATATGCTCCCTGGTCGGAGTCTCTTGAGCTGACGAGGGGTCTTGTCAAGGTCATTCTCCTCATCATCGGCAGACATGGCTGTCTCTTTGCCCTTGCCTTTGCGAGATTTTGGTCCATTCGTAGCCGGGGATGCCTCAGAAGCCCGCTTTTTCTTGGATCTGCGAGGAGTTTGAGCACCGTCCTCGTTCTGTGCTTCGGCTTCAGATCCCTGGGAGGAGTCGATGACAGCTTTGAGTGCCTTGGCCCTCTTGGTGGCGGATGCCCTCAAGTCCTGATGTTTGTTCTTAATAGAGTACGTTCGTGCTTGAGACCTCGGTTTCTGCGGGCTTGGTCGTAGTGAGGGTGTAATGGGAAGAGGCGTGCCGTCATCGAGGCCGAGGTCAACACTTGGAGCTCGTTCTCGACGGTCAGTCGACATCGACCTGGGAGCAGTGACGTCTTCATCGTCACTTGGCGGGGTAGGCTCCCTCGGCGGTGCGTTCACATCCTCGTCTTCCTGGGCGCTCTCCTCGATCACGTCTGTACCATCCTCCTGCGTGTCCTCCCGGGAGCGCGAAGCCAGGCTGAGCATCTTTTTGCTCCTAAAAGCGCGCGCCATCGCTTGTTCCGAGAGTCTGCCGGCTGGCGTACCACGGGCGGGAGTTCCCGCTACACTTCCGGACGCACTTCTGCTAGCGTCGAGACGTGGTGTTCGATAGCCTCTGGCCTTCCTTGCGGATGCGACCTCCCCGGCCGACATCACGCGCCCGCTCTTCTCGGGCGAGGACCTTCGAGAATGAATTGCAGACTCGACACCTGATTCATCCCCACTCCCAAAGTTCCCCTCTGCTTCAAAAACGTCGCAGAGATAGCGGGCGATCTCATGTGTCTTCATCGTATCCGCGTCAGGAACGGTTCCTCGGAGCCGGGCCCATATCACCATGATGGCCTTGCGCTCATACTGGTTCCCAAAGACACCCTTCACCAGCTCATTCCACTTGATCTTCGAGTCCTTCGCTACCTCCGAGTCGCGAATATAACTTACGAGCTGGAACTTATCCTGCAAGTCGATTTTCTTCAGATCCTTGCGGACCATGGCGAGTCGGAGTGACGAGCTTGGCGGCAGCATTGAAGCGACTCGCTCGGGAATGACACCGCTCTCGCCCAACAGCTTCCACTTCTTCATGCACTGGAGGCGATTTCTGGTGGAGCCCATTGCCTCGCTGATCAGCTGCCAGTTGATGAGTCCCTCAATCGTCTCGTCATCGACCTTCTTGAGGGTTTTGTCTTCTCGAATTTTGTTCACTGCAAGCTGAACCGCGTCGTAAAGCTGTTCCTCCTCTTCTTTCGACCAGTAATCACGCTTAACCGTATCACGACAGACCAAGTGGTTTCTGTATCGGTCTCGGCAGTCGGTCGAGAGACGGTTGATAAGTCCGCCGATGTGAGACCACTTCTTTCCATGCCGCTCGATCATCTCCATTAGCTCGTCGTCCTGTTCTTGAGTCCATGTGCCTCGCGCGACAAAGTTATGGAAGTTCTGCCTGCACCAGTGGATCAATTTTTGACGTGGTCGTGTTGTGCAGGCCTCTACAACTGTGGCCCATAGCTGGCGATGAAGCTGCCCCTTTGCCTGTTGCGGATTTACGTGAATGATTTGGATAATCTCCTCCTGTGTGATATTCTCGCTCTCTCGAAACCCCTCAACAGCATTTCTGACTTGTTGCTGTTCGTGCGCTGTGAGGGCCCCGCTGAGATATTGGCCTTTCTGTTTTGCAGTCCGAACGGCCTTATCTTCCGAAACTTCAGCAGCGGCATCTCCATCAGGGGCAGGGGTTTTTGGTTTCGACTTCTTCGCTGCCTTCTTCTTTGGTTCCTTCTTGTTGGGCTCCTTCTCAGGAGGTGCAACTTCATCCCCAGGAAGCTCAGAGAAAGCTGCGGTATTCTCGTCTTCCTCATGAGCGAAATACGGCGTCTTTGGTTTCCGCTTGTTAGCCTTCCGCGACCCTGGAGTTTTTACCGACGATCTGGGGGGTGAAGAGGCAGCATTCACCTCCTCATTGGCTGGCCTTTCCCGATTGGCTTTCGCTGGCGAAACGTCGAGCTCGTAAATATCATTTGCCTGTCTTTTACGAAGTAGACGAATTCTGGTCGGGGTTCGTTGTGTCGCAGGCTCGACATGAGCGCTCTCGTCATGATCCTTGCCAGGCCCTTCGTCCGAACGGCCTCCACGTAAAGAATTCGCATTGGCGCGTGGGGTGATTTCTGCTGCCTCCTCCTCATCTTGCTCGTTCTCATCAGACTGTAGATCCTTCTGGGTTTGCCGAACTGGTGAATCGGGCACTTGACGACGATTCCTCTGGTGGCCCTTGGACTTTTCATTGGCCAAGATTCCTCGGCCAGCACTGGGCGTTTCATCCGCTCCCCCGGCTTCAGAATCCACCCATGAATCCTCAGTCGAGATCTTCTTCGCCGCTCGGTTTTCCTCGGAAGTGCTGTCTCCGGCAGATGGTTCATCCGCATCGGGCATCTCAACGTTACCCGTATCAGCAACGCCTTCGGCGGTATCACCGGCAGCTTCTGACTCCGACTCTATTGACAGGTCTTTGCTGCGAGGATTTCTGACTTCCTCGCCGCTCATGACCGATTCGATGTCATCGTTTTCGAATTTGCTGGGCGGTAGGCTGTCTACGTCCATGCTATCTCGGGCGGCATCAGACTGGCCAGACTGCGGCGGATTGATGTCATCCTGGGCAGAGCTGGATACGCTTTCCATCCCCCTTGATATCGGTTGCGACGATCTCTGTAACGGGGGTTCAATTGATTCCTCTCGTCCTGATTTTGGTAGGTGCTGTTCGTCTGACCGGGAAGGGCGCTCCGACTCCAGATCTTCTCGTTCTCCCTTGGGGCCCTCGTCGCCCCGCTCGTCGTCATGAAGAAACTGGTAACTGCTGGGTTGCGTCCACTGGCTTGGTGCTCGCGGTCGCAGAGCTTCCAGACCGCTCGACGTCGGCAGTTGCAGCGATTGTCCCTCTTCGACGACAGAAGAAACTCGGGAGTTTCCGTTGGAATGATTCACAGGAGGTGATTGCTCGTCCGGAGGTCCAAATCCCTTGAATTCTGATTCTATCGGTTCGAAAGGGGATGCCAGCCTCTGCCTCTTGTTGGTCTTGGAAGCGCCGCTACTCCTGCGCCCGCGCTTGCCCGGGGACTTGATGCTAGATGGAATGATTTCTACAATTCCCTCGTCGTCGGAAAGCACGTTGCCCTCCTCGATTGGCTGGAGTATTGCGTCAGCGTCTCTTTCTTGGGCGTTCTTGCCCTTCCTCCGCTTCTTTTCCCGAGGCGAGCGACCGATTGGCGGCGTGCTTCTAATTATAGCAGTTGGGTACCCGAAATCATCGGCATCTTCCTCGCCGGGAAGCCTCTGCGCAGAGCTCGAGCGACGCTTCTTCTTTTTCTTCTTGGATGCTCTCTGCTCAGTGCTTTGCTCCTCTTCAGGCTCAGAAACCACAGCCGCATCGCGTTCTCGCCTATCGGGGCTGCCCCCCATCTCCTCCGCGACACCTAACAGCCTGTGCTTCTTCTTCTTTTTCTTCTTTTTCTGCACCTGCTCCCCCCGAGGGTCGAAATCGTCGGGCTGTGAAGCGGCTCGCGCCCGTCGGTCTGGAGACTCCGACCTCGAGGTTTTTTGTATGGGCATCGTCGAGGAGAACCTCGGGAGATCGTCGTCGTCGTCCATCCCGTTGCGCGGGTCTTCGTAGCGAGGTAGCGGCGAAACAGATCGACCGCGAGCGCGGTCGCTCGCGAACTCGTCGTCGGCTTGGCGTTCTGGAATACTCGACTCGCTGCCCATGTCTTCCCGTCGTCCTACTTGCAAAGAAAAGGTTGTAACTTCACCGAAGCCGCGACATGGGTAAAGCGATTAGGTTAGCTCGTGGGAGGTTCGAGCGGACGCGAAGCGCGTTGTGGAGCGAGAAAAAATATTGTGGCGCTAGCTCGTTGAATAAGTTTGCGCGGGCAGATGCGGCTGGAGTTTCCGCTGCACAATTGCCGGCACAATTGTAGGGATTACCAAACGGTAACTGGGGGCCGGGGGCAGTTGGGGGCGGAGCGGAGTTAGAGTTGCAGGGTACCACACCCATTGAAACTTATCCCATGGCGTTTTACTCTCGCTCAAATTACCAGTAGTTTCACAAAGACATATCGCGGCGATTGGTACAGAGTGTTCCACACCCCAAGAAAACCATCCATTGAATCCGGTGGTATACTATCGTACAATAATCCTACACCCCTTCAAAAACACAAAATGCCTCGCGGCTTCCGGTCCTACAAACGCCCTTTCCCATGCTCGTGCCCGGGGTATCATCTGTCGTGAATGCGAGGCGTTCCAAATCTTTAAAAAAAAAAATCGCCGACCTTATTAGTGAGGCGTCTCATAGCCAGAGACACCTCTGGTCGGACGATTGATCGTCCCATCGTCATTTCGGGTCGTAAAAAATAAACAAAGAAAAAAAGCAAAAACAAACGAACAAAACGAACCGGACCGAAACCGCACCGTCCTCCCCTTTCATCTCGACGCCCGAAGCGTCCCCCCTACTATTCCTTCTTGTCCTTCTTCTTGCCCGTGAGGGGCGAACTCTCCTCCTCCTCTTCCTCCTCCTCGTCGTGGGCCGACGAGGCACCACGCAGGCGGCCAGAGTCCGAAGACCAGGCAAAGGGTGGCGGCGGCAGGGCGGCGGACGGGGCGGTGGCCGAAGCCGACAGGATTGGCGGCGGCGCAGGAGCGAACCGGGGGGCCAAGAACGCCTCCGGCGAGAGCCAGAGCGAGTCGGCGGAGGGGCGGCGGCGCGGCGGGATCGGGGGTGCCAGGCGACCTGGCGGTGTTGGGGTCACCGACCTCTGCTGCGAGGCCGAAGCCTCGCCCGAGCGCTGCAGCATTGCGGCGTGGCCGCGCGTTGTCATGCTCACCGGGGGGTGAGCTCCCATCCGGGAGGGGCGGCCAGTGGTCGTGCTGCCGACCGAGCCGAAGCTCGGCCCGTCATCGATCGGGAAGGGCGGCGGGGGCGGCAACAAGAATGGGGCGTCCGCCCCGAAGGTGGCGGCGCGCAGGGAGGGTCGGGTGGGGGCGGCGGTCGGTGCCCGCAGGCTTGCCGACTGGTACTGGCCCGGGATGGGCGGCACGGGCGGGATGGCGGGGGCGGACGGGGCGGAGCTGCTGGGGGTCCAGGGGGAGCTGCCCTCCCCGCTGCTGCGGCCGTCGGCGGGCGACTTGCCCTTGTTTTGGCGCTTGAGGGCGCCCAGCATCCTGCGGAGCCGCCCCGGAGGGGTCGGCGGGGTGTCGGGGCTCCAATGTGACTTGGGCCCCTCGTCATTGTCGACTGGTGTCGACGGGGGAGGGGGTCTCTGGGCAGACGACGAGGCGAGGTCGGCGGGAGACGAGGTCGGCATGGTCCGCGACGAGGTGAGGCGTGCGGCCGGGGGGGTCAGGCCTGTGGGGGTTGAGGACATGCCTCCTGCTGTCGACGGTAGGTCTGTTGCAGACGAAATCAGGCCTCCGGGACGAGCCGGAAGGCCTCTGGTCGACAAATCGGGGCGTGCGACGGGGCCGGACATGTCTCCTGACTGCTCGGTAATGCCTGCAGTCGGCGAGCGTACGCCTGTATGGTGCTCACTTATGCCTATCGTAGGCGAAAGCACGCGTCCGGACCAGAAACTTAGGCCTTCAGACGACTGGCTCATGCCTCCAGAACGGGACGGGAGGGCGCTGGTCGACGATTCCATGCTTCCGGAACATTCTGAGCCTTCGAACAAAACACTCATCTCTGCGGCCGGAATAGCTGTGTCCAGACGAGGCGGATCTTGCGGCGATCGTCTCATGGTGCCAAAGTGCGGCGCTGTGAGCGAAGACGAACGGGGAGGAAAGAGTCCGTAACGAGGGGGTCTGGCTTGTCCCTGCTGACTGCTGCTGCTGGTACTTCCGGCTTGCTGGGTGTGCGTTCTCAAGGCTGGGGCCGAAGGCATGCCTCTCAGCGTTGGTGCAGAAATATTGCGAAGGCCAATTGTCGGCTGAGTTCCGGGAAGCTGGCTCGTACTTAGTGTCGGTGTAGAGGGCATTCGGGGAACACGAAGAGCGCGCTGAAGTCCAATTCCACGTTGCGCGCCGGGTGCGTGAGACGGTGTCGGTGGGGTAACTCGCTCACGAACTTGCCAATTTTCAGGCGCGCTCCAACCTGCTCCAGTGTGTCCTGTTCCAGCCTGGTACGCACTCGGGATAGTCGGTACGGGCGGCGGGAGAGGTGATCGTGAACGACGGAACAAGTTCGAGAAAGATCTCATTCTTCTCGCCAAAGGTGTGGTAGGCTGTGTGACTACAGCGCGGTTCGAATGCGGAGTGGTAGACCGAGTAACAGATGGCTCCGGGGGAGGAACGGGTGCTGGAGGAACATCTGTGCTGCTTTGAGCGGTTTCGATCTGGATCAAAGCGGTCAGTGACAATTCCTAACGCCTTTTCAAATAGCAAAAATCGGTACTCACCACCTCCTTGGCTTTGCCTTTATTTCTCGCGTGCGGGGGGAGAGGCGGCAGAGGGCGGTTCGGCGGGGGTCCTGGCGGGGGCGGGAGCTTCTGAACGGGGGGAGGCAAGACCAGCTTGGGCTTAGGCTTGGGCCTGGGCTTTGTCGGCTTCATTTTTGCTCCAGAGCTGCTCGCAGTTGTTTCTCCGCGAAATCCGGGAGGCAATGGTGTGGATTCGAAGAAGACGCCTCTTCTCTTTGCTGCCTTTGCGCGCTTGGCTTCGTCCTCTTCCTCTTCGTCTGCCTCGATGTCAGTTCACGGTTCTGGATCCAATTCCATTTTGTGGGTTGTTTGTGTGAAGGCTTTTGAAAGTTGTGTTTGCGAAAAGATGTGGGGGAAGAACAGCTCGGCGGTTCTCGACGTTGAAGAAACATTGGGCGATTTGATGGTACTTTTTGGGGAAAGATGGACATTCCGGATGTTCAAGCGTTTCAGAAAAAGGCAAATGGGACGACTCAAGGGCTCTGCCGTCTGAAGAACAACAAGTGTTGATCTACAGGCGCCTTGGACCACCTTTCATCTCTCCAGCCATCCGAAAAAAACAGGTATTGAGCAACAGGTATCTAGGATCTCTTGGCTTTCCAGTCGAAGAACCAGCCGGTGCTGAGCCGGACATCTGGGATGGCTGCCAAGGTCTCCAGTTTGAAGCACAACAAGTATTGTCTTCGGACATCTGGGACCGCCTCTGGGCTTTCCAGTCGAAGAACCAGCAAGTACTGAGCCAGATCTCCAGGGCAATTCCCAAGCTCTCCAGTCGTCTGAAGAAAAACAAGTGTTGTCTTCAGACACTTGGGACCACTTCTAGCCTTTCCAGTCGAAGAGCCAGCAAGTGCTGACCCAGATACCTGGGACAACTGCTGGCTTCTGACACGGGAGGAAACAACGCTTGAAGTGGGATGAGAGAGATTCAATCCTGGTCTTGAGGGCTCGGGATTTCCTGAGGGCTGGGAGTGTGCTGAGGGCTAAGAAGGAAAGGAAACAAACGTTCGGACAGGATCGGAGGGATTCGATGCCGGTCTAGGGCATACGTTCAGGGCTGGGAACTCGCTACGGTTTTGGAACTCGCTGAGGGCTTGGAACTCGCTGCAGGCTTGGGACTCGCTGAGGGTTGGGAATTCGCTGAGGGCTCGGGGGGAATATGGTGGTAGGGCAGAGTCTGGACATCGTAACTTACCGACCGCTTCCTTCTTCTCCTCCACCTCCTCCCCCTCCGCCCGGAGGACGTCGGAGGCTCGCGCCCCCGCGCCACCGCCGGGCGACACCACCTCGACACCATACAGGTGGGCAACCTGCCAAAGTTGGTAGGTTACCCCCCTGATGGTGACGGGGGTGTCACCCCGGCTGAGCTCCTCCGGGGGGAGGGGGGGGAGGCCGCACTTGTCGACCATGGTGTTCTGGATTGGGGTCAGCTCAGTAAGTCGGCATGGGAAAGAGTGGTACTTACGGAGGCTGGTCAAGAACCGGAGTTCTTGGTGGTGTCGGTGCTGTTGAAGAGGTCAGTAGGTGTTTCGAGGTCCCAAGATCGAAGCTGGTCAATTGAGGATGTCACTGCCGAAGCATTGGAACGGATAGTAGGTGCGTGGTACTGGGACAGCGACCTCAAGTGCTCCAGAGGTCCTATCGGTCGCGGTCTCAAGCGGACAGAAGCAGGGAGGGGGAAAATGAAGCTGAAGATATTCAAACACAGGGAAATACTCACAGGGCGGGCGACAAGCTGGTGCTGGCTGCTTAAAAATTAAGCGTCTACGGTCCCTCGGTGACGAACAAGAAAGAAGAAAAAGAGAGGAGGGCCGGCAAGAACGAAAAGGTCTTGTGGTGTTGAGAACGAAGTGAGGTACAGTGCGGAAAGGGGGTTGCGTGTCCTAACACGGTCTTTACACGGTGTACGGCGCTCACGCGTTATACTGGAGTTGATTCGGGACAAGTATATTACAACACTTCCCCAGGGAATCAGTTTTCACTTGGGAACTTGACGATGACACCACGAGAATCCACGACGGGGCGGCGATAAGACAAATCCAGCACGCAGACATGATAGGCAATACTATATACACCTCCTGTGTTAATTTTAGCTTCATCGGAACCCGGGGGTGGCCGTTTCGAAGTCTTTCCATTCTGCGATATATGTATTTGGCGTTCTGGTCGCCAGGGTTGAATGTTGACTTTCCCTCAGGGGCTCAGGGGCGCACAGACCCTTCGGTAGTTGTTGCCAAATGCCAAGCTTTTGAGCCTCAGCGCACAGGCCAATTCCGCAAAAGGACCCACTCTAGCCAACTGCCAGACCGACGACAAACAACGAATGCCACTCAATTCATCTCCGCAAACAGCAATCGCACAAACGTCGCACGACGATGTTTATGACTGACCTGTCTTGGCAAGGCCAGACCTCCACTCATTGACTACATCATTGCTAGCTGTGCTTCTCTATTTTCTGTTTCCTCTTCAGAGTCACTCATTTGCTTCCTCTGCCTTTCGTTTTCGTTAGTTTCTCGATGCCGCCATGAGCCTATCGCATGTTGGCAGGCAAAGGGCGGCGTGGCGCGTGGCAGCCACGGTGCGCCCCGGAACACGCGCTCTCGTAGCAGGAGTCTCAATTGCCTTCAATTGGAAAAAGCAGAAACAGCAGAATTTTCGGTCGGGTCTCGCAAGAGCGCAGAGGCACTTTTCAACCCAGCACCCGCTGCGCCAGTCGTTGCTGCCGTCAGGTAGGTCCAGCTTCATTCTGTCTGTCCCTTCCAGACCACCAATTCGGCATCGCTCTATTTCTCCAAGATGCGCGCAGCTCTGTGAGGACAGCGTTGTGACTCCAATGTACAATACGTCATGACGGCCACCGCAAATGTCTTGATGTGCTCTGGCCCGGCCATCTGGGTCGCGTAGATCACCCGGATCCTTCGCCCCACCCAAATCTCACCTCGAGTCCCGGTCCTGTGGCTCCGATCCGCCCAGCCCAAAACAATACCCCCAAGACCAAGCCTATTTGGTTCTTAGACTGTGATATCTCGCTTGTTAGTACTCTGAAGCTCACACTGAACTAGGCACGGATCGTGGGCCCTCAAAAGATGCGCCGCCGCAAGATGTCAGCGTCTCTCTTTGGGCGAAGATGGTCGAGGCTGCTGCCACTTCCTTCGCTTCCATAGCTATCCTCGGTGCTGGCTTTGCTCTGACCGCCTACCTCTACCATAAGGGTTACAAGTACTTCGTGCTCAAGAAGATGATGAACGCATTCGAGCCGGGAGACCCTGTCCTAGAGCTGGCTGCAATGGGTCGCCAAGTGCCCCACGATAGTCCCGAGGCTGCGGCATATTGGATTCAGCGCCCCGAGCAGTATGTTGTCGATGAGATCATCTCTGGTCACCAAAACGGACACTACCATCTCTTCCTTGGTGACAAGGGTACCGGCAAGAGCAGCATGCTCCTGGAAGCCATCAGGCGGGTTGAGGGCGACGGCATTGCCATGCTCGAGGCCCATTCCGATCTTGAGATCTTCCGCATTCGTCTGGGGAAGGCTTTAGACTACGAGTTCCATGAGGATTATATCGGCGGCTACTTCAGCGAGCGGGGCCCGCGGGAAACTACCGCTTTGCTCGACATCGAGCGAGCTCTCAACAAGCTCGAAAAGGTCGCATTGCTGCGACGCAAGCACGTTGGTCGCCCACTCATCCTCGTCATCAACCAGATGCACCTTATCCGTGATGATGAAGACGGCAAGGACCTCATTGAGCTGCTCCAGCAACGTGCAGAGCAGTGGGCTGCTGCAAATCTTGTTACGATGGTGTTCAACAGTGACGACTACTGGGTCTACGAGCGCTTGAAGCAGCTAGCTACGCGCATGGAGGTGCTCTCCATCGTCGACCTGCCTAAACGCCATGCGACACAGGCCCTGTCGAACTATCGCCTGAAATATTTTAAGGAGGAGCTATCACCAGAAACTCTCGAAAAGGTCTACGACCAAGTCGGTGGCAGGCTGACCTTTTTAAACCGAGTCGCCAGGAGCAAGGACATGTTCAAGACATGCAACGATATCTTGCAGATGGAAAAGACGTGGTTCCTCAACCAATGCTGGATTCTAGGCGGTGAAATGGACGACGACGTTATGGATCAGCAAAAATGGGCTGTAAGTACCTTCTTGTCCCTTCTCACCACTCAGTCTTCTAACCAGTAAACCATTTGTCCCACAGGCCGCCGCAGCTGTTCTAGCCACTGCCCTTGTTGACAAGGAAGCAGACATGGACAACAAATGCTACGACCCCAAATTAGGCCACGTCCTTCCCACGTTTCCGCTGCACATTGCGCAGCAGATCATGACACGCGCCGACTTTGTCCGCGCTCTCGACCGCCTCAATCTCTTCAGCATCACCTCGGACGCCCAGGTCCGCGCCAGCTCGGTTCCCATGCAGCGAGCCTTCAAGGAGATTGTCGCCCAGGAAGGCTTCCGCGAGCATCTGGTGGCTACAATTGACCGCATCGCCGCTATCGAGAGCCTCGGCCGCACGAGAGAACTTGTAGCCAAGGATCTTACCTTAGGCGCAACGTATGAGATCAAGAAAGGCAAGGGCGGAATCGAAGTGACGATTAAGGGGAAAGAGGACGAGGAAAACAAATAGCGGAACTAAATGGTGGAACTAATGGCGTTGTGGTGAATTGAAACAGCCTACCTAGATAAACAGTGTGCCCCCGCACAATCTATTTTGTATCTTCTCTATCTCACATGGACCTCTTGGTGTATGCCCTGGCCTCCTTTTCTTGCCTCGATGTTTACATTGTAGGTCACACACACACACACGGGGGGGAGGGGGGGATTCTCGGCAAAATATCCCAAAACCTCACATCCCCCAGCAAAATTACAAGTTTTGTATCAGCCGTAAATTGGCCACGGAGCCCATCAATGGCAACGATGGGTTTTACCACCAAACCACTGATGCTACAGTGTATATCCCTTCCTATGCCCATGGAGCCTCACATGTGAAGGAAACTGCCGGCGGTGAGCCGGCATCCAACGGCCAAGCAGGTCATCGCTGCCCAACCAACGACAACCAGCCCGAACCAACACCAGCATCAATCAGCATTCACGCGCCGCATCGCAGAAAATAAAATTGAAAAGACAGACGCAAGGAATATCCTTGCGAGCAAAGGGTATGACACCCGCGAGTCGCGAGGAAGGAAAGCGAAAATAAAAAATAAAACCAAGTACGGCGGCAGTCTTGAAAATCGATGGAAAATATTTCTTGGTACCTATGGTAGGGTAGGCCTTGGCGATGCATTGCATCCTCATCGGACGTGAGATGTAAGGTACCTACCTACCTACCTACCTACCACCTACCCAGCCTGATGATGTCGTCCCTACCAACCGGCGCAAAGACCGGCTCGCTCTGTCTCGCTCGTTGTCTCTGTCTCCTCGCCGATGACCACGTGTAAACCCATCTCTCAAGCACAGCAGTGCTCTGGCAACAGCACACCACACCACACCACAGCGCCGGGGCTCAGGGACTGACAGAAAACATGAATCCAAACGCAAACGTAAATGTTCCTACATCACCACGCGCATCTATTACGTATGTTGCCTACCTATCAAGGCACGCAAAGGGCACAAAGTCCTAGGTATGCAGGTATTGCTCCAGGTACCTACCTACCTACCTACCTAGGTACGTTTGGCCACCAGGGCGCCGGCTCACGGAGATTTGACATCTTTCTCCAAATCCCCCCTGCCTTTCCTGTCCTGCCCTGCCTTGAAGGAATGCCCCGCCGTCAGGTCAGCCATTCCCACGTTACAGCCGCGGAAGCGCGCCGAACAACACCCAATGTCCACGTTAGATGACATGGCATGGAACCTTCAATGTAAGCATCGCGAATCCCACCTTCAAATCCCACCTTCAATCCCACCTACCTTCCGCCCATCTCACCTTACAGGTCCTCTCTAAACGCGCCAGGCCAGGCCAAGGGGAATTTCCACCTCCGTGAAGCGCCATCCACCCCCATGCCTACCTGCCATCTACGACCCTGGGAATCGCCAATCCCTACCTCTATGTACCTTACCTACCCTGCAAATATCCAGAAGAATCCCGCGGCAGAGTCGAATAATATCACCGGCGATTATTGCTTGCTCGTATGCTTGCTGCGTCTGATTCGAGATGGTACCTACCCACCTACAACCTCCTGGTGGGATAGAGTGCCTACTTGGTAGGTACCTACCTGTAGGATCGAAACCACCAGCCTCCCCTTCACCTCCACTCCCCTCGCACAACTGACCACAACTGCGACTGCAAACTGCAAACTGCAGCTGTGATTGTGACTGCCACGACTGACTGCGCCCCCATCTCATCTCATCACACACACATACATACCTACCTGCTGGTATCAACCACCTCGACCTCCACCAGACACCAAGACACCCAAACCGATGACAGGGCTGAGAGTGGACTAACTGACTGACGATCGCCCTCACACGTGAAACCTCCCGAAAACTGATTATTCTATCCCTTCTTTTTCTTGTCCGTCCCTATTCCGTCCGCCTCCCACCCCCTTCTGACCCCCAGCCTCCACCGGGGAACCGGAAGGCTTCCCAACTCCTGGCCTTACAGTGCCACCCCCTGCTTTTCACATGTCAGTAAGCCGCATGGCGACACCATACTGTGTACAATACAAGACAGACCGATCGTGTCATGAGGGTGGTGGTGGTGAGCTTCACCGCTGCCTGCCGCTGGCCGACTGGATGGTGTGGTGTTGGCGCCTAGCTAGTTGGTAACACGCGCAAGAGGGAGACTACACCTTCTGGAAGGCTGAGCTGCCCGGAAGGCTCGGCCGAGAAAGCTCAACACCATCTGTGATAGAGGGAGCGTCGACGCCGCTTGGAAATACCCTGCCTTGTTATGTGGGAGGCCCGGTTGCATTGTCACAATACAGCTTCTTGCTGATGTTGAACGCCAATTGGGCCAAACCCTCCCTCTCCCTCAAAACGGGTAACTGGGAAAATGAGATTGCTCTTCATTGTACGACCTGCCCCAAGGATCCGGAGAACTGGCAGCTCTCCAGCGTAGCACAAGAGACGGTCGGCAGACTGACAGCCCCAGAATGAAGACAAAGCGATGAAGAATCGCGGAAAAGTGAGACAGGACGGCACTTTTTAGCTTTGTGGGACCTGATGTCAGAAGATGCCACACGACACAAGACTGACAGGTGAAGCCGGATGTTTTCCTCCTTATTTTTTACAGGCCGAGACATGGCTCTGGACTACGGGTGTTCTGCCTACAGTGGCGCGATTTTGAACCGACTATGGCCTTCGGATGCCACAGCACAAGAGACTTGGCGACTCAAACGCGTACTGACCGATTGGGGGTCACAGAGCGCCTACCGTGTTAACCAGCCGGACACACCAGGGCGCAAATAGGCGCCGAGATCATCAAGACAACGCAGAGGGAAAGGTGAAGAGGTCGGTGACGGCGGTGCATCAGAAAGGGGTTTCTTATGAAAGCGAATGCATCCCGCGGCTCACTTCGCCGTAGGAAAAGAAAACCACGCAGGGGAGATGTAGGGGCTGATTCCAGCGGCCGAGAGGTGCCTCCAGAACTGCTGATAGGCTCACGAAAGTGACAACAGGCAATACCAACCAGTACAGCGGATCGCGGGGCACATGGGCAGGCTGATGAGCCATGATAGCTGTGCTCCATAGCAGCTACCATCAGTATGCTATGAGCGGCTCTCCTCGACCATGTGTAAATAGGGGCATTCGAGCGGTCCTCCATTCTCGTCAGCGCTTGACTAAAGCAACTCGTTTGTGTGGGGTTTTGACAAGCCTGTGTGTCTCACGTTGATGCATGTTCTGACATCCGCGAGAAAAGAAAAGGGAGGAGGGGAGAGAGAACAAGGGGAAACCCCGAAGACAAAATCAACTGATGGGCTGAGACATGCGCGGTAATAGGCGTCATAGTGTGCACATGGACGCGCCCAAATATGGCAATCGTGGAGGGGAGCCCTTCGCTCGGGTTGGACAGAAAGCAGAATGCCAGCGAGGACAGTTCCGAGAATCGAACACCCTAGCGGAAAGCGCACTTGCCAAGTGTCAACCGATAATCTAGAACAAATTGAGGTTGGTAGCTAGTCTCGCCATGTGACTATGACCTGTCTTCGCTGTTGCACATACAATCCGGCAGTTGGGAAGGCGCCGCAACGAGACCTGCGTTCAAGGAGGGCGAGGTTGGTGGAGAGGTCGAGGATAAGGTTGACGCCCAGACAGCCATGCCGAAGATCTGCATTTATCAGAGACCTTCTATTTGGGGTCAAACGCGAGACAGGATCGGTAGAAATGACGCTCAAAAAGGAGCGATGGAGTTGAGAAAAGAGAGGCACCGGCGCCAACATTAGTGCTTCCGCTAGTGCAGGCAAATAATGGCAGCTGAGACATCTTCGCCGAAGACTAAGATATCGCCAGTCTTGGACAATTCAGGTCTGCCGCATTGGAACGATGCCATATTTCGTCAGATGCTGGATGATACGGATGGATGGGAGTTGGCGCAGGATACAGATCTCGTGAGCATCGCAACGTTCGATCCATTCTGCCGGGTCCGGCTCCGGTGGTTCGTTCTTATCAGTACTAAGGGCTAGAGGGCACTGGGCAGATGGACCTAGTTCTCTGTCCATGATAAACATCGCGTAACGTTTGGCCGGCTTTGTGTAGCTTCGGCAATAACCCTCAGCTGCCCACACTACCGACCCTCGAAGTACACCTTTGCAGCTCAGCCGGAAGAGACGTCAACCACGGCGACACACGCAATGCCAAGCCGGCCCACAGCGTACTGGTGTCTGCTTATCGCGTGACTTAAACAGCTTGGACACCGAATCCCAAACATGATCAGGAGTTGGCAGGTATCCCTCTCCTCGAATGCCGTGCATCCTGCAGCAGGAAGTGGAGGGGTCTCAGCCTCCAGCATAGTAAACCCCGCAAAGGCGTAGGGGGGGTGGAAAGCGACAGAATCTAACTGGCAGCTCAGGCTTGACCAGGTGTGAATCCCTGCAGGCAGGAGGCTAGAATCTTGACCTATTCCTATAGGAGTGGCGGTGAGCCCTTCATCACGGCCCGCACACTCGGTGTGATGGTGATGCCATCTGATAGCGTCTCCCGTTCTCATCGGAACGGTTGTCGACACTTTACGTAGGAGAAACGACGGGCCAGTAGAAGACGGCTGTCCGATGTCCGGCAGTGAACGTGCCTTTCATGGAGATCGGCTAACTGTGCGCTAAGGCTGTTGATGGCTTCGGGGTTCGGATAGCCCGTTGATTGGCTGAGTTCCAGAGTTGCAGGCTGGTTCTACTCTAGAAGGTATTTGCAAGCTGAGTTGAAGGAGTTGGCGAGAAGAGAGGCTGGCGCCCTCAGAGTCTTGTTGGCGGTTCCCGCACAGGCGTAGGACGGGACATGCCGGCGTCGGAGTTGGAGGTATATGCTGCAAGCAAGAAGGATCCCCAAGCTGCGGCCGAACCTAGAGCAATTGGAGAACTCTGGAGTCCCCGATTTGGTAAGCCGGTCATCGGGGAAATAGATCCCCTCTTTGCTCTGCGCGCACTTTAGATTGCTTTGTTCGACTCTGCGGGCATCCTATTGGACTTAAATCTAGATCTTGGGGATGTTCTAGACAACCAGACAAAGGGTGTGATGCAGTCGTATTTGGCATTTTGGGTTGATCGAAGAGTAGTAAAGGAAATGGAGACATTATTGAGCTTTGAGGCGCCGCCGTAGTCCGCCTCAATTAGAGTGTGGGGTAACGCTCCCGCAATGCTGCGGCCTGCTGCGCAACAATGAATGGAATTGGCTGGTGATGGATAGCTTCGTGCTCCTAAGGGTTGAAGGGCACTTCCACCGTCCAGTCCGCCCGCTCCCCATCCTCCGGAGGATATGTGAGCCGACATTAGCTTAGTCAATGTCAGAGATCAACATCCTGACAACGTCGGTCTCTGTTCTGGGCGCCTTGCGAATCTGCGGTGCAGCTGCAAGTGCCCGGATTTGGACGGGCAGAGACTTCGATCTTCTCCTTCGCGGGAGATTGCAGAGCAGCAGTCGTCTTTGGAGGTTCCCAGCTGTCAATGAATCGTTGACTCAGTCAAGCGATAACACGCCCATCTGCGGTCTCATTTAGCATGCAGCGTGGGGGGAGAAACGCGACGTTCTTGAGTCTCCATCTTCCGCGCCAATACGGGATCCTGTCGGCCTGTTGCTGCTACCTTGTGGCAGATCATTGGGACTCAACCAGGTCTTTACTCAACGATTCGAATACCGAACCATGTGCGGTCGGCACCGCAGAGCCGTGCTGGTGGCGTCTGCCAAAGGGTTCTTTGTCAACATCAGCCTTCCATTGGGTCTCGAGGAGACACAGAGAGCAGATGGCGCCAAGCATTTTGCCACTTTGAGCCAACGAGAGGCATGACTGGTCAGATGCACCCAAGATACTCCATTTGAAAGGACCTGGACCATTGGGCCGCATGTGGATACGAGACGTAAGTATTTTTTTTTCGAGACAGAGAGAGAGGGGGCAGAGAGTGTGGGGAAGGGCATCGGATGAGCAGATGGCCGAGCAGATTCTGAAGCGTGGGCTTCATCCATCATGACCGCTCGTCAGGTAATCAGTAACTCGTGAAGTTCACAGCGCGTCAAACTTGTTGGAGGCGAGGGGACTGGAGCTTGCAGCATTGCCGCTGTTTCCAGTGTTCCACGGGCCATCTGGTGGTCCAAGTCGCGCCTTCAGCAGCCGAATGGAAACGGGAGGGCAAGGGCAGGGCCGTCGCGCGATCTCCCCGCCTTCCTCAGCTGTTTTTAGAGGTGGAGCTAGGGGGACGAAGCTGGGGTCTCCTTCTGGCTCAGGCCACCAGGTCTGTCTGCGCGTCCCCGCCCCTGCCCGGCGCTAACTGGTGAACAGGGCAGCCTCATCACTAGGATTCTTCGATCGTTGATTCAAAAGCGGATGGCGGGGTGCCATCACCACTGCTGAGGGCCCAGAGAAATTGTGGCTGCAGCAACGAGCGCCGTTGGACGCTTGCCCTTGGGACACACCGTTACTTTCCTAGATAGCAGCCTGAAATTGCATGATCTGCATCGCAACCGGCCAGATCCATCATCAGTTGAACTTGGAACAAATGGCACGCTTAGCTGAGGAAGTGTGCGGTTCTAATCCTTTGAGCCCCCAACTCACAGGAGTCCCGAGGCTGGCCGCGCCCTCAGACCGCTTTCTCGGATCACCACTCACTCCCAGGACAAATATCGGGTCGCAATGGGGCCAGGGGCTGCCCGAGCGATGGCGACCAACGAAAATCACCCCGCATGTGTATCTGCCCAACAGCCACGGCAAAGGTTCTTCCCCCTCTCCAGAGGCTCATCTGGTGAGTGAGCGCGCGCCGGGGGGTAGCACAACCGAAGATTCCGTCCCCAGCTCACCATCAAGCACGGCGAGCAGGTCGTGCGCCGACACCGAGGCCGTCAACCCCCCCTGAAATGATGCGCTGCATCCTGGCGGCGCAAGTTTGGCGGGACGCAACGCTGCAGCCCTCGTCCATCCTGGGATTCTCATGTTGCTGCTGTTGCCGACACAGTACGTAAGCCTAACAAGAACCTGGAACGGGAAGGCCCGCATGCCAGTCTCAAAGCCCTTTCTGTCGGGTGTCTAGACGACTGCTTGACTTGTTATGGACTGGTGTTTGTAGAGTGGGGCCGGGCCAAGGTAGGTGGCAGGTATCTTCTGCGTACCAGACGGAGCGTTTGAGGCTCCCGTTTGACCACGGCGATGATATCATGGTACATCCCGCGCTAGAGCAGCATGGACTCACCGCCCACTCATGGGTGCCGGAGATTGTTCGTTAGATCAAGAGTCCGACGATGGAGGTAGACCACAGGTTTAGGGAGTCGCAAACGAAACGGGTGTGGAATGCCAGGTGTCGGACCCATCACATCGTCCCATTGTCGCCATGAGCCTGCGCTTGGCAATGCGACAGCCGCCCGTTAGAGCTGCCGAGCGACACTGGTCGCTCTCGGGAACTATCCAGCCAGACAGCCCGGCGCCCCGACGCTGACCTTGTCAGAAATCGTGGCGCACCCTCCATCTCCAACCTGCGGCTGCGGACTGGCATGGCCAGACGGCGCCAAGTTTGCCGGGGCACCCCGAGGCCGTGCGACCTGTGGTGTGCAGTCGTCTGCTGGTGCTGTAGAATGAAGAGCAATAGACAAGTGCCTAGAGTAGAATCCCCCTTTTCTCGCAAATATCCAGGTGTCCAGATGCTACCATCCCGCTCACCTCGAGCTTTTAGTGTTGGGTTGTCAATGGAAGACAGAGACAGCAAGGGTTTTCCGCCCAGACAACTCTCAAAGCAGGCAAGGCCGCCGTGGGGCCTAGTGCAGGGCTCCACAGCACTAGCTGGCCTGTGCATTGATCGCGGTCTGTGCTTGCAGCGGGGCATCCCTGCCACAGAAAAGGCACTTCCTGGAAGCACCGCAAGAATTCAGCGATTGGAGAGCTGAGAAAACGCGCCAATGGAGGCCACATCGCTACGGCAAGAAAGGACCCGATGGTACTGCTTGCAGGTGCCTCAAAGTACTCGCATGTCACTTGCAGCATCAGATCAGATGGCGACACCCGCTAAAAGCGACTTGTGGAGACAACGACGGTTCAAGCAGCACTGCTATTTGATGCTCAGCAGCGTCGTTCGCGCCTTTCCTGCAACAGAAAACAGCGTAAACAGTTTTCTTCTGCTTTGCCTTCCGCAAGATGGCACGCCAGATCGACGGGCAGCCTTTTCCCAGCCGGACAAAGAGCTGAAGTTCGAGTCGGGAGGAACGGAGCAGCACGCGAAAAGGGGGGATGGCAGACCTCCCCATCGTCCCTCTCTAAAGAAAATATGGGGCCCAACGACCACGACCCGTCTTGACGCTACATCGACAAAGAGCTAGTCCCGCAACTTGAAGCTTTCCTATCACAGACAAGTGACCTCTCAACTTTTTTCTGTCCCCCGTGCCCACGCGGTGCTCACGTCCCCTGCCACTGCGGTAAGTGTGGAGTAAGTCCAGAATCTCTCTGCGTGCGCACTGGAGCCTCCTCCTCTGTTACGACGGCTCGTCCAGCAGAGTACCAGGTTGGGTATTGTTAGACCAAGCATGGGTCACGGTGTGGGGTTCTCAAGACGATCTGCTTCCGGGGTTCTCTTGCGCCCGCCACTCGTTCCCCATCTGGGTCGGCGCCGCACAGCAGAAGCAAAGAAGACCAATTCTCTCTGCTCAGTCGACCTCTCGTCCTGCTCCGTAGTGCGTAGAGTACTCTACTGCGGACCCCTCTCCAGAAAGATCCCAATTACGGCGGCGCATCCCCAAACGAGCTCTTCCTCGAGAATCCGTTCGCGAATCTGCGTGAGATCGCCCACGCCGCCACTCTGCCCGTTCCGTTCCCCAAGTCTCGAGGCCAGCTAGCTGCCTTCCCAGGCGCCATCACCACCAGCTCCCCGCAGGTCCTCTGCCCGGCCCGGCCACCCCTTGGACTTAGCTCCAAAGCAGACCATCGCCGCACCCCTCTCGCTCCCCAACCCCGGCTGCATGTGCCTCTGGCCTATGGCCAATTCCCCAGATATCTGATCGACGCGCCAACCAGGCTGAGCAGTGCCGAACCTCTAACTCGTCTCA
>Ga0247758_1000932_pt1 | contig 24622 bp, 21 predicted proteins | sample UWRJL156409C4_FD_180950 | JGI IMG/M metagenome (GOLD analysis project Ga0247758, IMG submission 180950) | Plant litter microbial communities from Arlington Agricultural Research Station in Wisconsin, United States - UWRJ-L156-409C-4 | ecosystem: Environmental > Terrestrial > Plant litter >... | reverse complement strand
CGCGTATCGACCCGGAGACGGGCGAGGTCCGCGAGCCCGAGGAGCCCGAGGTCGAGCTCGAGCGCCTGAAGGCCTACGCCGACCAGATCGACACCCGCGACGTCACGCCGCACGACTTCGGCCGGATCGCCGCGCAGACCGCCAAGCAGGTGATCCTGCAGCGGATCCGCGAGGCCGAGCGCGACATGATGTTCGAGGAGTACCGCGACCGCGTCGGCGAGCTGATCACCGGCATCGTCCAGCAGTCCGACTCGCGCTACACGCTCGTGCAGCTGCGCGAGCGCGTCGAGGCGCTGCTGCCCAAGTCCGAGCAGGTCGAGGGCGAGCGGTACGAGCACTCCCAGCGGATCAAGGCCGTCATCAAGGAGGTCTCCGCCTCCACGAAGGGCCCGTCGATCATCGTCAGCCGGCGCGACCCGGAGCTCATCAAGAAGCTCTTCGAGCTCGAGGTCCCGGAGATCGCCGACGGCCTCGTCGAGATCGCGGGCGTCGCCCGCGAGCCCGGTTACCGCTCGAAGATCGCGGTCGTCTCCTACGCGGACGGCGTCGACCCGGTCGGCGCGTGCGTCGGCCCGCGCGGCTCCCGTGTGCGCATGGTCGTCTCGGAGCTGCGCGGCGAGAAGATCGACATCATCCCTTACAACGAGGAGCCCGCTCGCTTCGTGGCCAAGGCGCTCTCGCCGGCCCGTGTGCGCGAGGTGCTCGTCGACGACGAGGGCCGTCAGGCGACGGTCATCGTGCCGGACGACCAGCTCTCGCTGGCGATCGGTCGCGAGGGTCAGAACGCCCGGCTGGCCGCCCGCCTCACCGGCTGGCGGATCGACATCAAGTCCGAGAGCGACTACGCCAACGAGGACGGCGGCCAGGAGTACCCGCAGGAGGAGGCCGAGCAGGCCGGCGGCGGACGCTGCGCCGCGGTGCTGTCCAACGGCCGTCGCTGCCCGAACGCCGCGCTGCCGCAGTCCCAGTACTGCGGCCTGCAGCTGCACCAGGCGCTCTCCCGCGTCCCGGGTACGCACGCCGTCATCGCGCTGTCGGAGCTCAACGACCTGCAGATCGAGCAGCTCGCCGATCCGGACGCGCCCGACGAGGTGACCGAGCCGCTGGTGGACATCGCGGTCATCACCTCCGAGGCGTACATGGCGCAGGCCGTGGCCGACGCGGAGGCGCTCGCCGATGCCGAGGCGCTGGCCGAGGCCGCCGAGCTCGTCGAGGAGGACCTGGAGCTGATCGAGGCCGCCGAGGCCGAGATCGAGGCCGTCGAGGAGACGGTCGCCCAGGACGTCGCGGACGGCACCGCGACGGTGGAGGAGATCGAGGCCGCCGTGGAGATCGTGGCGGAGGACCTCGCGGTCGAGGCGGTCGCCGAGGCCGAGATCGAAGCGGTCGTGGAGGCCGTGGCGGAGGTTTCCGACGGAACGGCAGGGGAGGGAGAGGCGTCGTAACTACACCGCCCGTCCGCCGGTGCGTCGGCTGCGGATCGCTCAGACCCCAATCTGAGCTCCTGCGGCTGGCGGTGGACGGGGACCTTGTGGTTCGCGATGTGGCGCGGCGTCTGCCCGGACGCGGCGCCTGGGTGTGCGGAGACGAGTGTCTTCGTATCGCCATGAAACGGAATTCCCTCCCCCGCGCCTTCCGGCGCGCCGTGTCGGCGGCCCCCGACCTCGTAGACTTTGGAGACTGATGGCCAAGAAGCGCGTACACGAGATTGCCAAGGCACACGACCTCGCCTCGAAGGACGTCCTGGAGAAGCTCCAGGCGGCCGGCGTGGAGGTCAAGACAGCGTCGTCCTCCGTGGACGAGGCCGCTGCCCTGCGCGCTCTCGGTCTGAGCAACGGCAACGGCGCTGGCGCGCCGGCGCCCGCCAAGCCCGCGGCGGCGAAGCCCGCCGCCGTCCCTGCGGCCAAGCCGGTCTCGCCGGCCGCCGCCCGGGTCCCGGCCGCCAAGCCGGTCAAGCCCACCGCACCGCCGCCGCCCCCGGCGCCGGTCGCCAAGCCGAAGCCGGAGCCGATCCCGCTGGCCCGGCCCAAGCCCGCGGCGCCGGTCGCGCCCGCGCCCCCCGTCGCGATGAGCACCCCGGCGGCCCCCAAGGCCCCGGCCGCGCCGAAGCCCGCCGCCGCTCCCGCGGCCAAGGCGCCGGCCGCGCCCGCCGCTCCGGCGGCCCCCAAGGCCGCGGCGCCGACCGGACCCAAGATCATCACGCCCGAGCCCCCGGCGGCGAAGGCCCCGGCCGCGCCGGCTCCCGTGGCGCCGGCCGCTTCTGCTCCGGCGGCCACCCCGGCTGCGGCCACCGCGGCTCCGGCCGCGTCGGCTGACGCCACGCCCGCTCCGACGGACGCCCCGGCCGAGCCGACCAGCGCCCGCCGGGACACCACGCCTCCCGGCAACAAGATCGCCACGGCGTCGGCGGACATCACCAAGATCGCGAACCCGATCGCGCTGCGTGCCGCCCGGGCGGCCGCGGCAGCGGCAGCCGCGGCCGCGCCCAAGACGCCGGCCGCCAAGCCGGCGGCGGGCGAGGATCCGGCCAAGCCGGCCCGTCGCTCGACCGCTCCGGTCCGCGCCGACGGCCTGGTGCAGGGCTCCGGCCCGCGCATCATCGCCCAGGCGCCCGCGCCGAAGAAGGACAGCAAGGCCCCGGCGAAGGCCGGCGAGGCTGCCGGCCCCGGCGGTCGCCGCCGGGTCGTCATCGACTCCCAGGCCTCGCGCCGTGCCCCCGGCACGGGCGGCCCGATGCAGCAGCCGCCGCGCCGTCAGCGCCGGGGTCGCCGCCGTCGCGGAACGTACGACGACACGGTCCAGCCGCTGGACCAGGACGCGCTCACCACCACGGACGAGATCAAGGTCAACTCCGGCTCGACCGTCAAGGACGTGTCGGAGTACCTGGGCGTCCCGGTGCCGGACATCATCAAGAAGCTGATGATGCTCGGCCAGATGGCGACGCTCACGCAGACCCTGCCCGACGAGGCGATCCTCGTCATCGCGGAGGAGTTCGACAAGAAGGTCGACATCGTCCACGTGGGCGACGAGGCCGACGACGAGCCGATCTTCGACGACGACGACGCGGACATGCAGCTGCGCCCGGCCGTCGTGACCATCATGGGTCACGTCGACCACGGCAAGACGTCGCTCCTGGACGCCATCCGCGAGGCGGACGTCGTCGCCGGCGAGGCCGGCGGCATCACGCAGCACATCGGCGCCTACCAGGTGCACCACGACGACGACGTCATCACGTTCCTGGACACCCCGGGCCACGAGGCGTTCACCGCCATGCGTGCTCGTGGTGCCCGCGTGACGGACATCGCGGTCATCGTGGTCGCCGCCGACGACGGCGCGAAGCCGCAGACGGTGGAGGCCATCGACCACGCTCGGGCGGCCGGCGTCCCGATCATCATCGCGGTCAACAAGATCGACAAGGAGGGCGCGGATCCCACGCGCGTGCGCACCGAGCTCACGCAGCGTGACCTGCAGCCCGCCGAGTGGGGCGGCGAGACGGAGTACGTCGACGTCTCCGCCAAGACCCGCGAGGGCCTGGACGACCTGCTCGAGACGATCTCGGTCGTCGCGGAGCTCCAGGACCTGAAGGCCAACCCCGACGCCGATGCGTCGGGCGTGGTCATCGAGTCCAAGCTCGACCCGGGCCGCGGCCCGGTCGTGACGGTGCTCCTGCAGCGCGGCACGCTGCGCGTCGGCGACGCGCTCGTCGGCGGCCCCCAGTGGGGCAAGGTGCGGGCGATGCAGGACTACACGGGCAAGCGCGTCAAGGAGGCGCTGCCCGGCGACCCGGTGGAGATCCTCGGCTTCGACGGCGTCCCGGACGCCGGCGAGTTCGTGCAGGTCGTCAAGAGCGACAAGGAAGCGCGCCGCCAGGCGACGGAACGTGAGATCCGCCTCAAGACCGAGGCCCTCGCCCGCCGCTCCGGCCGCAAGGTCTCCTTCGAGGAGGTCTTCCGTCTCGCGCAGGAGGGCACGGTCAAGGAGCTCAGCCTGGTCCTCAAGGCCGACGTGTCGGGTTCGCTCGAGGCGTTCGAGGACGAGATCGCCAAGCTGCCCCAGGACGAGGTGTCGGTCAACATCATCCGCAGCGGCGTCGGCGGCATCAACGAGTCCGACGTCATGCTGGCGGCCGCGTCCGACGCGGTCATCCTCGGCTTCAACGTCCGGCCCGTGGGCGACGCCCGCGCCGCCTCGGACCGCGAGGCCGTCGAGATCCGCACGTACTCGATCATCTACAAGGCGCTGGACGACCTGCGCGACGCGATGACGGGCATGCTCGAGCCGGAAGAGGTCGAGGAGGAAGTCGGTCGCGTCGAGGTCCGCACGACCTTCCGCGCGTCGAAGATCGGCATCATCGCCGGTTGCTACGTGCTGGAGGGCAAGGTCAACCGCGGGGCGAAGGCCCGGCTGGTGCGGGACGGCACGGTCGTCCACGACGGCCGGATCTCCACGCTGCGACGCTTCAACGACGACGCCCGCGAAGTGGCGGCCGGGTACGAGTGCGGCATCACGCTCGAGAACTACCAGGACGTCAAGGAAGGCGACATCGTCGAGGTCTACGCCACCAAGCAGGTCGAGCGCGCGCTGTCGTAGTGCGCCCTCGACGTGTGAATCACCGCGGTTTGCGGCACCTTTCCGGACGTTGTCCAGAACGTCCGGGAAGGGGCCTGACCTTTGTCTCCCCTGAACGTGTTGAGGTCGTAGGATGAGCGGACGCATGCGCCGGGTCGACGTGGCCATGCGAGAAGTGCTGGGCGAGGCGATCGCCCAGGGACTCAAGGACCCTCGCATCGGATTCGTGACCGTCACCGACGTTGAAACCAGTGGAGATCTCCAGCAGGCTCGCGTCTACGTGAGCCTCCTCGGTGACGACGCCGAACGGCAGGCCAGCCTGGACGGGCTCAACTCCGCCCACGGCGTGCTCCAGCGGCGGATCGCGGACAAGCTGCGCCTGAAGCGCACGCCCACGCTCGTGTTCCACGAGGACCCGACGGCCCGCCGCGCCGCGCGCGTGGACGAGATCCTGGAGCGCGGCCAGCCGGAGCCGCCGGTCTCATGACGAGCGTCAAGAGCCCGCTGGACGCCCGCGCGGCCGTCCTGGCCGAGATCGAGGCCGGCGACAAGTTCGTCCTCGTCACCCACGTCAACCCGGACGGTGACGCCCTCGGGTCCCTGGTGGCGATGCACAACGTGCTGAAGGCGCTGGGCAAGGACTCCGTCATGTTCATGGCGGCCGACGAGTTCCCGCTGCCGTACGAGTACCGCTTCTTCGCGTTCGACGGGCTGGTCAGCGTGCCGCCCGCCGACATCGCCGATCGGACCGTCGTGTTCCTCGACTGCGGCAACATCGACCGTCTCGGCGAGGGCGTCTTCAAGACCGACGGCCGCCACATCCTGAACATCGACCACCACCACGACAACACCCGCTTCGGGACCGTCGACCTGGTCGTCGAGGACGCGTCGTGCACCGCCGAGATCGTGTGGGACCTGATGCGGGCGCTGCGCGTCGAGGTGACGCCGGCGATCGCCGACGCCCTGTACGTCGGCCTCGTGACCGACACCGGCAAGTTCATGTACGAGAACACCGGCACACGAGCCCACGTGATGGCCGCCGAGCTCGTCGCGGCCGGGGTGGACGTCCACGAGATCTACCGGCGCCTCTACGAGGAGATGCCCTACGCGAAGCTGGCGCTGCTGGCCCGTGGCCTCTCCAACGTCGAGCGCTACGACGACGGCGTCCTCACCGCGTCGGCCCTCACCCGCGAGGACTTCTCCGCCGCCGAGGCGGAGGAGAGCTACAGCGAGGGCATCATCGATCATCTGCGCTCGGTCGCGGGGACGAAGGTCGCGGCGCTCTCGCGTGAGCTGCTGGATCCCAGCCGCCCGACGCTGAAGAAGGTCTCGCTGCGGGCCACCGACGGCGAGGTCGACGTGTCGGTCATCGCGCGGGCCGGCGGCGGCGGCGGGCATCGCCAGGCGGCCGGCTTCACCACCGAGCTGACCGGTCCCGAGCTCGTGGCGTTCCTGCGGCACGAGGTCGCGGCGCAGCTCTCCGGCTCCACGCCCTCCGCACCGTAGAACGAGCGAGCGCGGCCGTGGACGGCGTCCTGCTGGTCGACAAGCCCGCCGGGGTCACGTCGCACGACGTCGTCGCCGGCATCCGCCGTGAGCTCGGCCGCAAGGTCAAGGTCGGGCACGCCGGCACGCTGGACCCGTTCGCCACCGGACTGCTGCTGATCCTCGTGGGCCGCGGCACACGGGTGCAGCGGTGGCTGATGGGACAGCCCAAGACGTACGAGACGGTGGCCCGGCTGGGCTTCACCTCGACCACGGGCGACCCCGAAGGCGACATCGTGGAGACGGGCGTGGTCCCGCCCGATCCGCCGGTGCTGCCCACCGGGCTGATCACGCAGCGGCCTCCGATCTACAGCGCGATCCACATCGACGGCGAGCGGGCCTACGCCCGGGCCCGGAGGGGGGAGGAGGTGGTGATCCCCACCCGGGAGGTCACCGTGTCCCGCTTCACCCAGGACTGGCGCGACGGGGAGCGGGCGGGCTTCACGGTCTCCTGCTCGTCGGGCACGTACATCCGCTCCCTGATCATGGACCTGGGGGACGCGTACTGCGTCGAGCTGCGCCGCACCGCGATCGGGCCATTCTCCGTCGCGGACGCCCGGGGCGGCGTGGTGGAGTCGCTCCTGCCGCTCGGGGACGCGCTGGCCGCCGTGATGCCCGTCGTGCGGGTGGACGCCGAGCAGGCCCGGCTGGCCACGCACGGCCGCGTGGTGACCGTCGAGACCCCGGACGCCGAACACGTCCTCCTGACCGACGAGGCCGGCCCGATCGCCGTCACCGAGCCGGCGGGCCCCGGCGAGCGCAAGCCCGTCGTAGGGTTCCGGGGATGAAGATCACCTCGCTCCCCGACGTGGAGCCGCAGCCGCGGCGCGTGGCCGTCGGGATGTTCGACGGCGTCCACCTGGGGCACCAGGCGGTCATCGAGGGCGCCGACACCGTTCTGACGTTCGACCCGCACCCGACCACGGTCCTCGCTCCGGCCACCGCGCCGAAGCTCCTGACCACGGTGGAGCGCAAGGCGGAGCTGCTGTCGCGCCTCGGTGTGCGGGAGCTGGTCGTGGTGCCCTTCGACGCGGAGTTCGCCGCGCGGACCGCCGAGCGGTTCGTGGACGAGGTCCTCGTCGGCGCGCTCGGCGCCACCCACGTCAGCGTGGGGGAGAACTTCCGCTTCGGCCAGCGCGCGCAGGGCACCCCGGCGCTGCTGCAGGCCGACGAGCGGTTCGAGACGCGCGTCGTGCCGCTGCTCGAGCGCGACGGCGAGATCGTCTCGTCCAGCCACATCCGGGGCCTGATCCTCGGCGGGGCGGTCGAGTACGCCGACCAGCTGCTCGGCGCGCCGTTCCTGGTCGCGGGCGAGGTGCAGCACGGCGAGAAGCGCGGGCGCGAGCTGGGCTTCCCGACCGCCAACCTGGTGCCGCCGCCCGGCATGGTCGTCCCCGCCTTCGGGGTCTACGCGTGCCGCGCCAACGGGCTTCCCTCCGCGGTCAGCGTGGGGGTGCGCCCGACGTTCGCCACCGGCCTGGGGGAGCTGATCGAGGCGTTCCTGATCGACTTCTCGGGCGACCTCTACGGGCAGCCGCTGCGCGTCGAGTTCCTCCGCCGTTTGCGGGGGGAACGCCGGTTCGACTCCGCCGAGGCGCTGATCGAGCAGATGCACCGGGACGTCGAGGACGCCCGGACCGTCGTCGCGGCGGCGGGCTGAGGCCGACGGCTACGCAGGGAGAGGGGTCCCTTTGCTACCGTTCGCCGCCGCATGACGACCCTTTCTCTTGAGCGCAAGTCCGAAATCATCACCAAGTTCGGGGACTCCCCGACGGACACGGGCAACACCCGCGTCCAGATCGCGCTCCTGAGCGCGCGGATCAGCGACCTGACCGAGCACCTGCGTGATCACAAGAAGGATCACCACTCCCGCCGGGGCCTCCTCATGCTGGTCGGCCGTCGCCGTCGCCTGCTGAACTACATGCAGAAGAACGACCTCGACGGCTACCGCGAGCTCGTCAAAGAGCTCGGTCTCCGCAAGTAGCGCTCGCCATGGCGATCATCGCGGCTGGCGCTCCCGTCCCGGAGTTCGTTCTCAAGAACGGCGAAGGGGAGGACGTGACGCCCGCCACGCTCGCCGGCAAGACGTCGATCCTCGTCTTCTACCCCTTCGCCTTCAGCCCGGTCTGCACGGACCAGCTGCAGATCTACGAAGAGGTGCTACCGGACCTGCGTGAGCAGGGCGTGGACCTGTACGGCGTGTCGGTCGACTCGTCCTACAGCCAGCAGGCGTTCGCCGACTCGCTCGGGGTCAGCATCCCGCAGCTCAGCGACTTCGAGCCCAAGGGCGCCGCGTCCAAGGCGTTCGGCGCCTACTTCGAGCCGGCCGGGATGAGCAACCGCGCGCTCGTCCTGATCAACCCGGACGGCACCGTGGGCTGGAGCTACGCGGCCGACTCCCCGGGCGACCTGCCCGGCGCGAACCTCCTGTTCGACGGCATCGCCGCCGCGCGCGGCTAGCGCCGGCCGTCCCTCACGCGGGCCGGACGCCCGCGGTCGCGGCTGCGGCGAGCGCCGTGTCGGCGAAGCCGTCCGCGTGGGACGTGTAGCCCATCCAGTCCATCGACCAGACGGCGGCCAACCCGCCGGTGACCGTGGTGACGGTCCGGGTCTCCGGCTGACTGACACCCCCGGGCGGGGTGTCCGGGATGCCCGCGGCCGCCGGGAAGACGATCGCGGCCCGGACCGCCCGGCTCTGGAGCACCGAGACCTCGCGAGCGAACAGGAAGCGCAGGCCGGAAGGGGCGCGCATCACCGCCATCACCTTGCCGGGGACGGGAACCGACGGGAAGGCGCGATGCCACGCGGCCGGATCCTCCAGCGCCAGCCGGTGCCGCTCGGCGAACCCGGCGATGTCCTTGATCCACACCATCGGTGTGTCCGCCGGATATCCGTTCTCGGGATGGGCGGTGACCGGCCATTCCGGCAGGGGGTCGCCGAACCGGGCCGGGACGTGCCCGTCGAGGCCGATGGTCGCCAGCGCGTCGGCGAGGGCACTCACGGTCGCGGCGAACGCGTCGAGCTCTCCCGGGTCCATGAGGTAGCCGCTGCGCCGCACGACGAGTGTGCCGTGGTCGACGCGCACCGAGGCGTAGGGGAGGGCGGCCAGCGGTCGCAGCGCCGCGCCGAGGGCGCCGCCGAACAGGTGGGCGAGTGCGGCATCGTCGAACCGGTCCCCGACCGGCGATCGCCACCCGGGAGCGCCGAAGGGCTCGAGGTCCAGGTTGGAACGACCGCCGATGAACGGCATCCGGTGCTTGACGACCAGCCGCAGCGTGCCGATGGTCGCGACGGTCTCCGGGACGAGGATGGCCGCGGTGGTGCACGGCGACCAGGCCCCCGGGGTCTCGAACGCCTCGAGCTCGCCCTCGTCCGGGACGGGATCGAGGAACTCGCCGACGATCGGGATGTCGACGCGGTTGGGCAGGAGGCTGCGGAAGAACCCGCCCCGATCGCTCGTCCTCACGGCGTAGAAGCTGCCGATCGGCGACATCGCCCGGCCGTGCGTCTGGAGGAGCTCGTGGTAGAGGATCCCGAAGCGGCCGCCCGGGAGCACGCCGCGCACGAGGTTGTGGACGTACTCGGGAAAGACGGGGAGGGCGCCGCGGAACCCGGCGAGACCGCCGCGGTCCTTGAACTCCAGGCCCCGCGCCGAGGCGTACTCCTGCAACGAGGCGGGTGGGCGGCGGCGCATCGCGTCGTCGACGTCCTGCGGCGCGAAGGCTGCGTACCCGTGTCGGGCGGCGTGCTTGCTGGTCATGGCCCAACGCTAACCGGGCGCGACCCCCCGAACCATTCGGTTGTCCGCCGGCCCGCGGCCCGGCCCGCTAGCCGCGGGTGACCTTCTCGCAGCCCTTCAGCCGGTAGGCGTCGGGGGCGCGCCTCGGCTGCTTCTTGGCTCGCTTCTCGGCCTTGGTCTGCTTGACGGGCTTCTGCTTCACGAGAACGACCGTGTCCTTGCCGGCCCCGCAGTCGATGGTGCCGCTCCCGCGCCGGGCGTCGATGCGGTCGTCGCCCCGGCCCGCGACGATGACGTTGACGCCCGCCCGGGCGACGATCCGGTCCGCGCGGGCGGTGCCGACGAGACGGCGCGCCGCGGGGGGCTTCGCCCCCGGGGGCGTGATCGGCGTGCCCGGCGCCTCCGGCAGCGGGATGACCGTGATCGACGGCGGCGTCCCCGGGGCCTCCGGCTGGGCCTCGGGCGTGTCGGCCGGCGTTTCGACCCGTTCCTCGGGCGTCTCGTCGGGCGTGTCGGGCGTCTCGTCGGGCGTCTCCGGCGTCGCGCCGGGCCCGTGCAGGAAGATCACGCCCGGGAACGTCCCGGCGGGCGGGCACCACATGCCGGGGGTGAACAGCGCGCAGTCCATCACCAGGTCGAGGCCCCGCAGGGTCGCCGCGGTCGTGCGGGTCGCGGTCTGCCCGCTGCTCGCTCTGGTCGCGCTCGCCTCGATCTGCAGCACGACGTCCTGCGTGGAGTGCCCGAGCGCGGCGAACGCCTCGGGGGTGAGCGTCACGTCGATCGTGGAGGCACCGCTGGCGGGGCTGACGCCGGTGGCCACGACGTCGGTGGCGAGCCCCAGCCGCCCGCGGGCCACGTCGTCGACGCGCGCCGTGACGTGGCACGGCGCGCCGGCCTCCTCGATGCAGTCCAGCGTGAAGATGCCCGCGCTCTGGAGCCGGGCCACGCTCCCGGCACTCACCGTTCCCAGGTGGAGGACGAGCGTCGGCGGCGGGGCGTCGACGGTGACGACCCGCGTCCCCGTTCCCAGGACCGCGCCGCCCGGCGCCGCGATGACGAGCCCGAGGGTGTACGTCCCGGCGGTGGAGAAGACGTGATCGGCCAGTCCGGTGGACGGCGCGCCCGCCACGGGCGCCGATCCGTCGCCGAAGTCCCACGTCGCCGTGGCCCCCGGGTTGTCCCGGAGCAGGAACGTCATCGGCATGAACGTGAGCGAGCGGCCCGTGACGGGCTGCCCGGGCGTCGTCTGGAAGATCGAGACCCCGACATCGGCCGAGGCGGCGGCGGGAACGCACGCCACGGCGGCGACGGCGGCGAGGACGGCGATCAGGAGGCGGAGCGAAGAGGAGGAGCGCATGAAGGCGCGCAACGGTATCGCACCCTGTGTCTGGACTCGCCGGTCGTCAGGTCCCGGGCACCGTGCGGCGCGTGGCGACATGGGCCGCCAGCAGCGGCCTCAGCACGCGCGCGCGGTGGTCGAAGATCGCGGCCACGTCGCGGGCCACGAACGCGCGGTGGGCGACGTCGCCGAAGGGGCCGAAGCCGACCGCGTAGCGGACGGTGTCCCGCATGAGCGTCCGGCCCCCGGGAAGCGGCTCGAAGGCGTGCGTGTGGTGCCACAGCGCGTACGGACCGCGCAGCTGGGCGTCCACGAAGCGCACGCCGGGCACCCATTCCTGGATCAGCGTCTGCCACCGCACGGGCAGGCCGTGGATGCGCAGGCGGTACTCGATCAGCGTGCCGACGGCCATGTGGATCGTCCCATCCACCCCCGGTGTGATCACCGTGAACCGCAGCAGGGGAGGGGTGATCGCCTCCAGGTTGCGAGCGTCCCCGAAGAACCCGAAGACCTCGTGCGGCGTGCCTTCCAGCTCCTGTTCCCGGACGAGGGTGTGGATGCGCATCGTGGGAGGTACGGCAGCCGGTAGCGTCTGGCTCATGACCGACCTGTCCTCGGCTCCGGTGCCCGCGCTGCGGGAGGGGGACCACGTGCGCGGCGCCGACGGCGCGCCGGTGGTCCTGTTCTACGGGGACTTCGCCTGCCCGCGCTGCGTCGTCGGCCACGAGCGGCTCCGCACCGCGCCGGTGCGGCTCGTGTTCCGCCACCTCGCGCTGCGGGCCAAGCACCCCCGGGCCCTGGCCCTCGCCCACGCAGCCGAGGCCGCCGCGCTGCAGGACGCGTTCTGGCCGTTCCACGACAGCCTCTACGACGACGCCGGCCGCACGGACGATCCGCACCTGTGGGCCCGTTGCGAGCGGCTCGGGATCGACCTCGCCCGCTTCGACGCCGACCGGCGCTCCGAGGCCGTCGCCGCCCGGGTGGCGGGCGACGTGCGGGACGCACTGCGCGCCGGGGCGACCGCCACGCCCACCGTGTGGATCGGTGGCGTGCGCTACGACGGGCCGCCGCCCGTCGACGCCGTGCCCCAGGCCTGAGCCCGGCGCGAAAAGCCCTGCAACCGGGCCACGTGACCGGTCCCGTCACGGCAGGTCCGATACCCTGACGTGGTTCTCCAAGAGACAGATACAAGAATCGGCCGACCCACCGACGGGCGGCCAACAGGAAAGGCCGTTCCCTATGAGCAGTAATGACGCCGTCACCACGGTGACCGTCGAGATCGCCGGCAAGGAGATCTCCTTCGAGACGGGCCGCATGGCTCGTCAGGCATCCGGGGCAGTGATCGTCCGCGCGGGCGACACGATGGTCCTGAGCACCGCGGTCATGGGCAGCGCCCGTGACGTCGACTTCCTCCCGCTGACGGTGGACGTCGAGGAGCGGATGTACGCCGCGGGCAAGATCCCCGGCTCGTTCTTCAAGCGCGAGGGTCGTGGCGGCGAGAAGGCCACGCTGACCTGTCGCATGATCGATCGTCCGATCCGCCCGCTGTTCCCCAAGGGCTGGAACTTCGACACGCAGCTCGTCGCGATCCCGATCTCCGTGGATCACGTCAACCCGTACGACGTCCTCGCGATGAACGGCGCCAGCGCCGCCATCCAGCTCTCGCCGATCCCGGTCCACCAGGCCGTCGGCGCGGTGCGCATCGGCAAGGTCGACGGCAACTTCGTCGTCAACCCGAACGAGGAGGACCTCCTCGAGAACTCCGACCTCGACCTGGTCGTGGCCGGTACCGCCGAGGCCATCCTCATGGTCGAGGCCGGCGCCAACGAGATCCCCGAGGCCGAGATCCTCGACGCACTCGACATCGCGCACGACGCGATCAAGAAGCTGTGCGCCGCTCAGGTCGAGCTGCGCGAGAAGGCCGGCAAGCCCAAGGTCGAGTTCGCCTCCCCGGTCCTCGACGAGAGCCTCGTCGAGAAGATCAAGGCCTCGCACCAGATCGCCCTGGACTCCGCGACGCAGGTGCAGGACAAGGCCGCGCGTCAGGACGCCACCAAGGCCGTCCTCGCCGAGGTCCTCGAGCAGTACGCGCCCGACGATGCCGACGAGCTCCGCGGCGAGGTCAAGAAGGCCTTCGCCAAGCTCGAGAAGCAGACGATCCGCGAGCGCATCGCCATCCACAAGAAGCGCCCGGACGGCCGCGACCAGACGCAGATCCGCCCCATCACGATCGAGGTCGGCGTCACGCCCCGCACGCACGGCTCCGCGCTGTTCACGCGCGGCGAGACGCAGGCCCTCTCCACGGTTGCCCTCGGCACCCTGAAGGAGGAGATGCGCCTCGACACGCTGGGCCTGGAGACGAAGAAGTACTACTGGCACCACTACAACTTCCCGAGCTTCTCGGTCGGGGAGACGGGTCGCCTGGGTCCCAAGCGCCGCGACATCGGCCACGGTGCGCTCGCCGAGCGCGCCCTCGTGCCGATGATCCCGTCGATCGAGGACTTCCCGTACACCGTGCGCGTCGTCTCCGACATCTTCGAGTCCAACGGCTCGTCGTCGATGGCGTCGGTCTGCGGCTCCTCGCTGAGCCTCATGCAGGCGGGCGTGCCGATCAAGAAGCCGGTCGCCGGCATCGCGATGGGTCTCATCAAGGAGGGTGAGGACTACACCGTCCTCACCGACATCGCCGGCGTCGAGGACCACCTCGGCGACATGGACTTCAAGGTCGCCGGCACCAAGGAGGGCATCACCGCCCTCCAGATGGACATCAAGATCACGGGCGTCACGTTCGAGATCCTGCGCGACGCCCTGGCCCAGGCCAAGGACGCCCGCACGAACATCCTCGGCCAGATGGCCGACATCATCGAGGCGCCGAGCGAGCAGCTCTCCGAGTTCGCGCCCCGCATCATCACGCTCCAGATCGATCCGTCCCAGATCGGCCTGCTCATCGGCAAGGGCGGCGAGACGATCCGCGGCCTGTCCGACGAGTTCGAGTCGCAGATCGACGTCAACGACGAGGGCCAGGTCCTCGTCTACTCGGCCAGCGGCACGCTGGGCGAGCAGCTCGCGGAGCGCATCCGCACGATGATGAAGGAGGTCGAGGTCGGCGACTCGTTCCAGGGCAAGGTCGTCAAGACGACCACGTTCGGCGCCTTCGTCGAGCTGTCCAAGGGCACCGACGGCCTGCTGCACATCAGCAACGTCAAGCCCGGCGAGCGCGTCGACGCGGTCGAGGACGTCCTCAACAAGGGCGACGAGATCGCGGTCCGCGTGGTCGAGGTCGACCGCGAGCGCGGCCGCATCGGCCTGCGCATGGCCGACGACCCGGACGTCGCCGGCAAGACCGCCGAGGAGCTGGCCAGCGTCAGCTCCGGCGGCGGTGGCGGCGGGCGCCCCCCGCGCTCCGGCGGCGGCGACCGTGACCGCGGCCCGCGCGGCGGCGGTGGCGGCGGGGACCGTGGCGGCGATCGCGGCTCCGGCCGCCCGCGTCACCGTTCCGGCGGCGACCGCTAGAGACCAGAGGGAACGCGCTCATCGTGTCCGGTGAGCACCGGCTGACCGTCCTGGATTCGGGCGTGCGGGTCGTCACGGAGGCAATGCCCTCCGTGCGATCCGCCGCGCTCGGATTCTGGGTCGGCACCGGCAGCGCGGCGGAGTCCCAGGACGACGCCGGGCTGTCCCACCTGGTCGAGCACATGCTCTTCCGGGGCACGGACCGCTTCGAGTCCGTGGAGATCGACCAGCTGTTCGACGGGATGGGCGCCGACCTCAACGCCGGCACCGGCCGCGAGACGACGTCGGTCCACAGCCGCATGCTGGACGTCCACCTGCCGACCGCGTTCGACGCCATGGCCGACATGGTGTGGCGGCCCAAGATGGACGCGGCGCTGCTGGAAGCCGAGCGCGAGATCGTGCTCGAGGAGATCGCCATGTACGACGACGACCCGCAGGACAAGGTCTTCGACGTGCTCGGCGCCGCGGTGTTCGGCGACCACGCGATCGGCCGGGCGGTCATCGGCCGCGCCGAGGTGGTGGCCGGGACGTCCGCCGAAGGCCTGGCCGCCTTCCACCGCGGCCGCTACGTGCCGTCCAACGTGGTCATCTCCGCGGCGGGCTCGGTCGACCACGACGCGATCGTGGAGCTGGCCTCGAAGGCCGAGGCCGCGGGCATCGCGCCCGACCGGCCGGCGCCCGTCCTGGACGAGCCCGCGACGGTCGCCCCGCACCGGCGCTTCCACGTCAAGGAGACCGAGCAGTACCACCTCACGCTCGGCGCGCCCGGCATCACCCGCTTCGACGACCGGCGCTTCGCGCTGCGCGTCATGGACAACATCCTCGGCGGCACCTCGTCCTCGCGTCTGTTCCAGACGGTGCGGGAGCGCGACGGGCTCGCCTACTCCGTCTACTCGTTCCAATCGCTGTACGCGCGGACCGGGCAGCTGGGCCTTTATCTAGGCACCCGGCCCGACAACGTGGTCAAGGCCATGTCGGTCGTGGGGGAGGAGCTGCGCCGCTTCCACGAGGATCCCGCCTCCGCCGAGGAGCTCGCGCGCTCCAAGGAGAACGTCAAGGGCCGGATCGTCCTGTCGCTGGAGTCCACGACCGCCCGCATGAACCGCCTCGGCTCCTCGCTGCTGGGCGACGTCCCGCTGCTGTCGGTGGACGAGCTGATCGAGCGCATCGACGCCGTGACGGTCGAGGACGTGCAGGCGCTGGCCCAGGACCTGTTCGCGCCCGAGCGTCTCTCGGCGGCCGGCGTCGGCGGCGACGAGTCGCTGTTCCGCCGGTCCCTGGAAGCGATCCACCCGGCCCTCGCCGAAGCGGCATGAGCGGCGAACGTCCGATGCTGCGCGTCGCGGTCGCCGGTGCCGACGGGCGCATGGGCCGTACGACGGTCAGCGCCGTGGAGGGCGCCGGTCCGGATCTCGAGCTGGTCGCCCAGGTCGATCCGGCACTGGGCGTGGCGCTCGCCGACGTGCTCGGCGACGTCGACGTCGTCATCGACTTCACCCGCCCCGACACCGCGCTGGCCAACGCGCTGGCCTGCGTCGAGGCCGGCGTGCACTGCGTGGTCGGCACCACCGGGTTCGAGCTCGAGCCGCTGAAGGACGCGCTGACCGAACCCGTCGGCCCCGATCGCGCCAACGTCTTCCTGGCCCCGAACTTCGCGATCGGCGCCGTGCTGATGATGCGCTTCGCCGCCCAGGCGGCGCTGCACATGCCGCGGGCCGAGATCATCGAGCTCCACCACGACCGCAAGCTGGACGCGCCGAGCGGCACCGCCGCCCGCACCGCGGAGCTGATGGCCGAGGGCGCCGGCGAGGTGCCGATCCACTCGGTCCGTCTGCCCGGCCTCGTGGCCCATCAGGAGGTCATCCTCGGAGGGCTCGGCGAGACGCTGACGATCCGCCACGACTCGATCGACCGCGTCGCGTTCATGCCCGGAGTGCTGCTGGCCACCCGCCGGGTCGCCGGGCTGCCCGACCGGCTCACGGTCGGCCTGGAGCACCTGCTCTTCCCGGAGGAGTAGGCCGGTGGACGTCCGCGAGGGCCGGCCGGAGGAGGCCGATGCGCTGGCGAGCATCCACGGCCGTGCGTGGCGGCTCGGGTACGAGGACGTCCTGCCCTACGACGCGCTCGACGGCTGGGATCGGGACGAGGTCCGTGGGCGCCTGGAGGCCCTGCTCGCGGGCGAGGCGGGCCGGTCCGTGCTCGTCGCCGCGACCGCGGACGGTGCGCCGCACGGCTTCGTGGCCTTCGGGCCCGCGCGGGACGACGACCGGGTGGGAGAGGGCGAGATCCTGCTGCTGTACGTGGAGCCCGCGGGCCAGCTGGCAGGACTGGGGAGCCGGCTGCACGACGCCGCGCTGGACGCGCTGCGCGCGCAGGGGTTCGCCCACGCCGTGGTCTGGGTCTTCGAGGCGAACGCGCAGGGGCTCGAGTTCTACGCCCACCGTCGCTGGGTGGCCGACGGCGGACCGCGCATGGACGACGACTGGTCGGCCCCTGGGGTGCGGCTGCGACGACCCCTGGCGCCATGAGCGTGCTTGTCGCACGGCAAGCCCCACCGACGCGGCCGAACCGACCATGAGCGTGCTTGTCGCACGGCAAGCCCCACCGACGCCGCCGAACCGACCATGAGCGTGCTTGTCGCAGTGACCGATCACGCCGCGGAGCGCTTTCGCCAGCGGGTCGGCAGCCGAACGGGCGCGGTGGACGTCAAGGGGGAGATCGTCGGTCGGGTCGTGCGGGCGTGGGACGCCGGCCGTGTGTCCGACGTGGCTCCGGCCGGGGCGACCGCGGCGCGGGGCTCGCTGTTCGTCGACGACCTCGTGGACCGCGCCGTCGTCTTCGTGTGCCGGCCGGGCGACAGTGCCGGTGAGGTGATCGTGATCACCCTGTGGGAGAAGCCGGACGCCGTGGGCGGCCCGCGGGTCCCGCGCCGGTTCACCGACGCGCTCAAGCGCGACGACGAGCGCCCCCGCGAACCGTGAGCCGCGGGACGCTGCCCGAGCCGTACACGAGGTCCGCCCAGCGGGCGTGATGTACGGCTCGGCGGCGCGGTGGCCGTCGGTGCGGGCGTGGCCGGCGTGGTCGCAAGAACAGGGTTGTGTCGAGGCACCCGTCTCTGGGAGGATCGGGGCATGCGTGCCATAGCCATCGCCTGTGTCCTGTTCGTCTTCGGTACGGCGGGGACGACCTCGGCGTTCGCCGGCGAACCCGACGGCTGCTTCTCGACGGAGGGCACGCTGGGCATCGGGCCGGGCTACCGCGCCGGACACGAGGCGTTGCAGGCCCTCGGCGAGGGCGGCTCCGCTCCGACCGGACGTATCGCCTCGGCGCTGGGCGCGCAGTTCGGCGGTGAATGGCTCGAGGCGACCCTGGACGGCTGGGGCATCGGGCTGGCTCCCGGCCCGCTGGACGTCCCGGCCGCGCGGGCGCTGGTCGAGGCGCAGCTCGACACGCTGGCGCCCGAGCTGGCCGCCGCGGCCAAGGCGAGCCTGCGCGTCGCACCCGAGCCGTACTCATGGGCTGAGCTGAACGCGGTGCAGGAGCAGATCAGCGCCTTCGCGGCGTCGCCGGGCGCCCCGGTCTTGGGTGGCTTCGGCGTCGGCTGCACGATGACGAGAGCCTTCAGGGTGGAGATGACGCTCTTCGATCCGACCTCGGCCGACGACGAGGCCCGGGCGCGGGCGTTCCTGGCGCAGTTCGGTGACAAGGTCGTGGTCACCCGCGTGGCGGGCCCGGGGGCGACTGCGGACGTCGGCCACCCGACGCAGCCACTCCCCAAGGGGACGGACGGCGCCCCGTCCGCCGCCACCGTCCAGCGCGGGGCGACCCGTTCCGGGGCCACGCTGCGCGTCCGCGTGACCTGTCCGAAGGTCGCCGTCACGCCGTGCGCTGGCGCCGTGTCGCTGCGGCTGAAGCCGCGCCGGGGCGCCGGCCACCGCATCGCGGTCGTGCCGTTCACGGCGCTGGCGCCCGGTGCGTCCCGCACGCTCACCGCCAAGCTCTCCCGTGCCGAGCGCGTGGCCCTCGCCGGCCGCCGGCCCGCGGCCGTCACCGCCTCGATCCGCACCGGCACGAAGGCCGGGGCGGCTCGCCGGCTGGACGTGCGCTGAGGCGCGCACCCCGCCGTTCAGGCCGGCGCCACCACGAGCTGGGCCAGGCGGGTGTGGCGGCGGTGGGACTCGCGGCGGCGCAGGGCCAGGCCGATGGCCCGGGGCTGGCCGGCCATCACGCACACGCGCTCGGCGCGGGTGATCGCCGTGTAGAGCAGGTTGCGGGTGAGCATGATGGCGTGGCCGGTGAAGAGGGGGACGACCACGGCCGGGACCTGGGAGCCCTGCGCCTTGTGGACGGACATCGCGTAGGCCAGGCGCAGCGTGTCGGCGGAAGCGACCGGCAGGGTCAGCTTGCGGCCGTCGTCGGTGCCGAGCAGGATCGTCTCGCGCTCGGCGTCGTGCACGAGGATCACGCCGCGCTCGCCGTTCATCAGCTCGTGCTCGTAGTCGTTGCGGCTCTGGACGACCCGGTCGTGGACGCGCAGCGGGGTGCCGGGGACGACGGCCCCGTCCGGGTTGAGGACGGCGCGCAGCGCCGTGTTGAGCGCGTCGATGCCCAGCGGGCCCTTGTGCATCGGGGCCAGCACCTGCACGTCGGCCGTGGGGTCGAGCCCGTAGTGGTCGGGCAGCCGGCGGGTGACGAGCGCGACGATCTCGTCGACCGTGGCCTGTGCGTCGTCCTGACCGACCACGAAGAAGTCACGCACGTCGTCCGGGCCGGGCACGGTGGGCGGGTACTGGCCCTCGTTCACCGCGTGGGCGGCCCGCACGATCATCGACTTCGCGGCCTGGCGGAAGATCTCGGTGAGGCGGACGGCGGGCACGGCGCCGGAGGCGAGCAGGTCCTCCAGGACGCGTCCCGGGCCGACCGGGGCCAGCTGGTCGACGTCGCCGACGAGCAGGACGTGCGTGCTCGGCCCGACGGCGCCCAGCAGCGCGTCGGCCAACGGCGCGTCGAGCATGCTCGCCTCGTCCACGATCAGCACGTCGGCGCCCGGGATCGGTTCCTCGGCGTCGCGGACGAAGCCCTCCCCGGGGACCCACTCCAGCAGCCGGTGGATGGTCGTCGCCTCCGCGCCGGTCGTCTCCGACAGCCGCCGCGCGGCCTTGCCGGTCGGCGCGCACAGCCGCACGTGCTTGCCGCCGGCCTGCAGGAGGTCGACGAGGGCGCGCATCGTCGCGGTCTTGCCGGTGCCGGGCCCGCCGGTGAGGATGGCCAGCCGGTGGGCGACGACCTGCATCACGCCGTCCCACTGGTCGTCGCTGGGCACGAACGCGCCAGCCACGGGCCGCACCGGCTCCTCCTTCAGCAGGTCGACGGGCTCGGCCTCGATGAGGGTGCGGACGCTGGTGGCCAGCCGTCGCTCGATCGCGTCCATGCGCGCGTCCGCGACGAGCGGGGGCGCGCCCGGGCCACCGGTCGTCGTGTCCACGATCAGCTCCCCGCGCGCCGCGAGCATGTCCACGCGGTCGCCGACGTCCGTGCCCAGCAGGCGCCGCGCGCGCTCCTCGAGCTCGGGGCGCGGCAGGACGCAGTGGCCGTCCCGCTCGGCCTCGTGCAGCGCGTGGCGCAGCCCGGCGTCGATCCGGCCGTCGGAGTCCGGCGGGGTCCCGAGCGCACGGGCCAGGGCGTCCGCGGTGGCGAAGCCGATCCCGTCCAGCAGGGTCAGGGAGTAGGGGTCGCTGCGCAGCTTCTCGATCGCCCCGGTGCCGAACGCGCGCTGGATGCGGCCCGCGACGCTGGCGGGCACGCCGTGCTCGTCGAGGAACAGGCGCAGGGCGCGGCCAGCCCGCTGCTGCTCCCACGAGTCGACGGCCGGGCCGATGCGCGCCGGCCCGATGCCCGGGACGTCCCGCAGGGCGGAGCCGGGGTCGCGGTCCACGACGGCCAGGACCTCGGTCCCGTACCGCTCCAGCAGGTACGACGCGCCCTGCAGGCCGACGTGCTTGATCGCCCGCAGCGCGCCGAGCAGCGCGGTCTCGCTGACCGCCTCCTGGACGCGCACCCGCGAGACGTGCACCTGCTGGCCGTGCCGGGCGTGGAGGCGGATGTCGCCCCACACCTCGGCGGACTCGCCCTCGGCGAGGTGGGAGAGGGGCCCGACGAGCACGTGGTCGTCGCCGCGCTCGTCCACCGCGTCCACCACCGCGAAGTCCCCATCTGGCGCGCGCCAACGCACGCCCATGACCTCGATGAGGAGATGGGCGGGGCCCGGCGCGCTACTCTCGGATTCGACCGACACGACCGCGACGCTATCGGGGGCAGTAGATGGGTTTCATGGACAAGGCCAAGAAGATGGCCGAACAGGCCGCCGCACAGGGCAAGGTCCTCGCCGAGCAGGCACAGACGAAGCTGGACGAGGTGCAGAGCGACTTCAACCAGAAGCAGACGGCACATCAGGGCGGTGGCCCGGCCGTCGAGTACGACAAGCACGGCCGTCCGGTGGGGGAGAGCGCGCCGCCCGCGCCGCCCGCCTCGCCCAGCGCCCCGGCGGCTCCGCCGGCCGCCCCGGCCGAGGCCGCCGCTCCGCCGGCTCCGCCCGCCGAGGGCGAGGTGCCGCCCGTCTCCGGCGCGGGCCCGGTGCCCTCCGGCGATCCGCTGGAGCAGCCGCCCGCGCCCCCGGCGCCGCCGGCCGCTCCCGCCACGCCGCCGTCCCCGGGCAGCGGGCTCACGTCGGGCGACCCGCTCGCCGGCTAGTCGCGCCGAAACCGCTGCATCCACGCGCCGCGGACCCCCGCGGCGCGTGCGCGCGGACCGGCCTGGGATACTGAGGTCCATGTCGGATCTTGGCGCCATTCTCACCGCGATCGTCACCCCCTTCGACGCGGAGGGCCGTGTCGACGAGGCGGCGTTCGTGTCCCTCATGCGGCATCTGGCCGCCAACGGGTCCGACGGCTTCGTCGTCGCCGGCACCACCGGCGAGGCGGCCACGTTGGACGACGAGGAGCATCTCGCCCTCATCGACCTCGCGGTGCGCGAGCGCCCCGAGGGCGTCTCGATCATCGCCGGTGTGGGCTCCAACGACACCCGGCACGCCGTGCACCTGACCGAGCGGGCCTGCGCCCTGGGCGTCGACGCCCTGCTCTCGGTCAACCCGTACTACAACCGCCCGAACCGGCGGGGGATCCTCGCCCACTACGGCAAGGTGGCCGAGGCGGCCGACCGCCCGATCATCCTCTACAACATCCCTCAGCGGACGGGCTCGGACATGCCCAACGACCTGCTGGCCGAGCTCGCGCAGCTCGAGCACATCGAGGGCATCAAGCAGGCCAACGACGACAACCTCGCGCTGGTGGACGGGCTCGACCTGTACGCCGGCAACGACGACGTCCTGGCCCGCACGCTCGACCTCGGCGGCGCCGGCGGCATCCTCGTCGCCAGCCACGTGGTGGGGCCGGAGATGCGCCGGATGGTCGACGAGCCCGAGGCTCGCGCCGAGATCGACGCCGGCCTCGCCGGCATCTACGCGGCGCTCGGGGTCGGCCCCGCCGCCAGCACCGCCAAGACTGCGCTGCACCTCCTCGGCCATCCGGTCGGGGATCCCCGTTTGCCCATCGTCCCGACGGACGAGGAAGAGACAACTGTGATCCAACACGCACTCGAGCGCCACGGCCTCCTCACCGAGACCGAGGCGACGCGATGAGCGGCAAGCTACGCGTCCTCCCCCTGGGCGGCCTCGGGGAGATCGGCAAGAACATGACCGTCGTCGAGTACGACGGTCGCATCGTCGTCGTCGACGTCGGCCTCCGCTTCCCGACCCCCGAGCAGACCGGCATCGACCTCGTCCTCCCGGACTTCACGTACCTGAAGGAACGGGCCAAGGACATCGAGGCCATCGTCATCACCCACGGCCACGAGGACCACATCGGCGCCCTGCCGTTCGTCCTGCGCGCGCTGGGCCCCGACAAGCCCCCGGTCTACGGCGGCTCGCTCACCATGGCCATGGCCCGCTCCAAGCTGGACGAGCACAAGATCAAGGACGCCCAGCTCAACGACCTCAAGGCGGGCGAGGAGGTCGACCTCGGCCCGTTCACCGCCGAGCTGATCCACATGACCCACTCGATCCCGGACGCCAGCGCGGTCGCGCTGACCACGGATCTGGGCACGATGCTCATCACCGGCGACTACAAGTTCGACCAGACCCCGGTCGACGGCATCCCCGCCGACGTGTCGCGCCTGGCCGAGCTGGGCCGTGACGGCCTCCTGCTGCTGTGCGGCGACTCGACGAACGCCGACCGCCCGGGTTTCTCGCCCAGCGAGTCGATCGTCGGCCCGCACCTGGAGCGCGTGTTCTCGGAGTGCGACGGCCGCATCGTCGTCACCTGCTTCGCCTCCAACATCCACCGCGTCCAGCAGGTCGTGGACGCCGCCACCGCGCTGGGCCGCAAGGTCGCGCTGGTCGGCCGGTCGATGAAGAAGAACGTCAACATCGGCAAGACGCTCGGCCACATCGACATCCCGGACGGCGCGCTGGTGCAGCCCCGCGAGCTGGCGAACTTCCCGGACCACAAGCTCGTGATCGTCTCCACGGGCTCCCAGGGCGAGCCGCTCAGCGCCCTGCGCCGCATGGCCCACAAGGACCATCCGCAGATCGAGCTGAAGAAGGGCGACACCGTCGTCTTCTCCGCCACCTCGATCCCCGGCAACGAGCGTGCGGTGAACGAGACGGTCGATCGGCTGTACCAGATCGGCTGCGACGTGATCACCACGCAGGACGCGCCGATCCACGCTTCCGGCCACGGCTACGCGGAGGAGATCAAGCTCATGCTGAACCTCACGAAGCCGAAGTACGTGATGCCGTTCCACGGCGACCACAAGCGGATCCTGCTGCACGGCCGCCTGGCCGAGTCGCTCGGTCACGACGAGAAGGACATCTTCCGCGGCGAGAACGGCAAGCCGCTGGAGATCACGGCCAAGGGCGCCCGCTGGGGCGAGCCCGAGCAGGCCGGGCTCATCTTCGTGGACGGCATGGACATCGGCGACGTCACCGACGTGGCCCTGCGCGACCGCCGGATGCTCTCGGCCGACGGCATCTTCGTCGTCGTCGCCACGATCAGCGAGCAGAGCGGCCTGCCGGTCGCCGACACCGAGGTCATCTTCCGGGGCGTGCCGTTCAAGGAGGAGAGCGAGGACCGGCTGATCCAGCAGATCAGCGACCAGGTCGACACCTCCCTCGAGCGCGCCGCGGGCGAGGAGATCCGCGAGATCGACCTGCTCCAGGACGTCCTGCACGACGACCTGGCGAAGTTCCTGTACGACCGGCTGCGCCGCCGTCCCATGGTGCTGCCGGTCGTCGTCGAGGTCTGAGCCGAGCCGCCGTCGGGTCTACGTAGTCCTACGTAGACCCGACGGTCGGTCCTGGCCGGAGCCCGCCCGAGCGGCTACGGTAGGGACATGCGACTGGCTCCAGGTCTCTCGGCCATCCTCGTGGCGGGCGCGATCGCGCTCCTCGCGGGGCCGACGCTCGCCGCCGCGGCGACACCCGAGTACTTCCCGTTGCCGGCCAACCGACCCATGTCCGCCGGCATGGTGGCCGACCCGGACGGCAACGTCTGGTTCGGCACCGGGATGACCGGAGCGGAGACCGTCCCGCCGCTCGGACGCATCACGCCGTCGGCCGCCACCCCGGGCACCTCCGCCGGCATCGCGCTCTTCCCGACCCCGGCGATCGCCAGCGAGGGCTGCTGCGCGAACTTCATCCGCGACGTGGCCTTCGACGCGGCGAACGGCCGGGTGTGGTTCGTCCGCAGCACGGGTGCGGTCGGCTACGGCACGGCGACGGCGATGAGCCCAGGCGGCTCCTCCGGCATCCAGGCCACCGGGACGCCCACGCACCTGGACCTCGGCGGGATCGCCGTGGCCCC
>Ga0247758_1000931_pt1 | contig 24631 bp, 12 predicted proteins | sample UWRJL156409C4_FD_180950 | JGI IMG/M metagenome (GOLD analysis project Ga0247758, IMG submission 180950) | Plant litter microbial communities from Arlington Agricultural Research Station in Wisconsin, United States - UWRJ-L156-409C-4 | ecosystem: Environmental > Terrestrial > Plant litter >... | reverse complement strand
GAAAATGGGGGGGGGGGGGGGGCAGCCCTGCTTTAATTGCCTGCTGCGTGGCTAAAGGAGCCGTATGGAACTTAGCCTGTTACCGACGTGACCACTCACGCAGCGTCAACCTTTGCACGCTGATTTGCCTTCGTCTTCGCCACGTAAATATAAACGATCAATCCCAACAACGCAAGGCCCGCCACCTCAGCCAAAACAGAGTAGGTTATCATGCCAGCCCTGCTGTAGGCTAGGCTTCCCGATGCTAGTTGCAGCCCCAAGCCACCGTTAAGGATCCCCAGGAGTAGTAAGTGTGACGACCCTGCAGGCCGTCACTTGGGCCGGGGCGGCCCGACGAATCCCCCGCAGAAGGAACAGTGCGGAAAGACAGTGCACACCGTCCAGGCGCACTGGGCCAGGGGTGCAAAGACCCGAAGCCCTTACGACCAATAAGGTGCTGCTCGCAGTATGCCGAGTGCTTGCATCGCGAGCAGGAGAAACCTCACAAGCAGAACGCTTACGTAGTGCAGAGTGCTTACGCAACAAGCACTCGCGACACTACAAGCAAGGTATAAAGTACCTCCCAGTTAGTTAGTATAGATAGCTATAGTTATACCCATAACTACTATAAGGGACTTTAGTTCCTTACATTAGTATTTAATTATTTATTTATATCTTACTATTTAGACTTACTTCTATACATTATAGTGATAACGACTTATAATGATATTAAACCCCCTATTTAGGAGTGCTAGCTTAATAAGCTGTCTTTAGAACACCCCTTACCTGTTAACGTCCTGCTATATATTCTGTTTTAATTTACGCTAATCCTCTTAAAACCTGTGTTAGGTATAGGTCGTAATATAATATTAGCGTCCTAATTCTAAACGCTGTTTATTAAATTCCCAGACATTACTTCTTTCTTACTAATATATCGACCTCTAGAAAAGGAAAGGAGATTAAGGAAGCGTAAGCTTAACCTTAGCTCCTTACTATCGATAAGTTAACTACACACCTTAAAGACTTAAACCTTAACTAATAGGGGCTAATTAAGAAATTTAATAAAACTTTCCTTAAAGACATTAAAAGCTGTATTAGTCTTATCGAAAAACTCTAAGCCTAACTTAATATTGTTAAACTAAAGAATAACAACTTTAAAGGCTTATAAAAGAAATAAGTAAAGTTTCCTTTACCGTTACGCTTTAAGGGAGACTTTACGTAATTAGAGTCCTAGATAACCTAACTTTAAAGTTATATTACTTATTATAATAAGTAATTCTTTAAAGAAGAAGGAAAGGTTAAGTTTACTAAAGCTTTATTAGATAAAGTAACTGCTTACTAATATAAACCTTATATAAAGATAATTAACGACCTCTCTGTAAATAAAGCGCGTAAAGAGGCCTTTAAGACTTAAGCTCTTTTCGACAACTTCGACATATTCATCAACTAACTCTAGATTAAGTTTAAAGAATTAAACGCCCCTTAACGGGTTAAGCAATACTTTATAACTTTAAGATAGACGTTCTCAGTCTTTAAGTTCTCCACACGCTTTAAACTAAAAGCAGTAAAGACTAAACTCGGCTAAGAGGCCTTAGTAATACTATTCTAAAATAACTTAAAGGAACATATTACTGGAAACCTTTACTAAGAAGACTAATTAAACTACTTATAAGAACTAGTCGAAATAACTATTAAGGCTAACAATCAGTACTATAATTATTATTATAAAAAGAACTTCTGGAAGGAACAGACCCTTTACCAGCTAAGTAAACCTAAAAAGGGGAACTAGTTAACCGTAATAAGTTACTACCTTAAGCTAATAAATATTAATATAGTAAACTATTAGAACTAACTTAACTGTAATAAACTGTAACGACAGTAGCAGCAGAAGTAGCTTAAAGACTTATTATAAGTTTAATACTTTAATTATAATAAGAAAAGATATATAGTATAGTAATACCCGTTATTAAAGTAAGTTAATTAAAAACCCGTTCTAGAAGGAGGAAAGTATATTAAGTTCAACTTAAGAGATATCTATATTAAAATAGTAAATAACGAAAAGGACTATACTTAGATAAATAAGTGTAACTTAAGAGATAATAAAGAAGAAGAAGAACCTTAAAACATAATATACTTAGTCCTTAAGGGTGTTTTAGAAAAGTTAACTATAAAGGTATAAGTCGTTACAGACCGACTTTAAGGTAGAAACTTAAAACCATTAAAAGTGCAAATTATAAAAGACTAACTTTAGGAAAAGATATTCTAATTAGCTATAACAGGCCTTAAAAACCTTACCCTGTAAGCCCAGGAACTAAAGAAGTCTAAGAAAGACCCTAACTTAAACCTTACTAAGATAGTAAAAGGAGTCGAAAAACTAGCCCTCTAAGTTACCTAAGTAGTAAAATAAACTTTAGAAAGTAAAAGAGAATAAACTAAAAGAATTAAACTAAAGAAATAAAAGTTCTTCTTAACAGTACCCCTTAAAACTTTTAAACACTTTAAGTATACTAAGTAAATCAGCACCTTTATTTCTTTAAAAAAAGGATAACTTAAATAGCTACCCTATATTAAAGCTAGTATATTTTAAACCAGTACCTTAAAGGTCCCCTAAGAAGATATAAAGCAAATATACTAACAGAGGGTTTAAAAGCTAAAGGAGAAACACTAAGAGTTAGTAAATAAAGTAAAAGACCTGTAAGTTAAAAGCCTTACCGTAACGTCTAAAGACAAAGCAGTAGAAATTAAGTTAAAACTCTATAATAAAGTTCACTTCGCTAATCAACTTAAATATCGACTTATTAAAGAAGACTACTTTATAAAAGAATAAACTAGATTATTATTACCTAAGTTCTAAGAAAAGGTTTAAGAGAAACAGTATATACAGAAGTAAGTAGAAGAAGAGAAAAAACAAGGTATTACTTCTCCTATTCCGTACTTTATAACTGCAGCACCTACAGTTAATATCAACCACCTTAATCACAAAGACATACTGTAGATCGATTACATATATAACAACTACGCCCTTAACTAGCATTATAAGCTTAAGGCCCTTTATAACCACTTCCTTAACATATAAAGACAGGACTACGCTATTATAAAAGTAAAGTTAAAACTGGTTTATTACTAAGTTTCCTACTTCCCGATAAGAGAGTTTAATAATAAGCGGAAAGTTACTATAGTTAACTAAGCTCCCACTACGTGCTAGTAAGGAGGAGTACTTAATAACTGCCTAATCGTAATGTACTTATTACATCTTAGTAGAAAAGCTAAAAAATAATAGAAATAGGAAGATTACTAACAGATCTAAGAGTAAAAAAACATTATTACAATTTAAGCCCGCAAAACGTATTATTAACTTATTAAGGACTTTAAGAACATTATACCGTTTAAAGTCAACTGGACATTATAACGTAAGAACTCAGGAAAGGTTAATCGCTAAGTTTACTAAAGCTGCCTATTTTTCTAAAAGGAATTAGGAAAAAGCTACAGGCCTTCCAGAAGGGCCGGAAACTAATAGTTTACTAATTAATAAAAACCTTAAGAAGAAGGAGAGGTACTTAAAGGTTAAGCTAAATAAGACCTTAAGGACAGATAATTACTATAACTTAAATAATAAAAAAGCATAAGTATTATTTCGTTAATATTAATATAATAGACAGAAGAGGGAGGCTATTTAAGGTAAAAGTAGTGATTAATAGCGGAAGTGCTTCTAACTTAATACACCTTTTACTAGTTAACTGAAAGAAACTCCTTAATAAAGAGTATAAAGAAGTTATTCCCATTTAAAATAGAGAAGGAGGCTTATATAAGTATAATAACGGTAAAGTTACTTACTACTTACTACTCCTAATTAAAGTAGATAGGGATAAATAATAAGTAGACTTTAACGTTACACTAGTAGTAAGGTATAATATAATCTTAAGTTTACTTTAGCTAGAAAAGTATAACTTTATAATTAACTAAAGGAGTAGCTACCTTACCTTTAGCAAGTCCCCTAGCTGCAATTACTGTTTAAAAAAAGCTAAGAAGGTACTGAACTGTTCTAAAGATACACGAAGCACAAGTAAGAGAAAACTGTTTAAATGGACTAATAAATAGCAGAAAGCATTTAAAAACCTTAAACACGCCTTCGTTATAGCGTTAATCCTAACTCTCCCCAATTTCTTAAAGCCTTTCTAAGTCGAAATAGACTTCTTAAAGTTCGCAATTAGCAGAGAACTTAACTAAGTCCAGGACGATAAGAAACGTTACTTAATTACCTTCTTATCGAAAGGAATCTACAGCTTTACCTTATAATATCTAATCCATAATAAGGAACTAATAACGATTATTCAGTGCTTTACTAAGTAAGCGTTATATCTAAGCAGTACAGAAAAACCGGTTTAGGTCTTTTTAGATTATAATAACCTTTAATACTTCCTAATGAAGGAACTTAACCTACAGTAAGTATAATAAGTAGAGTTGATAGCCCTGTTCTACTTTTAGATCCACTACGTTAAAGGAAAAGATAATAGGTAAGCTGATACTCTTAGTTAAAGACAGGACTATAAAGATATTAATCTAGTCCTAATCCCTATTACTATATTTAACGAAGTAAAGAACAGCACGTTAGAATATACATTATAAATATTAAATAACTAAATACTAGAATAAACTATCGATATCTGTATAAACTTATAAATAAAGTATAATATCTATTAGTAATAACAGGACTTTTAAATAAAAAGGCTAATGGAAGGAACTTATAAGTATAAGTACCCTTTAGGAGACTTTTTAAAGCATATGTAAAACTATAATAAAAAGTGCCTAAAGTATCTAAACTATAATAAAACTAATTATTAATTAAAACCGCTACTAAAAAGTGTAAACGGTATACCTAAACTAAAAGTAAAGCTTTAATATTAAGAGAAACTATACATTCACAACTTAGACAAATAAAAGAAGTACATTTAGTAGGTTTATAAGTCTCGACTTAAAGGATATATAAGCTAAGCTAAGACTCTCACGTAAGCTTAACAGGCATACACCTTCTTAAGAATAAAGAAGTTAGTTAAGGAAGTAGTCGATAACTATAACGTTTACTACTGTAAGTAAAATTAACAGTATAAGCCTTATAAACTTCTTAAACCACTCCCCGTACTACAGGCGCTATAAAGTTCCATCTTACTTAATTTCGTCACAGGGATCCTAAAGTTTAAAGACCCTATTATAAGAGTCACTTATAACTAAATCCTTATAGTAATTAACAGATTAACAAAATAAGCTTACTTTCTACTAACCTTAAAGGATATAATAACAGAGTAACTTATTTACGTTTTCGAGAAAGAGGTAATTTTACAATACTTTTAGTTAGATAACATTGTTACAGATCGAGATAAGCTAATCGTGTCGAAGTTCTAATAAAGACTAATATAAAGAATAAGTGTAAAAAGTAAGCTTTTAACAGTATTTTACTTATAAATAGATAGCTAAACGGAATAAGTTAATTAAATACTTATAACGTATCTCCAAGCTTACGTTAACTTTAAATAAGATAACTAACTTAAGCTATTATTAACAGCATAGATAACTTATAATATAACGTTAATCGAATCGACAGGTATATTACTATTCTTCGCTAATTACGGTAAGGAGCCTAAGCTCTAACAAGGCCTACCTATAAGTGCCTCCTAAGCTACAGTCCACACAGACTAGATACAGGAGCTACACAACTACCTGTAAGCTAAACTTAAATTTACACGCAAACGAATAAAGAAATTTACTAACAAATATAAAACTAAATAACTAACGTTTAAGAAAAGACTTTATTACAATAGTAAGCAAGTTAAGGGACTAACTCTTTAAGAGGAAAATTACGTCTACCTTTTTTCACAAAACCTATATTTAAAACAGCTTAGTAAGAAGCTTAACTTTAAAAGGTACGGACTGTTCTAGATTAAGAAAAAGGTCACTACCTCTAATTACAAACTAGACCTACTTACTAGTATAAAGGTGCGGATTAAGGTTTTTTATATCTTACTTCTAAAACCTGCCTTAAAAGGAGTTCCTCTAAAAAAGAAGATCGAGATTAACACCGATAAGGATAAGTACAACGTTAAAGAAGTTATAGATTTACAAAAGGGAAAGAACACGTTCGAATATCTCGTTAAGTAATTAGACTATAGCCCCGAGAGTAACTTATAAAAGCTAGTTAAAAATCTTAAATACCTAGACCTAATTGCGGAGTTCTACCAAAAGAATCTAAACTAACTAAAACTAACAATAAGAATTAGAAATAAGATAAGATCTAATATCTAAATTACTATACTGAAAAGCAAGACTACTATAAGACTTAAAGCCTAAAAAGTAATAGGAAACTCCTTAATAAGTACAGAAGGACATTTATTAAAACTTTAGCTAAGGTTATAAGGACTTTAAACCTAATAAGGAGGTAGGGTCTCTAGAGCTTCTAACAAGCCCTATATAAAAATAAGTACTGTTAAAGAAAAAAAGTCAGTAAAAGAAAAGAAGAAACAAAAACGTATACTTATAAGCCCTTAGTAAAGGAAGTCACAAACCTAGTTACGAAGTAACCGCTCGATATAGAGACCCTACCAGAAAGTTCCCCCAGTCAAAAGACTCTACGTTTTTAAGAGGAGCGTCTAACCTAACCTCCTTACTCTTTTAGAACTCTAATAACTCTACTTCACGACTAAACGCTTTTATAACTTAGTTCTTAAGGCAAGACCGCTGCTTATAAAAGCATGTTAAGCACACTAACACCTCTTAAAGTATAGCAATAGTCTTATAGAGCTACTAAGTAACAGACTTAACTTATAAGTTAAGGTTTTACTTTTTAATAAGAAGAGCTTTTAACTTCGCTTTACTAACACTAAAAGCGTCACACTAAAAAGGCTAATACCTCTTTAAATAATAATTATAACTGTTAGACTAGTTCGAAACTTAATAAACAAGCAAAGGGTCGGTAGACTTATAAAAAGAATAAGGGGATATTTCGCTACTAAACGCGTATATGTAAGCTGTAAGGTTTAGACAGCAGTTAGTGCTTTTACCTTATTCCCGTTTTAAGACTTAGGAGCTAGATACTCGTTATATAGTAAAATAGTAAAAGGAGAAGCTTACCTTTTAAGTTCTTTATAAGAAAAGAACGTTAAAAAGGGGGAATTATATAACGACCTTATAAGCCGTCACTTAAGCTAGGGTGGCTTAATAAATCCCCCGTAGAAGGAACAGTGCGGAAAGACAGTACACACCGTCTAAGCGTACTAGGCTAGGGGTATAAAGACCTGAAGCCCTTACAATTAATAAGGTGCTACTCACAATATGCTAAGTACTTATATCGCAAGTAGGAGAAACCTTACGAGTAGAACGCTTACGTAGTGCAAAGTGCTTACATAACGAGTACTTACGATATTATAAGTAAAGTATAAAGTACCTCTCAGTTAGTTAATATAGATAGCTATAGTTATACTTACAACTACTGTAAGGGACTCTAGTTCCTCACGCTAGTATTTAATTATTCATTTGTATCTTACTGTTCAGACTTACCTCTGTGCATTATAGTGATAACGACCTACAGTGACATTGAACCCCCCGTCTAGGAGTGCTAGCTCAACAAGCTGTCTTCGGAACACCCCCTACCTGTTGGCGTCCTGCTATACGTTCTGTCTTAACCTGCGCCAGTCCTCTCGAGGCCTGTGTCGGGTGCAGGTTGTAATAGTAAGGCACGGTTATACCACACATGGAGAGGCGCCTAGGCTGAGCGCTGCTGCGTGCGAATGTAGCGGTAATGGTGCATATATCTAAAGAATGGCTGCAGTAACAGACTAGCAGCGATCACTGTCCCGAGGATGGTATAGGCGTTGTTATGGAGCTGTGCGGTAGTGGACACCTAGTTAGTTAACGGATAATAAGGGTGGGGTTAAAAAGGTTAGGGAACTGTACCTAGTTGATGATCTTAGTAATACGGATACCTGTGGCTAGGCCTGTAACTGTAAGTACTAGCCCAATGAGCTGATAAGATGCGTAGATCTAGATGGTGTGTTTCGACTTGACTAGCTGGATTAGAAAGGCGCCGATAGGGAAGAATACGACGAAAGTGAGGCTTATCGATATACCGTGAACTGTTATAAGGGAGGGGACTTTAGGTAGATCTGCGATAATATACTGACGGGTAAGTTGGGAAGAAATGCTAACTGTTTACAGCTGCTTAATCTGAGACAAGATGGCCTAGGAATAAGAGCTTCGTTAGTCTGGGATAGAGGTGTTAGAATGTATCAGTCTTACAGGCCTTACAGGCCTGTTAGGGTCTGGAATATAGTGGCTTGTACGCTATAGTTTAGCACTGGGAATACTAAACAGCCCTGTAACACAGGGCTGTAAACAACTGTTATAGTGGGCTAGTCAGGCTTCACAAGGCTTATTGCAGTTGTAGGTGCAGTTGTATCATTTCTACTACCTATATACCCTCCGGGCTATAGTCAGAGCTCCGCACGCCAGCTGGAGCTCATACAGTAGCCGGTGAATTCCGCAAAACTATTTAGTATGGAAATTTTTACAAATCGACTCGCGGCCATACAAATACTTTTTTTCCAGGAAAAAATGGCATCGGGCTTTCACCTTCGCTTAGGCAGCACACAGATTATTTCGTTCATGATGCTAGGCGTACCCCTGGCTGCCGCTGCTCTTAGTATAGACCACGCATTTCGTATCGGATCAGGGGCCACTTTTCTCGCCAGCGCAGCTGTTATCCCAGCGCTGCAGACCAAAGAGACGATACCTTTACGCTACAGAATCTCCGCCTGGGGAGTATGGTGCGCGGCGCTGGTGGCTGTCATGACGATGGAGATCCGGGCACGGCAGCCGGGACGCTACAGGCGGGTGTATCTGTGTCTGGTACTCATTTTCGGACGCATCGTGCAGGAGTCTCTGGCCAAGGGGGATGGACTATCGACCACGGAGCGGGTCCTTGTCTATGGGCCCCTTTCGATTGCTGTGGCAACCTATTCAGGTTGCTGGAGCGCTTGGAGTTTAGGCCCCGAGTGAGAGCCCTTATAGTTCAGGCTTCCACGGGGTAGAGGGGATGTTGAGTGCGTAATGAAAGCTGTTTGTTGTTCAGTCTAGCGTCTCGTTGCAAGCAGATTCATTCGTGTAGATTTCCTATTGAGCAGTATGATGTAGCCGTCATGTCCATATGCCCTCAATCGCCCCACATCGGATCAACCCCCATTACCAGTACTCTTTCCCTATGACACTGAAACTTCTGTGGTTTGCTGTTGTTTGGCAATGGAAGGGTCTCGAGGCCTTTTGAATATTGACACCCTCCATCGTCGCTATCAACCACCACAGTATTCCACACTGATGGCACACCTTCTTGTAATGGAATGTCGATAATCTCTGATATGTCGTCCATCTCCCATTGAATAAACTCACTGAAAAGATCTTGCCGAACTCCTGCAACGTAGGGCGCCTTGCTCCGCTGTTGTTCTCCACGCGAACCCTCAAAAGTCAGCTCCGGGTGTTGATCGAGTTCAAGTTCGGACTGCGATTGGTCGCTGCACGGCCGTTCGTCACCATCGAATTCCCACTCATCACTCCACCACCCTTCAGCCGCAAGAAGGTGTGGATCTTGTATCAATATCTCATCTTCTGCTGTCCACTCTCGACACTTCCTCAACAGCCCAGCTGCTACAAAGTGGCCTTCTCGTTCCGCAAATTTGATTGATCGGACAAACTGACGTCGGCCAGTGCCGGTGGTTTTTGCCCCGTGATGCAGAAGTAGTTCGATCATGTCGATTCGGCCATGCTCTGATGCGCCTTCTAGCGCGGTTCGCCCCTGCTTGCTTGCCCGGGGGGCATTGACATCGGCCTTGTCAATTGTCATAGGAGTCTTACAGGTGTGCGAGTCGTTGGGTAAGCTGATATCACGTATCAGTTGGGAGCGAATAGTCTTACGTGCTGCCACCGGGGCATGAACATACCAGTCCGGCTCAAGTAGTAGCTTGGCAATGCCGAGATAGCCCTGAATCGCGGCAATCTGGAGGGCAGTGGCGCCCCTTTCGTGTGCCGGGGGGGCGTTGACCTTGGCGCTGGCCGCGAGAAGAAGACGGATGATGGAAAGTTCACCTTTCTCCACCGCTCTTTGCAGTGGGGTGCGGCTATGCGCGAAGTATCTTAAGTCGTAGTTGAGTTCGCCCTTCTCTACTGCCCTTTGTAACGGGGCACGGATGTGCTCCCAAAAGTTCAGATCATAGTTAACCGGTAAACCTGCATCCAATAGAATCCGAACCATGTCGGCGTTTCTGCAGCCAATGGCCATGTTGAGAGTGTTGCAAGCCTCGGAGCCCCAGACAGGCTCGCTTCTGATTGTACAGGTGAAGCCCCTGTGCCGAAGGATCTCCGCCAGCGAGGTTCGGTTCCTGTACCCCAGCGCTCTCCATGTCCTCCAGTCCGGCTTGTATCCGTGGTCGAGAAGAATTGTGAACGCATTTGTATTCCCGCCCCAGATTGCAAAAACAAGCGGGGATCCAGTGACCTCAAGCTCGTTTTGCCAGAAAGGAGACTTGGTACAGACGTAACCTTGCCCATCATACCTCGGCCACTCTGGGTATGGCGGTAGAATGCACATTTGATGGCGTGGCAATTCCCTCAAAAGCATAAGCAGAAGATCAGGCCGGGTTGAGAAACTTGCTGCTGCTAGTCCTATAGCCGTAGCTTCGAGGAGCAGGGTTTTTGGATCATCGTCAACACCATCCTTCGACCGGTTTCTAAGCAAGGTTTTCGTTACCTCTTGAAGATCGCACTCTTGGATCGCAATCGACGCGCAGATCGATGCCGGATCGTATGTGCAGGTGTATTCCGGTAGCACCTTTTCAATCACATCCCTCTGCGCAGAGAGAATTGCTGACTCGAGAACAGACGCTCCAGAGTGTGGCCAGGCGGATGGGCATTGCAGACTGTCAAGGAGAAGCATGGATAGGTCCTGAGACTTCAACTTGAGAATGTCGGCCATGTCGGTAGAGCGAACCCTCGTATTCCGGCTTTGAAATAGCTGCGCCACGACACAAAGCCTCTGATCGAGGTTGTGGAGGGAGGTCTCCGAACTGAGCTTGCCGTTCCGTCCCCGAAGCCTCATGAATTTGACATGCTTTGCCCAATTCTCAGCTATAGTGGTAAGAGCAGTGACGAAGATGGACCGTCCTTCAATGTCGCGCTCGTTCGGATCGGCTCCTGCGTCCAGCAGCGCGTAAAGCAGCTCTGTCTCAGGGACCTTCCGAGCAGCGATAAAAAGCTCGCCCCCGTACAACCGAGCCCCATTTTTGAGAAGGTCCAGCGCAATACCTCCTTCAGAGCAGGCCAAGGCCAGCTGAAGAGGCGTTTCCACGTCCAAATTAATGGACCCTTGCCGTTGGGAGACGTCTTCGTGGAATTGGCCGAGCCATTCTTGGTGCAGCACTGGCGTATTATCCAGTGTAGTCCCGACATCTAGGGACACCCGTAGATCCATTTCGGCCTTGCTTCCACGCAGGCAGAGCTCGACAACGGCCGCGTGCCCATACACACAGGCGACATGCAACGGGCGGACGACATTGGACATTTTATCTGCGGGGATTTGGCACCCGATGTCTAGTAGAACGTTGTAGGTCTTCACACACCCATTTCTGGCCGCTGCGTGGAGCGGTGAGATTCCAAATGGGTTCAAAGAGTTGAGTGTGGTCGAAGTGATGCTGAACAGGAACCGCACTACCTCGTAGTTGTCCGCCATGGCCGCCGCGATGAAGACATCGGCGGTTATCCAGTCTCTGGTGGATGCGATAGCCCCGATCTCTGACATCATGGAGCACAGGAGTGTCATTGCAGTCCGGTTTCTTACATCGTCTCCTACGTCGGCATCGCGAAAACCGGCGGCGACGGTGAGAGCAGTGGCTTCAAAAATCAAATGGTCATCCTTCGCCAAGGGGTTGTACCGAAACAGAAGGTCCGATGTATCAGTCTGCTCCAATAAGGTGTTGACCAATGGGAGATCTCCAAGCCGGAGCGCAAGACTCAATAGGGGCTCCCCGTTCCAGCTGCCCCCGTCACTAACATCGGACACTGCGCCGTGGGCGAGGAGCAGCTGAGAAACCTCTATAATCTGCCCGGAAAGAAGTTTCGGGACGTGTAGTGCATTCGGGCCATTGGGAAGGTTGGGTCCACCCGTCTGCACCCAAAGGGGGCTTGGGAAAGGCTCCAATTGTCTCTCCAGCACAAGAGGGAGTGGCTTCCGGACTGCCACAGACGCTGTCGACTTAGCGCTTGCCCCATAGCTTAGCAACAGTTTTAATACCCCTGTACGGCCCCAACGTGAAGACATTTGAACGGCGTTTAGGGCGATCGTTTGGCCTGTGCCGGCTCCGGAGCATGGAACCGGACTATCTGGGTCGTGGCCGGAAAGGAGCAGCCACTCCAGAATTTTCTGCGCTTCCTCGTCCTCCGAAACCACTGCGTAGAGAACAGAAGCTTGCCACAATTTCTCCATGAAGGCTAAAACCGTCGTGCAATGCAAAGACAAAGCGGTGAGGTGCTGTTGGCCACCCAAAAGCCCCGACCGTCGGAGAAGGGCGGTCACAAGTTGCCACGATTGCCAATTGTGTTGCATGTCGATTGCACTGTTCGAAACTTGGTAAATGACAAGCGCCAAGGAGTGGTGAAAGAATTCGAGTCCCGATGGCCCGGTGAGTGCTCCGGCGCGGTAATGGTGTTCTCCTCTGTAAGATTCGGGCATGACGATTCCAAGGTCAAGGGTGAGCTGCTGAAAGTTGAGACCAAACATGTGCGTTCCAAGACAGGACTACTCCCATCTAGCAAACCCATCATTGAGTTTCAGTTGCATTTCATGTCGGAAGTTGGCACCACTGATCGAATTCCCATGTTGCCGTAGAAGGAACGAGAAGAATCCTTGGACCACGGTCAATATACCGATGAACAACTGAATTGAAAAGGAAACTCACGAGATGCGAAAGTTGTCTGGAACTGCAACCACGGAAGCGATACCGGCCAGTCAAACTCCAGGTCTAATGGAGGAGGAGTGTAAACAACAAGAGGATGATCGGTTTTAGAAGGCGAACCTGCGTGGAACCACGTGTCAGGCCACATGTACGCCACGGGGATTGACTGGGGAGGAATGGAAGCTGTACTCACACCGAATGTTCACCGCCCAGCTTCGCCACTCCCGGTAGCGATTTGTCTCTTTCTCGACCTTCGCTGGGTCAAGACGCTTGAAACTGCTGGTCACGACCGTCTCTTTTCCCTCCTCCTTTCGCTGTCGAATGGTGCAATCCAGCTGTCTCCACGATTTCTCATCCAGATTACGTCGGAAACCCCACTGCTTGAGTTTGTATTCCAATTGAGCCTTCCTATTACCGAAGCAGGTCAGTTTCGTGCACATGTCATGAACGATATAGGAAGACTTACGTCACGGTGCGTCACATCATCTTCACCACCTCCTGCACTAGAACCTTGAGCGGCATCTCTCCAATGATGTATAGCCGCCAGATTGTGGGCTTGTGCTCCAACCACTGCTCTGCCGAAGGCGGAGATATCGACGAATTCATTGTGCGATAAGCAGCCGGCGGAAGGGGTTGAGTTGAGTGGCTTGATGCCAACGAAAAGACAGTGATTGCCTTTGTGAGCGCGACCGCAAAGGGGTGAGGGCGAATGTAAGAGTTGTCGAAGGCGATAAAATGCTATGCAGCATGATTGCTGCGACCGTGAGGGCGTCATCTTGGCGGGCGGGGTCTACGGCGATTGGCCTTCTTCAGAATCCGAAAGCAACGTGAGTGGTTGTTTTCAGAATCTGAAGGCAGCTTGATTGGACGTCCCCAGAACCTGAAGGCCGCCCGGCGAGTGTGTGCTACGAGTTGGGGTGACAGCTTTGGTGCGAACCGCGGAAGTTGTGTGGAGGGCTGAAAATCCTTGCGATTGGAAGGTCCGAGAGCCTGCAGCAAAAGCACGTGGGTGATCTCTTGCTGGCCAATCCCAGGGTTCCAGATAACAAAATGTCGGTCGACGGGATGCCTCCTTCCCTCTTCACAACGGAACACGTCGGTGACCGGGTACGAAGATTCGGGCCAAAAGAAAGGGTCACCTATGTCCGTGCGAAAATCCGTTCTTAAGATCCAAACACAGTCATATTGTGGAACGGGAGGCCTAGATTTATCACGATACAGGCCTTATTAACATGCAGGAAGGGTTGTTTAACATAGAAAAGTCTTTTAGAAATACAGGAAGGGATTTTCAGAGTGCAGGAAGGCCTTTTAAACATCTAGGTAGGTGTTATCGGGTGGGGGACGGCCTAGAATAACGAAAGCCATAGGTGATTTTTGCAGTCAGAAGGCATTTTTCGCACTCATCAAGGGGCCCCTCCCCGTCCTTTTGGTCCGAACCTTTGTGCACCGTGTGATCTGTTCCCGTAAAGCTGTAGATTTGCACCAGGGAAAGAACTATCAATATTCCAAACTTTGCGGGCCCAAAAAGTGCGAGTCATCACCACATTAGCATTAGTCCAAAGGGGACCGACAAGGAGAAGAGGCGGCAGGGAGACTCGATAAATCCAAAATTTTACCCGTCAGCAACGCAGACTTGAATTGTCCTCGACTGCTCAACTACGGTGTCAACCGGTCCAATCCCTCGGAAACATGCTCGTCTCGCGAATGTCATCCAATCCCAAAAAACCCTGCAGCAGCCGATTGACACCCAAACCGCAACCTCCATGGCGCGGCATACCCGACTCAAAGGCGGCCAGATAGGGCCATCACTCTTCAGCATCGGGAACCATCGGCGGGCCGCACATGCCCGCACGCATCGCCGCGCGTAACTTGTCCAGTTCGTGGATGCGCTGGCTGCCCGAGCAGATCTCGCGCCCGCGCACAATGGTGTCCCACGTGTTGGTAAGCCCAGGCGCGTCTTGGCTGGCCTTTGAGTTGAACTGGCGCAGGGACGCGGGAAACTGCTCGATGTTGAAGATTTCCGTCTGCCCTAAGTGGGGGGAGGCGTGGAAGTGCCGGCCCAGAGCGGCTTCTTCGTCGTCACTAGCGGGTTCTGTGAGCGGGTGCGCAAGGGGACACACTGTGGAAAGGGGAGAGCCTACGTGAGGGTCCTGTCGTCATCAGTGGGGAGGAAGAGCACTTCTCGCAGCATGCTCTTGGCCTCGAGGAATGTGAGGCGCGGGACTTTGCCGTGTGCATCTAAGCCAACCCGGAACGGCTTCGTGGAGGGATAATGTCGCTGGACTGCCTTGATGAGCGGTCAATATTGCTTGCGTTCTTGGAGGGCCCGGAAAGACCAGCATGGACTCGATCAGTTCTATTACTTCGTGGTGGTCGTCCTGGAACACCATGGCGATGTCTAGGACAGTAAACCGAGTTACGAAGAGGTAGGAATTGTTAGTGGAGCTGGTATTTGTGGCTAACAACAGCACGGTCTCAATAAGGTGTGGCTCACCTCTGTCAAGTGCCTCGTCGACCCGCGCGACTTGGTCTCGGCACGGAAGACGGGACCGATCTCAAATACTCGCTGCATGTCCATGGCAAGGGACATCTGCTTGTGGTGCTGCGAGCTCTGGGCAAGCCAGGCGTCGCGGCCAAAGTAAGGCAGGTGGAAGTATTCGTTGTCACCCGCGATCCTTGCCGTGATAATGCGCGGCGTGTGGATCCAGTGGAAGCCGTGCGAGCAGAGGAACTCAACAATGAGCTGGCAAAGACCCGAGTGCAACTTGAAGATGGCGCCCGCAGCGGCACTCCGCACATCTAGGATGCGGTTGTTGAGGCGCTCCTCGAGCCCGGGCGCTGGTTGCCCGTCGCGGCCAGAGAGCCGGTGGAGAAACGAGGAGGCTAGGTCCGGAGATGCGTAGGTGATAACATCGAGCTCTGTGACGGTCAAGAGGGTAGGGAAAGCCGTACCTGAAGCTATCCTGTTCACGCTGTGACCGTTGAAAGTTGAATTCTCGCCATTGCTGATATCGGAACGTTCGACCTCGCTGCTGCTTGTCAGATCAAAGTGACCAGATGCCCGAACAATTGGCTCGGGCGTGAGCTTCTGCGCCTTCTCCCACGCCGCCTCTCCAACCATTTAGGCGTCAATACTAGCTTCCACAAGCGTTTCTTGGACACCGAGGTCCAGGCGCAGGCTTCCAGAGATTCTAGATGTCGACACAGACTGGACGCGGCCGTTGAAGTCCACGTTCTCCACCCCAATGGCACCCCAAGGTGGGACAAATTTTGCATCTCATGTATTAGGGGCTTGCTACTTGCGATGATGCGATGGGCTCAGCAACTCACCATCGGCGAATGTGGCAGTTTTGCTGTCAGAGAGGTTCGAGTGCCTCCCTACTCTACCTCCTGGCCCTTTGGGGCAAGAGTAATTTAGACCTTGATTCGCAAGATGATGGCGTAACTGAGAAACAGACAGGGATGTAAATATGCCATCATCTTTCATTTTTCCCCAGCCACGATCACAGGTACGATAATAAGGCAGCACGGCGTGTGACGGTGTATGTCCAAGGTGGATTCAACATGTCGTGTATGGTAAACTGCGCACGGTACGTTGAACACGCCGATATTTACCCGCCTGACTGTATTTGGAAAAGACAGCATGCGGTCCGGCCGGTGCAGGCCGATGCCTTCCTCGACTGGATCACATACATCTTATCAACCTGCCACATCACGGCATCAAGCTTCGGGCTTTGCGCAACTCGATGCAGTTGACACCCAAGTAAAAAATTTGCGTTCCCAGGATTGAGGAGGAGCCTACACGCGAAGAAACATCATGACAGTCCACTTTAACAACTTGCGCTTTTCACATAACGCGCGCCCATATTTCTCAATATCTACCTTACATTCGTCTCATGGAAAGATGGCGTCCCTGTCTATGATCGACTACGGGGCACTAGCGAAAAATGATGACGCCGAGATCCAAAAGCTTGTGCAAGCCTGCCAGACGGAGGGTATCTTCTACCTAGACCTCTACGGTCCCCTGACGGAGGCCCTCCTTGAAGATGTCCTAGCCCTACTCCAGGCTGGGCACGAGTTCTTCAGCCTCCCTCCGGAATCCGACGAAAAGACGCAGAGCCTCCGCAAGGGGATGGAGCGTGGGTAGGGAAACCCCAGGTTGGCGCGAACCCCTTTTCCCGCAATGCTGACTGGCAGAGACAGTAATCGCGCAGGCAAGGGTTTCAAATACTACGAAATCCCACGAGACGAGTTCCATCTCGGCACATGGGTCCTACCCGCAAAGTTTGCGGCACATCAGGAGCGTCTAGCGCGCGTCCTCGAGACGTTCCACGACATCACACAGACGGTCCTGTCCAGGCTCTGCACCGCGCTAGACGCCACATAGCCGAGTTGTGTAACGACCCCGCGATGCCCAGCGACACGGCACTCAAGCTAGTGTTTAAGCCAACCATACACGATGCCAAAACGGTGATCAACGCGGCACACACGGACTTTGGGTTCATCACATTATTATGGTACGACGAGGTGACTACACAACTGCCCGTCTCTGACACTGAGGGGCGTCAGACAGGTGAATGGGAGTCAATCCTGGTGGTTGATGGGGCGTTTCTCATCAACATCGCTGATGAGCTTGCCGCCAAGTCGACTGGGCGTCTGTACTCGCCCGTGCACCGTGTGGTGGCTCTGCCAGGTGCGAAGAGGGTGAAGAACGGAGTACTGTATCTGCTGTCAGCTTATATAAGCAATTGGAGCCATTCGCGGAAGTAGCCGGCTTGGCAATAGGGGACCCTGCAGGCCAGAGATTCTCTTCCACAGAAGAACAACAATACACAACCATCACCACAATTGGCCATGAGTGCTAGATTCTGACATCTGCTGCGGCCGTAGAAGTCCTCAAGTTAGACCGGGGTGCTATGCGTTATCGGTGAAACTTCAGATTGGACTGAATTTTTGTACGAATATCTTCTCATAAAACAGTCAGAGATGCACGACTTGGTACCCGCAAACTGGCGTAATACTACGGCGTGGCAAGGGCACTCAGCCGGGTGACGACATCTGTCACCACCAAATAAGACGCCGCCAGGCCATCAGTTAACGTATTCGACCGTAACCAGAGGACAGATAGCATGTTTTCGCCTGGCAGAAAGGTTCTCCTGATCATGGAGACTGAGTTCGCCGAAGCAAACAGGCATCCACTCCAAAAACTGCTCGACCCAAACGCGGCTCAACATGGGCTTCTCGGTCGTCGACACAATCCTTTCCCACTTGTGTTTCCTTTTCCCCTTGGTAGTATTCCTGGCCGCCGTGTGGTACTGCTACAAGCCCAAGCCCAGAAAATATGCCCCTTCTGAACCCTCCCGCGGCAAGGTTGACGAGAAGACGGAGAGACCAAGGCTGTTATCCACACCTCCCAAACAACAAAATGGTACCGTGACCTCTTCTTTCAGCTCCAAAACATGGAGAACCATCTCGTCGTGCTCGAGCCCGCGCGGGATGAGCTCCTCGCCATGTTCTCACGGGCCCTGTCCTTCGGCCTCGCGCATCCTCAGCACGGCATTCTCGCCATCTCGCGCTACCACGACGAAAAGCAGGTGTGGAGCTTCGTCGAAGCAGAGCACTCACGCGTCATGACGTAGTGGGCGAGCTATCTTGAGAAACGCAGGCAGAGCCGCGGCCCGGAGCTGTTCGCGACGCTCGATGCTGCGAGGAAATAGCTGGTGCGTCAGGCGCCCATCAAACTGATCAACGGCGCGTAGCTCGCTCACACGCATAGAGTCACCATCCCTTTCGCCCTGCGCAGCGTCACCAAGCACACGTGGCAGGTCCCGTCAGAGGAGCTCGGCGATGGCGACCTTGTTAAGCATCACATCCACATCTACCACCAACTTCTGGAAAACGTCGGACACCCACTTCCCAAAGCCTGCAGCCAAGAGTTCATCAAATCTCGTCACTAAGAGGACAACGCTAACGATGACAACCGCGACACCTAAGAGTCCGCCGTAGGCCAGCTGCTCATCTCGTTGTTTTCCGCACGAGTTCCTGCCCGAGATTCTCGGCTTCCACCTACACTATGAGTTCATCACACTCGACACGCTGCGGGCGGCGCACGAGCTCCGCGCCGTAAGCGTCAACCCGTACTATTTCCTGCTACACACCTCCATCGACAACTTTGACTCGGGCCACGCAGCCATGGCCACGCACACGGTCACGCGCTACCTCGACTTGTTACAGACAGCTGAGGGCAAAGTGGCGCTGCAGCAGGCTCGCAGGCGTGTTCAGGTCGGGTACCTCCTGTCGCAGACTTTGGGGTGCTCTCGTCGGAAGGGCTCCAACTCGGAAGAGACCACGTCCGCCGATAATATCCCGCCACAGCTCGACTCCCTTGGGACTCGCGTCGCCGAGATCATCCGTGTCAAGGCGACCATCTCCCACCAGCTTCACCGTCAGAGCCAGGCGCGCGTCGGAGGCTTGCCGCTGGCTGAGTGGCGGGCCACTTGTGCGTCCTATCCGCAGCACGACCTTGACCTCCTCACGGGGTTGAGCCAGGCCACGCCGTGGATCCATCCCGGTGCGAGTAGCAAAAGCCTCCTTGTGCGCGAGCTGTCATAGGAAGGCCGCATGTTCGGCGCGTTTTCACACGACGAGGTGGTCGCGCTGGCAGCGTGGATCGACTCACTGGACGGCGGGGACACCGCCAAAAGCGCCCAGCCGTACTGGAACTTCACGGGCCGCGAGCAGCTCATGTCTCGAAACGCAGTAAGGGAATTGCGGGACTCCGCTCAGCATTATCCTGTCTTGGATGCCTATCCGCCCGCGAAGCCGAAACAAATGACACCAGAACCAGAGGCAGAATTGCCCACGGTTGAACAACTCACACAGCACCCCAGCGGCCCCGAAATTCCGGCGGCGTCCGCGGTATGCTCACGCATGCCAGACTTAGTAGCTCTATGGTTCGCACACGTCAGTCTGTTGGAGAACACCATAGCCGCAACGTCGCGCACCGCATCCCCACTTTACGCCGGGATTCTGCGCGTATTGCGCGCCCAAGTAGGCTCCGCAATTGAGTAGCCCACCGTTGCTGGCGTGGACGAGATGAAACGGTGCTCGGGCGGCAGCCTGGCGAACATCGGACTGGAGCTGGTGGCTGGCCAGGAATGGCCTGTGAAGTCGCTCGCATGTGTTGCATGATGTCTTCATGCTGGTAGCCTCCCGCTGACAGAGCGAGGAAAGCGCGGTGCTGGCGCGCGACATGTTGCGTTGGGCGGGACGGCCCGTGGCGCGGCTCGGGCTACTGCTAGGCCTAGCGCTGGCGTTCTTGGAGCTACAAGAGGCAGTAGCAGGTGCACCCGAACTTCTGGGGGGAATCTCAGGCTGTTCTGCGCGCTATCATGGCGAGAAAGAGGCGTGCGCTGGAGGAGTGCGCGAGTGAGCTGCGGGAGACGGACCGCGCGCAGTACGGACAGCTAGGGAGGGGGGCCGTTGAGAGGTGTTGGAGATAAGCGAGTGCGTGAGGCGGTGAAAGGTGATGTGAGAATGCTTGACTGAGCTGCCTTGGTTGGCTGGCCGATTTCTGATTTCAGGTTAATAGGAGAAGGTGCGAAGTACGAAGTACCTGTTGCTATTCTTTCTTAAATGCAAAACGCAACGGCCAAAACCCACCCATGGGTACCGTACCTACCCGTGGGTGGGTCATTCCAGGGCCTACCTCCAATGCGAAGCACCTCCGAGATCCGGCATGAGTTGTGACGGCGGTGGTAACCGTAGGACGATGACGACACCCGCCGAGGCATGTGCTTCAAATAGGTAGGGTTTAGAGTTACGCACTCCACGTATCGACTTACATGTGTAGAAAAGTGCACAATTGGTAATCGAGGGTCCCACCGACGTCAACAACCGAAAGCCACAGCGGGGAATCGCGGTTAGCAATCTCGGCCCCGCGCGTCTTCCCACCATCCATCCTTCCTTCCTAAAAGGCGGTTTGGACCCGCCCCAAAAGTCTCCAAACATCACATCGACCATGGCGGCCAAGACTCGCCCAATCTTGCTCACCGCAACGCCCTCGGCCTCCGAAATCGAATCCAGCCCGGACCCGGCGCCGGCCGCGGCACATGTTGCTCTACCGCCTCTGTCCCGGAAGAAGCAAGCCGTGGTGCTCATCGCCATCTTCGGGACCCCTGCCCTCACTTTCGGTTGCAACTAAACTTACGGCGTTTTTCAAGAATACTACCTGTCGCTGAGCCAGAATGTTCTGGTGCCTTCGCCGGCCTCACAAGCCTCCCCACCGACGGCGATGCTCGCTTTCGTTGGCACCCTGTGCTACGGCCTGACGTGGGCAGGCGGTATTGTCGTGAACCCCGTGATATCGCGTATCGAACACGGGACCTGGAGCGCGTCTTCTGGGTCATGTTCGTCGAGTCGTCTCAGGTTGTTTCCACGCCTGCTGACGGCAAAGGCTATCACCGTCTCGGGAATCCTTCTGGTATCGATCGGGTTCACGCTGGCGTCTTTTTGAACATCCGTGTGGCAGCTGCTGACGCAGGGCTTGCTCGTCGGTTTTGGCATGTCGCTGTTGTACTTTCCGTTCCTGGCGCCCGCCCCGGAGTACTTCACCACACACCGAGTGACAGCGATGGGGTTTGTAGGTCTCCCCATGAACCTTCTCCTTCCTCTTCATTTCCCCGGGGAGCACACGACCAGACAGCCAGTGACGGCGCACGTCTCCTCGCCACCAGTAACGCCGTCAACGCCGTGTCGCGGATCCTAACAGGGTACGCAGGCGATAAACTCGGGCGACAAAACACGCTCGTCATCACACTACTGCTAGCCGCGGGGAGCGTGTTTGCATTTTGGCTGTCGAGTGTGCTGACCTCCGACCCGGTGAGTAGCAAGCTGTGGCCGGTGTTTATCACATTCTATTCCTTCTCGGCCGGCGGGTACTACGCGCTGTTTCCGGCGCTGATTGCGGAGGTTTTTGGGCTTCGGCAGTATGCGGCTGTTAATGCATTCGTGCTGTTTGTGCGGGGGCTAGGGACGATGTTTGGGAGTCCGATGGGTGGGCAGTTGGTGGAGAGTTCGGGGGAGGAGGGGACGAGGGCGTATGCGAGTGTTGCGTATTGGGATGGGGCGTTGTTGGTGGGGGCCGTGGTGTGTTGTGTGGATGTGAGGTGGGCGGATGCGAAAGGGAAGGGGTGGAAGTGGATTACTTGAGGTGAGTCGATTTGAGCTGGATGTTTCTTGTGTAACCCTTCGCCTGTTATCGATTTGGTTGAAAGTTGAAGTTCTTCCGCATGTCTGGCAGCAGGTGGTGTTTGCCGTTGGAGTGAGCGTGGGGGCTGAATCGTCGCGAAGCAGTCGGGTAGACTTTCCCTTTGTTTCCTCGAGAGTGTAAAATTAACTATTTCGTAGTAGTTTCGTCGTCCTCCAAAGACAATCCACGATTTGCCCTTCAAAACCCCGGAGGTTTATTCCCGGGTGGGCAGCCAGTGCCGATGACCTGGTTTTCAAGGAGAAACCCGCGGGATGTTAGATTGGGCACATGAGCTAGCGTCCCAGCACGATCCAATCAACGCTCCTAGGAACCAACACATGCCGCGAGTAAAATCGATTACCGGCAAGTCTGCAGATATTATTGATTCCGGGGTAGTATGGCCGTCTTGTCTCATGGGTCCTGCCTTAATTGGCCATCTCTGATTTGGTAGGTCAGCGGTAATGACCCAGGGGCACACACACCAAATGCCGCGCGGGATGTCACCTTCCTATCTATCTCCTGCTGGAGGTCGTTCAAATCGGCCGACTGAGACGTACACGGCAATCAGGTGCTTCTGCAAGGGCATCGCTCTAAGATTATGTCCCGCATCAACACCACTCCATCCCTAGCTCCACTCTGAAACTACGACAGCGCCAAGGCTTGAAGCGGAAGTTGGACCGGTACCACTCAGCGCCATGGTTCCCCACGTCCAGCAACATGAACAGCCAGTGAGTCGCGCGTTGCCTATCATAGCATCCGAGTTTCTAACCACAGATGCAGCGCATCTTCTTACCTCGGCCGTACACTCACCAGTGTCAGTCTGGGAGGTTATTGCGATGACGATAGAGATTACCTGAATAGGAAGTTGTTTAGATTACGAACTGCCATTTCGAGAGGACTTGCCGCCCAGCATCAAGACGTTGAGGCGCTACTTAGTGATCGTGAGTCTACCGCGTCCATGTATAAATCGACGGGAGTCCATGCCAAGAGATAGCCGATGCTTGCCAAGCACCACGCACCTTTCCCCCATATTCTTGGCTCGGTACCTCATTGGTAGCTCCCCTTCTTCCCGCACGCCAAGATGTCGCCTGTATCCAGCATTCTTGCCGCTGCCGCCCTCGCGGGGACCGTCTTCGGCACGGCGATTCCCAACGGCGCCGAAATTGGCACGGTTGTCAATAACCTCTCCGACCCGCAAGTCGCCCCGGGCAAGTACACCTTCAAGCAGGTGCCGAACGCCGGATATAAATTCAACGGTGCACTCTCGGTCTACAAGACCTACCTCAAGTTCGGCGCCGCCATCCCGGACTACCTGCACGCAGCTGCAGCCAAGGCCCGTGTCGGAAAACGAGCTACCGGCAGTGCCCCGGCAACACCCATCGATACCTTCGACGACGCCTACGTTACGCCCGTGTCCATCGGCACACCCGCGCAGGTGCTCAACCTCGACTTCGACACCGGGTCATCCGACCTCTGGGTGTTCAGCAACGAGCTGCCCCCGGCCGAGATCAACGGGCAGCATGTGTACAAACCGGGAAGCAGCAGCACGGCCACGCAAATGTCCGGATCCTCCTGGAACATCACCTACGGCGACGGCAGCCAGTCGAGCGGCAACGTCTACAAGGATAAGGTCACCATCGGCGGCCTAACCGTCGCTCAGCAACCCGTCGAGTGCGCCCAGCAAGTCTCGGACTCCTTCAGCCAGGACCCGTCCATCGACGGCCTCGTCGGGCTTGCCTTCGACGCGCTCAACTCCGTCTCCCCAACCCCTGCCAAGACCTGGTTCACCAACGTCAAGAGCCAACTCTCATCGCCCATCTTCGCCGCAGACCTCAAGCATAACGCCGGTAAGTGCCTCCCTCTCCTTTTCACCCTTTTCACCCCCTTGACCCCCTTCTTCCACACAACCCGGGCAATCAATTCTAACCCCCTCTCAGCCGGCACCTACGACTTCGGCTACATCGACCCCGCTAAACACACCTCCGCCATAACCTACACCCCCGTCAACACCTCCCCGGGATACTGGAAATTCACCTCCTCCGGCTACTCCATCGGCCCCTCCACATCTTTCACCTCAGCCTCCATTACCGGCATCGCCGACACCGGCACCACCCTCCTCTACCTCCCCGCCAAAATCACCACCGCCTACTACTCCCGCGTATCCAACTCCTCCAACTCAAACACCTACGGCGGGTACGTCTTCCCATGTACTTCCACCCTTCCCACGTTTACGTTTGGTGTGGGCACGGCGAGGTTTACGATTCCGAGTGGGTTTCTGAACTATGGCCCGGTGGAGGAGGGGAGTGCTACGTGCTTTGGCGGGTTGCAGGATAGTGGGGGCATTGGGATTAATATCTTCGGGGATGTGGCGCTCAAGGCGGCGTATGTGGTTTTTGATGCGGGGAGTTCGGGAGGG